>VYKS01000915.1_pt1 | contig 10921 bp, 19 predicted proteins | sample 5114511 | NCBI WGS metagenome assembly VYKS01 (sample SAMN12291795, study PRJNA351875) | freshwater metagenome | isolation source: freshwater lake | place: USA: Michigan, Gull Lake | collected 2011-07-05 | reverse complement strand
ACCAATAGGCTTTTTCCATGTCTCACATTTTAGCATATATTTGGTAAATGCGCTAGTATTTAACGGTAAAGCCGTCGTAGAACGACGGGGTTTCAGACCCAAAATTTTCGATGATCTGCGATTTTCCCGATCTCTACGATTATGGCGGTCAATCGGCAGGAGTGGGTAATTATTGTCTGATGTGTTACGGAGGCAATGATAAAAATCCCGTGCAAGTCTGTGCCTACCTCAAAAATGAAGCCGGTTGGGCCAGCAATGTGACAGCGATAACTCCAGGTCTTACCGCCAGTCTTCCTGCGGCCAAGAATGAGTTTTACCTCTACAGTAAGAACGCTAACGAGTATTTCCTCATCGAAAACCGGCAGAAAACTGGCCGGGATACATTCCTCCCTGATGCGGGCCTAGCCATCTGGCACGTGGACGAACAGAAGAATGGTAACGAGGAGGAACAGATGACTCTTAGCCAACACTACGAATGTTCCTTAGAACAGGCCGATAATCGCTTCGATTTGGAGAAAGATGCCAATGGCGGTGATAACGCCGACCTATTTCGATCCCCCTATAAAACCGAGTTTTCCGATAGCACCAGTCCTGCTGGCAAATGGTGGGATGGTAGCAACTCTGGCTTAAAAATCGCCCAGATTTCTGCCGTTGGTGCCACGATGACCTTCACTGTCCCCGGCAGTGCTTGGCTAGAGAAAAAGCAGATTACCGGTTTGTGGATGATTAACCAAGAACGCAATGCGGCCGCCTATGTGGACGGCCTCGGCTGGCGCAAGATTGCCCCCGAGAGTGACAGTGTTTTCTTGGGGATGCTTGCCCTGCTGTCCGCCGCTAAGGAAAGAAAATTTCCCGTCAATCTGCGTCTGGAAAACGACGTGATTCAGGAAATTTACGTTTTTTAAAACTTTTTCAAGATTTAACGAGGAAAATACCATGACATTAACACAACCGACTCAAATTCCCCCCGCAGCTAACCTTCCTGAGTCCGAAACACCAGAAATTCCCTCCGTTCCTCTCTTTGCCGAAAACCCCCTCGGTCAGGATAGCAAAGATGGCCAGCGTGGCGGAGCGAATCTCTATGGCGCCTGTAGTATTGAAGTGGGCTGTGGTTGCTCCTTTGGCACCCTGCGCTATACCCATGAAGATGCCCAAGGCTGGTTAGACTATGTGAAAAAGTTTACCCCCTTAAACTTTTGGTATCAGGATTGTGGCGTACAACCCTGGCTTTACTACGAACCCTACGATGATTGGCAAGATACCTACGGGGTAGATGCGGTCATGGCCTTCTATCACTCTGGTCATGGCGGGATGGATGCCAATGGCGTGTTTTATCTACCGATGAGCAAACCGTGGGGTAACGAAGGTTGTACGATCGTCTCTAGCAGTGATAAGTTAGTTTGGGCTAACGAGCGGGTCAGATACATTTTTCTGTCTACCTGTCTTTCCCTGCGGGTTCTGGGTGGTCACAACCCGATTCGGACTTGGAATCCTAGTAATCGCGGTTGGCGAATGCTCTTCGGCTATGAAACTGTTAGTTGGGATAATCCCAATTACGGCAAATTTTTCTGGGAAGAATGGAACAAGAATAAGTCTTTAAGTACCGCTTGGTTAGATGCTAGTTGGCGCATTGCCCACGACCAGGCCCCCTCGGTGGTGGCCTGTGGTGCCAGTGCCGATGAGGCGAAAAATCGTCTCTTTAATGAACGCTATTTTTCTCGCGAAGGGGTCAGTAATGCTTGGTATTGGTGGCGATGGTACAATGTGGCTCGCAGTAGCCAACCACAACTGGTCTTACCCCAGCATCTCCTCGTCGGTCGTTTGCAACCCCTAGACGCTACTCGACCGGCTGCCCGCAGCCTAGCGGCACGATTTGGTCTTGACCTGGAAATCCCCTCAGAAGTTGCTAGTACCAGAAATGGCTCCTATCGCCTGGTGACGGGGGAACAAAGCATCGCCTACGGTAGTGATGGGTCAATTGATGTTCGTTTGGCAACTCCTAACCGTTATAATTACAACCCCTTGGCTATGGACAGCGCCCAAACCTTAGCCCAGGAGGCCGTCTGGCGTTACGGTCTTGACCAAGAAGTCCCAGTGGTGTTCGATCGAATTATCTTATCTTCCGAAGCCGGCGGTACGGCTAACGGTTCGGGACAATTGGACGGACCGTTTACTACTGGTGTGATTGTCCAATTCCGACAGTTGATTAATGGTGTCCCGGTGATTACCCCGGGGGCGGGTACGGTGCGAATTGCCCTGGATAACGATGGTACTGTCACCGATGTGCATTCATCAGTCCGCTCGCTCGAACAGTTAAGTAGTCGTCCTGTACGCTCTGCCAGTGCGCCACCTCCCCGGGGTGATATCGCTCCTGTCTTAGCACCCGAACCTAGCAACTATGAGCAGTTACTAGCGGCAGAGTTTAGCCGACAATTGGCTTCCCTGTCTGCTCGCGGTGGCGGTGGAATGCCTCTAGAATTCACCACTGTACCCAATTCCACCGAGATTGGCTACGATATTGACGGCGATGAGGCGATTTTGATCGCCCGCAAAGCGATCGAAGTTAACTTTGGCAATGGTTATCGTAAACGTTATTGGGTTACTGTACCCTTGTTTGGTTAACTGCGATCTAATCCAGTTTTAACTTAGTGTCAAGACGGGCAAGCTCCCCGTCTTGACAGGCTTTTTTACTTTTTCCTTGCTACACAATGTCTAGCGTCACCCGTCAACAACTGGAGAGCGCGATCAATGCTGGCTTAAAGATCGGCTTAAACGGTGAAAATTTACAAGGTTTGGATTTATCTGGTCTGAATCTCAGTCAATTTGACTTTAGCTATGCCAATCTAGAATCAGTTAACTTCCGGGGTGCCAATTTAAGCAAGGCGATTTTGTGGTCTGTGCAAGCGGCAAAAGCGAACTTTAGTCAAGCTAACCTTAGTGGGGCCAACCTCGGCACTGCCAATCTTAGCCAATGCAATCTTAGCGGTGCAATTCTCCGTCAAGCTAGTTTGTTAGGAACCAATTTGCAACAAGCGGATTTAAGCAGCGCCGATTTGCGTCTGGCTAATCTCCAAAATACCATCCTCACGGATATTATTTATAATGCTCAAACCCAATGGCCTGATGGATTCCGTTTTTTGCGGTAGGCCAAAATTAAGCGCATTCAAAACCCGATAATCGGTATAGTAATACTAAATCTTGCAAAGTATCGAGAATAACTTCTAAGGTTTTTCCCTGTTGATGTCCTTGTAATTGCTTGACATTTTCCAGAATAAATGCTGCCGGTTGTTTGGCTTTTAAAATACGGGCAATCTCAAAAAATAGCGTGCCTCTGGTATCTTCAAATCCCTTTAAATTGCCACAAATACTAAAAGGTTGACAAGGAAATCCTGCCATTAACATATCGTGATTGGGAATGTCTAGGGCAGCAATTTCGGTAATATCTCCCTGGGGTTTGTCGCCAAAATTAGCGTGATAAATTGCCTGAGCATCTTTATCTATATCACAGGAAAAAACACAATCAGATGCTAAGTTTTGTTGGCGACAAACTTGTGCAATCGCGACTCGAAACCCTCCTAAACCACAAAAAAGGTCAATAAAACGAATTTTTTTACTATCTTTCAGGAGATTCATCGGTGATTAAAATTGCAGCGATAGGGACATTCTCTTTGATTTTAAATTACTCAACTTTCACCAAAGAGCGGACGGTAAATATTTCATTTGCTTGTAGGGGTTTAATCGCCGAAATTGGCACAGTAACTACTGAAATTGACTCACCGAGAGCGTTAAAAACTTCTAAAATTGCTCCCATTTCGCCATTGCTAGGATGGGGGATTAAATCCACTAATACTGCCACATCTCCCGATTTTAGATTGTCTTCGGGAACATCAAGACAAAGAACCACATGATCGTATAATCTAACATCCATAATTATCTATCCTTTCGGGGCTTGAGAGTAACAAACTGAAAACAGTCGTCAATGTATCGCAGTATCCATATTGTAACCACTGCTAAATTGATTCCGTTAACTCCTTCTAGCATTCCTTCAACTCGATAAAAGATACCGTATTCATTTTTACCATCTTTGATCGCATCTTCTACGGTAATTAGCTGAATAATCGCTTTTTGCAAACTGGCCGCATTATCGAGAGTAAATCCTGCTTGTGCTAAAAATTTTGATTTGTCATCTTTGTCTCTGAATACGAGAAGATAACGAGTAAGTTTATCCTCTGGAATAATTGCTTTAGATGGAATTTGCATCGCTCAATCTACTTAGTTTTCTAGCCTTTTCTTCAGCACTCATTATTTTCGAGTTTGCTCTCTAGGGATTCTAGATATGATAACTGCGGTCGATGATTAGCATTCCATGTCAGAGCTTGATCTAATTTTTCTCGAAAAGGCGATCGATTTATCCAGTCTTCGTTTACGGGAGAGCGATCGAGTAAATTTTGATAAAACTCATTCCACAGTTGACCCCATTCTTTTAGATCGATAACAACTGCTGTTTTTTCTCCTGTTTCATCGACAATATACTGAATACCTTTCATGATTTAAATTGTTGTGAGATGGATATTAAGTAGGGAGGCACAATTATTTGTAGGATGGGTTAGCGGTAGCGTAACCCATGCGGGAGTTGGGTTTCATGCTTCAACCCAACCTAAGTTCATCTTATATTTAATTCCACCCACCTACTTAATTAATAACTATATTTCAATCGATTCACGAGAAGATATGGATTTTGCAAGTTCTTGTCTAGCATCTTCCGATAGAGAACAACCAAAATCTAGAATCTCGATTAAAACTAACTGATCGTCCTTGGAATAATGTAATATTGTTTTCCCTTCCTCCTCTGCGTAAGCAATTGGATTATTGTTTAACTCAATTAATAAAGCATCCACATCTGGGCTATAGTGTATCTTTTTCATATCGATTCCTCTAAGTAGCAAACAAGAGCAGACTTGACATCTGCTAAGACTTCCTCACAGGTTTCTCCCTGTCCGACAACCGCTCCTGTTATGCCAATCGGATAGGCGACGTAGCCCTCAGGATGCTTTTCAATGACGATTTTGAATTGTCTCATTATTATTTATGAATTTCTTCAGCATACTTGAGAGTAAACCCGTAGGATTCCGCAGCCTTTTCCGCAGCAATGCGAGACTTAACTAAATAGTCATGGATAGACGTGCATTCCTCCGATAATCTTGTTTGAGTTTTATCTTTTTCTTGCAAAATCTCTGAGTGGATCATAAGTTATTCTCCTCTTTGAATAGTTCAAGTGGTGTGACAATTTCAGGTGTTGACAAACCAAGGCGGGCATTGATAACGCGAATATGCTTCCGTTTGTTAGCATTCGCTAGGTGGTTGCAATTCCAAGTAACGAGATATTGAATGTCGAAATAGCTGGCATAGGCAAGATGTAGAGCGTCGCCCACAAGAGACCTTGGCATGACATAGTTGGCAAGATAAAACTCGACAACTTGTTCAAGAGCAGAAGTCGGCGGTAGTAAAGGAATCGTCGAAACCAAATGAATAATTTCAGCTTTACGCGGATAGTTTCCGTTGGTTAGTTCTTGAAGCACGGCATCCGAAATATATAAATCATAATAACTGGACATCTCCGACCACCACTTCCTTGTGATTTCGGTAAAAGTTTTTAGAGCTTCACGCTCATCAAAGTAATAACTCGGAACCGTGGAATCCAAGTACACTTTTTCTTTCATGATAATAACTGATCGACAAGACTAAATTAAAGCCTGAAGCAGCCGTATGGTAGCCCCCTCTATTCTACTATCCTATCTCTGTAACGAAGTTATTGCACTGTCATGCTTGACCTCGATCATTTCTCAGAGCGATCGCACTTGATCGCATTGAAACTTCTCCATTTTATCCCAAACATTAGCGGTGCGTTACACGCGCGTTAACGCACCCTACAAAATCTACAAAATCGGCGTGCTGCTACGCAGTGCCTTCGGCATCGCACTTTTTCGATAATAATCGCGTAACGCACGATTTCTATTCCTCAATTATTTGATTTAATTTTTCCTTGAAAATCGTTTCTATTTCTTTATAGGAGCTTCTTCATTTCGATGTTCCGAAAGATACTGACGGAGTTCTGCGTTAGTCATTTCCGAAGGTGATTTTTTCATAATTCAAAGTTCCAATTTCCCTGTTCATCGATTAAAATGATTAGAAAGCAATTGACAGATAAAGATAGCGGTATCTTTCTATCAAGGAAAAGTTTTGTAAATTTCTCTACGATGTGCAACCCGTTGACAGATGATGGTTTGATTGGGTTTATCAATAGTCAGTCCAATCCTATAATCTCCAACTCTAATTTTATACTTATCTTTATGTCCTTTCATTTTATCAAGATAGCCTAATTCAAAAGGATTGTCGGTTTCTAACTCGTAAAATACTATCAACTCAACGCGAGATTGTATGTCTTTTGGCAAAGAGGTTAATTAGGTAGGTGTTAAAAGTTGTCAGACACCCCCCTTATCAAGGGGAGCAGGGGGGATCGAACCCAAAATCTATCTTCAATTTAATTATAACTACTTACTTAATTCTTTTAAAAATCTCTTGTTGTATTCAACCTTCCACATTTTTATTTTTAAGCAATTCTAAATATTGTAAGGCTTTTTCTTTGTCTAGGATTTGATCATTTTCAACTTCTTCGATGAGTTTTCCCAGGCCGTAATCCTCTAGGATTTCTTCGATTTTTTCAAATTCAGCAATGGGAATCTGAACGGCAATGGGATTTTGATCTTTGTCTAATACATAGCTTTTGTTAATTTCTAGCATTTGTTTCTCTCAATAGGATCATTTTCGCTATTTTTTGTCATGTTTTGGGCGGTATTTAACCGAACTAATTTTCTACCACTTTTCGCTTGTCTCTCCCTCCAATCGGCGCAAATCGCTTTTATATCGTAGTTGAAAGACTTGGCGTGTTCTTCTCTAATCTTATGAATTTCTTCGAGTATTTCATCTTCCCACATAGCTCATTATCCCCTTAACTCGTAAGGGGTACAGATTAGCAGTAATTTGTCGCCGAAATCCGCGCATATATTGAGAAGTTTTTTCTGAATTTGAGCATTAGTAATATGTTGACAGTTCCATGTTAACAGATAAAAGTCGCGGACAGGATGCAGGTGATCGGTTACGCTTCGATATACTGGCAATAGGTGGCTGGTTGGGGAATTGGCAGCCCTTCCTCTCAGCGATCGCAGGGCATTTTAGGATTTAGGGCAGATTTCAAAAACAAGTTGTGAACGATAGAAACAGACATCAAATTCTAGAAAAAAATTCATCCGACCCAGTAGTAAAGGTATATCATCAGACAAGCTCCAGGCAAAAACTAGCCGAACTGGGTTGAAATTACCAATCTGTGCCGAAACCAGTAAACCTCGCGCCTCGATCGAAGCCAAATTACCAGCTAAGATGACAGAGGTTGTCTGCTCTTCCCAAATCGCACCAAGTTGAACTCCAGCGCTGGCAAGACATTAACACTTGCACCCGTGTCTAACAGTGCTGAAAACTCTACGGATCTATCTTGGTATGTGAGAGATATAGGTAGTTGAGGCAAGGCATCGGGGACACCAAACCCATCGAATCCTTCGGTAAAGCTAAATCGTTGGGCATTACCCATTGTGCGTTGCTTGCTCGGAATCTAGCAGTTGAGCAAGTTTCTGCGCCGCTGCGTGTGAATTAAGCGGCGACGAGAGTAAATATGTTGCTCCTGGCTGTAGGCTTGGCTCCTCGTCCTTACTTAGTTCTGCGATCAGAAATTGCATCACCTTCAACTTGTCTGCACGAGGCAGATTTCTCAAAGTAGGGAATAGCTCTGCTATAGTCATCTGGCTTGGAGGATTGCATTACCTTTCCATTTTCTCATAAAGTTATCTATTCACCGTGCAAATTTCTCATAACTGAGCCATTTTCGAGCCAGTATTGTTTCGTTTCACCCAACCTACGAGGCTGAATTTGAGCATTAGTAATATGTTTACAGTTCCATGTTAAGTAGGTAGGCGTTAAAAATTATCAGATGCCCCCCTTATTAAGGGGGGATTAAGGGGGGATCAAACCTAAAATCCATTTTTAATTTAATTATAACCAGCTACTTAACAGATAAAAGTCGCGGACAGGATGCAGGTGATCGGTTACGCTTCGATATACTGGCAATAGGTGGCTGGTTGGGGAATTGGCAGCCCTTCCTCTTGTAATCCATCCAGATGAAATTGAATTGCTTCTTTCATATTTTCTGCGATTTCCTCTAGGGTTTTACCGGTAGTAACACAACCGGGTAAGTCGGGAACATAAGCAGAATAGTTATTTTCAGCTTTTTCGATAATAATCGCGTAACGCACGATTTCTATTCCTCAATTATTTGATTTAATAGCTTCTTCATTTCGATGTTCCGAAAGATACTGACGGAGTTCTGCGTTAGTCATTTCCGAAGGTGATTTTTTCATAATTCAAAGTTCCAATTTCCCTGTTCATCGATTAAAATGCTGATGTCTTCATTGGTTCCCGCTAAAATATAAATAATTTTGAGTCGGCTATCATAGCGGAATAGGTATATCGGTTGGTAGAGATTAGAAAGCAATTGACAAATAAAGATAGAGGTATCTTTCTGTTTTTGAGTCGGCAAATATCTTCTCCTAGAATTGTGCCAGTTTTGTTATCCCTATTTTACAGGATAGGAGGGTGGTGGGTTACGCTTCTCTAACCCACCCTACGCACTCACTAATTACATCTCTCACTTTCATGTTATATGTGATTCTTAAAAATTGGCTGTTACCTTTATATGTTACATTTTACAAGTCTCGACGCGAGAGAATAGGCATACTCCCATCTTATTTGGTAGGAACAAAGGATTACAAGGACTTATTGCTATTTGTTCATTGATGATTTCACGCCAACTACTAGCTACGAAAAACGGTAGATAACCTTGGGGTATTTCTCTTTCGATCATCTTTTTTTTCATAGGGGTCAACAATGGAGAAAAATTATAGAGGGGATCTTGGCGATATCTAATATTATCGATATAACTTAGCCACTTATTATTCTCTCTCCATTCTACTCTATCTCCGAAAGCCTTCCAGACTTCATCATTATACTCCCGCGTCCCGCCGAGGTCGCGGTAGATTTTCGCCTGCACAGAAAAACCAAAGCGACCGCCACTATATTTAACCCATAATTGGTCAATGGTTCGCAAATCCTCGCAGGGAAAATTATCGATATCCTCTTCCCGTAGCCATCCGTCTTCTGTGCGGTTGGCAGCCTGTCGCATCACGTTGGCGGTTTCCTCGTCCGCTTCCTTCCATTGCTTCCGTTTTAATAAATCTTCTAAGTTTCGATAATCGATTCCTTTGGCACTTTTGAGTTCGATTTCTGGGGGTGACGCGGGTTTCGGGGTTTCTGTTATCGTTTTCGCCGACTCGCGATTTGTCGGTTCCGTTTTAGGGGACGGTGGGACGGGTTGTTGTGCTAATTTTCGATTAATTCTGTCGTAATGTTGCCAGTATTTAGGTCTGGTTGTATCCAAAGCCAGAACTCGTCTCATCAACTGTCGCGCTTCCTCTAGCTTTCCCTCCACTTCCAACTCTAAAGCTTCCACTCGCAATAACTCTATATCGGGAGTCTTTGCCTGTTTCGGTAACAGAATCAGATGATTTTTATAATGCGGTTCGACAATAGAATGGAGAGTTTGCGGGGGTTTGTTGTGTTGTCGGTTGATTTCTGGAATCCTTTCGCGGAGACGATTACAGAGTCTTTCTACCGTAGCGCAGTTATTTTCCCCTTGGATTCGTAAAGCCTCTAGAAGTGAATAGGTAAACGAACCCTGTTGTAGTTCGGGAATTTCGTAGGATTCCTCCGTCGGACTACAGGAAGCGATGGTTATCACTCCCTGTTGCGTCTGCCAGCCTACGGATTTATTGCTAAAGTCGTTCTCGTTGCGACAGGCATCGAGAAAGAGAATGATATTGTCCGCGCCGCATCTCCGTAAACGTTGGGTAACGTAATTGAGGGAAATGGTCGTCTGTTCGATTAAGGTCGGGTGTCCCTCGCTGGGAACGAGGTAATCCTGTCCCTGATGGCGTAATCCGTGACCACTGAAGAAAAACCAGAAGTTATCGCCGGTTTCCAAACGTTGCGACTCGAAAAAGTCGTGCAGGAAAGCCATTAGGTTTGTGTACGTCGGTTTCGTCTCCTGTTGGGAACCATTCGGCGCGGTTATTGGGTCAGACTCATCGGTAAACAGGAAAACTTCCTCAAAATTAATCTCGTCACGACAATAACGCGCCATCTCTACCGCGTCCTGCTTGGCACATTTGAGCGGTTTCAAGCGCTGATATTGATTTATCCCGATAATTAACCCATGATTCGCCATTAGTCCGCAGTCGGTGTATTTTTCTCGTCTCGCTTGAATTTTAGGGTTAATCCGCCTTTAGTGCCGGTCTTAATCCCCGTCCCTAATAATTTTACCTCACCTTCCCCGGTAATCTCTACGCAAAGCTCTACTTCATCGAGTTTAAAGCCGGTTTGCTCGTTGACCTGTTTCTGTGCTTGATTGAAGACTTTGCCGATAAGCTGGAGAAAATGGGAAAGTTCTGTCTCTAGCTTCTCTATGCTCACTTTTACGCCGCGAGTCGCCGCTTCGGTGATAGTTTTCCTTTTGTCCCAGGGATTGTCATAGGTGTCGTTTCCTTTCGCATCTTTATCGACGCTGACGGGGGTATCTTCTGCGGTGACAATCCAAATAGTTTCTTCTGGCATAGCGTTCTCGTTTTTCGGTAATGGTTCTCTTTATTATCGAAAATTTGGGTTAAAACCCCGTCGTTTTACGACGGCTTTTCTTGATCTTTAATATAGCACTTAAGAACTTCCAGGGTTGCACCTCTCAGTTATCAGTTATCAGTTA
>VYKS01000589.1_pt1 | contig 10930 bp, 11 predicted proteins | sample 5114511 | NCBI WGS metagenome assembly VYKS01 (sample SAMN12291795, study PRJNA351875) | freshwater metagenome | isolation source: freshwater lake | place: USA: Michigan, Gull Lake | collected 2011-07-05 | reverse complement strand
TGCTGCCGCTCCAGCCGCATGCGCGCTGCCTTCAGCGCCTGCTCGCGCAGGTCGAGTGCACGGCGGCGCTCGGCCTCCTTGCGCTTGGCATCGTTCAGCTCGCCTTCGATCTGGGTGCCGAGCCGCGTCTTGGGAACGGCGGATTCACCCACCGCAACCGCCGCATCAACGCCATTTGCCACCGCGCCCAGGGTCGCGGCGGCTGCCGTCAGCAACAGGATGGGAACGCGCATCAATACCGCTCCACCGGCTCGGCGCGCCGCGCGGCCGCGGCGGATTCGACCAGCCGCTCGGCAGTCGAGTCCGCGATCTCGATCATCATCCGCAGCTCGTCCGCCACTGCCTTGGCGCGCGCCGCGTCATGCGTGCCGCGTGCATATTGCGTCAGCGTGCCCTTGAGTTCGGACAGCACCAGCCGCGCCTGCACCGTCGCCTGGTCGAGGGTCGAGACGACCTGCGCCAGATCGTTGCGCTTCAGCGCATTGAGCGCGCGCATCATGCGGATGCTCTGAATGATGGTGACGGTGCAGAACAGCATCGTCAGCACGTTCGCTAAGAGCGAATAGGTCATGCGCGCATCTCCTTGGCGATGTCGGATACCAGCCGCACCGCGATCTTGTTGGACCGCTGGCCAATCTGGGCGCGGCCGATCGTGACGCCGCCGCATTGCATGTCGAGGGGCTGGTCGGGGTCCGCGAACAGCGGAATCGTCTGGCCGACCTTGAACTCGCGCACCGCGCCCAGCGGCATGTCGCGCTCGCCCAGCACCACGTCCAGCGTCACGTCCACCTTGCGGACCTCCGACGCCATATGGACTTCCCAGATCGTGTCGCGGCCCAGCTTTTCGCCCATGAACCGCTGGTTGAGCAGATGGCGAACGGGCTCGATCGTCGCATAGGGTAGCAGGATGCTGAAGCATCCGCCGCGCTCGTCCATGCTGACGCGGAAGGTTGCGACGGCACACACGTTAGTGGTGCCGGCAATCGCGACGAAGCGCGGGCTGCTCTCGACGCGCTCCAGTTCGATCGTGGTGGGCGTAATCGGCGCCATCGACGTCGACAGATCGCTCAGCACATGGCCCAGCATGCGCGAGACGAGATCGGTTTCGATCGTGGTGAACCCGCGCCCGTCGATCATCACCTGCTCGCCGCCGCCGCGACGCCCGCCGAGCAGCGCGTCGACCACCGCATAGATCAGGCCGGAATCGACCGAGACCAGGCCGTAATTCTCCCACTCCTCGACGCGGAACACGCCGATCATCGCGGGAAGCATGATGTGGTTGAGATAGTCGCCGAAGCGGATCGAGGTCACTTCCTCGAGGCTGACGTCGATCGCATCGGAGGTGAGGTTGCGCATCGAGGTCGCAAAGATGCGGACCATGCGGTCGAACACGACTTCCAGCATCGGCAGCCGTTCGCGGCTGATGACGTTGGATTCGATGACCGCGCGCAGACCTTCCTTCGGCTGGCTGAACCCGCCGACCTGGCCGAACAGCGCGTCGATACCCGCCTGGTCGAGCAGCGCCTCCGCATCGGAATCGAACTTGGGCGGCTCGGGAAGCTCGAAATCCTCGAAATCGTCGCTCATTGCTGCACCAGATCCTGGATCAGAACGTCTTTGACGGCGTCCGGCCCCAGCGTCTGGGTGGCCCGGACCAGCAGCTCTTCCTTGACGCGATACACTGCGCCGGACCCGTTCAGATCCTCGGGCCTCAATTCGCGCAGGAACGGCTGATAGGCATCGATCAGCAGCGGCAGCTTGCCCTGCAGCTTCTCGACCGTGCTCGCTTTGCCGGGCACCAGCACGAAGTGGATCTTCAGGAAGCGGGCGGCACCGTCGGCGCTGCGCAGGTTCACGACCAGCGGCGGCACGTCGAGATAGGCAGCACTCTTGCCGTCCTTGCCCTTCTCACCTTCGCCTTCGGCTTCCGGCTCGGCTTCCGCTTCCGCCTCCGCTTCACCTTCGCCATGCTCGCCCTCGGCAGAATTTGCCGCCGGCTTGTCCGACCCCATCAGGAAAAAGGCCGCACCGCCGCCGCCGCCGCCGAGCACCAGCACGGCCGCGCCGATGATGATCATCAGCTTCTTCTTGCTGCCCTTGGGCTTGGCTGCCGCCTCGCCGTCCTTGGCTTCGACGATGATGTCGTCGCTCATGTCTCGCGTCCCAATCTCTTTGCCCATCCGCGACCGGACCGGCGGAATGTTCCTATTATAGGGGAGTGGGGCGGCAACATTTGCCTAGCCGCAAAAAACTTGGACGAATTTTTTCGAAGGGCGGTCGCGATGGATATCTCATCCTATGTACTGCTGAGTCACAATCAGGCGCTTCGGCGTCGGCTCGATGTGAGCGCGAACAACATGGCCAATATCTCGACGGCCGGGTTCAAGCGCGAAGCGCCGGTGTTTCGCGAATATGTGGAGCAGAGCGGCGGCGGTGCGGATGCGCCGATCAAGACGACGTCCATGGTGCTCGATTATGGCGCGGTGCATGACCAGAGCGCAGGCGCATTCCTCGCGACCGGCAATCCGATCGACGTGATGATCGACGGCGCGGGGTATCTCGCGGTCGAAACGCCGGAGGGCGGCACCGCCTATACGCGCGCGGGCTATCTGCGGGTGGGTGAGGACGGCACGCTGCAGACGGCGGGCGGGCTGACCCTGCTCGGCGAAGGCGGTCGCCCGATCACGATCCCGCCCGAACAGGCGGGACAGGTCAGCATCGGCAAGGACGGAACGGTCAGCGCGGGCGACGCGCAGGTCGGGCGCGTTGCGGTGACGGTGTTCGACGACGAACGCATGGTCGATCCGCGCGGCGACGGTACCTTCAGCGGCACCGGCGGGCGCGAACTGGCCGCCGCCGACACCAAGCTCAAGAGCGGCGGCGTCGAAGGATCCAACGTCCAGGCAATCGTCGAGACCACCAACATGGTCGAGATCCTGCGCGCCTATCAGACCAGCATGAAGATGTCGGAATCGCTGGGCGACATGCGCAAGACCGCGATCGACAAGCTTGGCCGCTTCGGCTGACCCCCTTTCCACGGAGATTGACCCATGCGTACCCTCTCCATCGCCGGCACCGGGATGCTCGCACAGCAGACCAATGTCGATGTGATCTCGAACAATATCGCGAACATGAACACGACCGGCTACAAGCGCCAGCGTGCCGAGTTTCAGGATCTGCTCTACCAGCAGGTGACCCGGCCCGGCGGCGCGTCCGGCCCCGACAGCCGAGTGCCGACCGGCATCCAGATCGGCGCGGGCGTGAAGACCGGCGGCGTCTATCGCATCGCGACGCAGGGCGCGATGAGCCAGACCGACAATCGCTATGACGTGGCGATTCAGGGGCGCGGCTATTTCGCGATCACCCTGCCGTCGGGCGAAACCGCCTATACCCGCGACGGCTCATTCCAGCTCTCGGATCAGGGCGAACTGGTCAATGCCGACGGCTTTCCGGTCCAGCCGGGCATCACCATCCCCGCCGAAGCGGTCGACGTGACGATCTCGAAGACCGGTGAGGTCCAGGTGATCCTTGCCGGCCAGCCCGAGCCGCAGAATGTCGGCCAGCTTCAGCTCGCGACCTTCATCAACGAAGCCGGGCTCGAGGCGCAGGGTGGCAACCTCTATCTCGAAACCGCCGCATCGGGCCAGGCGACGATCGCCAATCCGGGTGAGCCGGGCTTCGGCACGCTGCAGCAGGGCTTTGTCGAGGCATCCAACGTCAACCCGGTTGCCGAAATCACCGCGCTGATCACCGCGCAGCGCGCCTATGAAATGAACAGCCGCGTCGTGAAGACCGCGGACGAAATGCTGGCCACGACCAGCCAGCTGCGCTGATGATCTACCGCATCGCCTTTATCGCCGCGGCGCTGGTTCCGGTCCCAGCACCGGCGCAGACGCCGACGGCACCCGCCAGCGGTCCCGCGCAGGTCGAGGTCGCCGTGCTCGCGCGGCCGGTCCAGCGCGGCGAGATCCTCTCGCCCGACGACTTCGTCTACGAAAAGCGTTCGCCCAATATGGGGCGCGGCGCGATCGAGGCGGATGCCGCCAAGGGGCTGGAGGCGGTGCGCCCGCTGTCGCCCGGATCGGTGGTGCGGGTCAGCGACGTCATCACCCCGCGGCTGGTCCGCCGGGGCGAGCCGGTGCTGATCGCCTACAAGGTCGGCGCGCTCACCATCACCACCCAGGGCCGCGCCCTGTCCAGCGCGGGCGCGGGCGAACCGGTCCGCGTCGTCACCACCTCCACCCAGCGCACGCTCGACGGTTTCGTCGCGGGCAACGGGCTGGTCCGTATCGTTTATTGAGGGAGTTGACCCCATGAAGAAGATCATCCTCGCCGTCACTGCGGCGACCCTGGTTTCGGGCTGCGGCGCCGTCGACCGGCTCGGCCGCATCGGCAAGGCGCCCAAGCTGACCGCGCCCGAGGAGATGGCGATGCCCGGCGGCGAGCGCTCGATCGGCAATCCGGGGCTGCGCGATGGCAGCGTTGCTGCGGCGGTCGCCAATGCGCCCGTCGCGCCCGGCACCGTCCCGATGCAGGCACCGGCCGCCTCGGCTTCGCTGTTCCGGGCCGGCGCTGGCGCGTTCCTCAGCGATCAGCGCGCGACCCGCATGGGCGACATTCTGACGATCAAGATCAACATCGCGGACAAGGCCGAGGTCGGGAACAACACCTCGCGCGTCCGCACCGGATCGGAAAGCGCCAGCATCGCCTCGCTGCTCGGCCTCGAAAAGCTGCTGCCCAAGTCGATCAACCCGGCCAATCTCGCCAGCACCGACAGCAAGTCGCAGTCGGGCGGCGGCGGCAATATCAGCCGCTCCGAAACGATCAACATGACCATGTCGGCGATCGTCACCAACGTCTTCCCCAACGGCAATCTCGGCATCCGGGGCCGTCAGGAAGTGCGCGTGAACAACGAACTGCGCGAACTGGTGGTCAGCGGCGTCGTCCGCCCGCAGGATATCGGCCGCGACAATTCGGTCCGCCACAGCCAGATCGCCGAGGCACGGATCAGCTATGGCGGCCGCGGCCAGCTCTCCGATGCGCAGCAGGCGCGCTGGGGCCAGCAGATCTACGACGCGCTGTTCCCGTTCTAAGCGGGCAGTCAACAGGATTGCCCGTCCCAGCCGGGGGGCCGTGGACGGGCAGCCCCTTTCCCAGCCGGGGGGCCGTGGAAAGGGAAGGGAAGCGCAGAAGCGCCGCCATTCCAAAGAGGGGGAGGGAGAAACCCTCCCCCTTTTTTGTTGTCGGGTGGAATGGTCGGCGATGCACAGCCTCAATCCTCCCCCGCCAGGGGGAGGTGGCACGCGTAGCGTGACGGAGGGGGAGGGCAGCGATGCCCTTGAGCTTCTTGCCGTCGTGCGTCCGCCCCCTCCGTCGCCTTCGGCGCCACCTCCCCCTGGCGGGGGAGGATTAACTTGGCCGCACCCGCTGGTTCAGGGTGCGACGGCCCCATAGACGCCCCAAATCTCGGCTATCCGCGCGTCGGTCGCATGCCAGCGGACCGACCAGAGCTTTTGAATCACGATCCCCTGACGAATGCTGGCGCTCTTGCAGCTGTCCAGCGGTGACGCAGGGTCAAAGCGAAAACCTTGCCGTCGCAGCGCCATCACAACCTCAGCCTCGTGCGTCCCGACGGGGAAATGCGCTTTGACGCGCTGGTCGAACTCGCGCTCGCCTTCTTCAAAGTTTGACGGCAGGTGGCGTCCTAGCTCTGGAGTTCGAGGGTAGGGCCAGCGCAAACCGCTCACCCCGCGTCGCCTTCGCCGTCGCTGCGTCCCGCCTTCAGCGCCTCATGCCGGTCGATCGATTTCTGGATATGCCGCCGCGCCGCGCGCCGCGCCGCTGCCGGGTCGCCTGCCACGATGGCTGAGTAGATCGCCTCATGGTCACGGTTGATCATCCGGGCGTAACGCTGGTGCTTCCTGGGGTCGTTGCCCTGCAGATACAGTTTGCGCGAGGGGACCAGCCGCACGCCCAGAAACTGGGTGAAGCGCACGAAATAGGCGTTGCCCGTCGCGCGTGCGATCGCCGCGTGAAACGCGGCGTCTGCGGCGACCGATCCTTCCGCCTCGGTGCTCGCATCCATCGCCGCCAGCGCAGCGCGGATGTCCTCCAGATCGGCCTCGGTCCGGCGCTCCGCGGCCAGCGCGGCCATCTCCGCCTCGAACCCCATCCGCATTTCCAGCAGGCGCAGCACGTCGTCGATCGCGCTGACTTCGTCCGGCGTGACCTGAAACGCGCGATATTGCGCGCCCTCGGCGACATAGGCACCCGATCCGCGCCGCGAGACCAGCAGGCCCCGCGCGGCCAGCCGCGAATAGGCCTCGCGCACCACGGTACGGCTGACGCCGAAACTCTCGGTAATCGCCTTCTCGGTCGGAAAACGCGAGCCGGGGGGCATTTCCCCCCGTTCGATCTGCTCCTCGAACCGCTGGACCAGATCGTCGGCCAGCGATGCCGCCTTGGTCACCGTCATTACGGGACCGATAGCATTGCGCGGCTGGGGCTGGCTAGGGTGTGAAATCAGGACGTTGCTGCTGGACATAGGCGTGCCAATCGGGTTCGCGCTTGAAATCGGGACCGCCGCTCCACGCCGCGCCGGCATAATAGACAAAGGGGTTGCCGGGCGTCACCCGGACCAGAATCAGATAATTGTCGGCATCCTCGGCAAAGCCGACGAACGCGGCCGGATCGACCATCACCGCGCCCGCCATCGCGCCCTTGTCCGGCGTTTCCGGCCCCCACCAGATCAGCCGCGCCCGCTCGCCGTCCTTGGTGACCGTGCCCAGTGCGGTGCCGGTGGGGCGCTTCGACAGGCCGATCGCAACCGTCAGCGGTTCGGCGTTGCTCGACCTGAGCGTCGAGGTAATCCGCACGAAGTTGCTGCCCGGCGCCAGCGCGAACTGCCGCGTCTCCGCCACAGTGCGCGCGGTGTCGACCGGCCAGGCGGGATAATCCACGCTGAACGCCGCACGCTCCGGCCCGGCGCTCTCGATGCGCGGGTTCACATAGTTGCGCGATGTCCACAGCTTGTGGTCGTGCCAGATGCCCAGGCCGCCGATCCCGCGCCCGGTGCCGACATTGTAGAAATCGACGCCATCGCCCTGATCCTGATGCTGGTCGCCGGTGCGGAGTTGGCGGTCCATGAACGGCCAGCGCACCCGCTTGCCCCACGCATCGATGCCGGAGGAGGAGGGTGGCTCCGCAGCCTCCAGCGGTCGGCCATAGATGCGGAACGCGATCCGGTCATTCTCGAACAACAGGTCGCCATAGCGATAGTCGGCGATCGACACTGCCGCGCGTGCTTTCTGCTCTTCAGCCGAGGCAGGACGCAGCGGCTTGCGCTCCTGCGCCACAACCGCCGGGGCGGCCAACAGCGCGAGTGCGGCGATGCCCCCGGCAATGCGGCCTTTGCGCGCGTTCGACATGCAATCCCCTCGACTATCGTCTAGTTGTGTGACAACCTTATCGGCGACTAAGCGTCAATTGGAAAGATTATGGCACCGGTGTCAATCGCTATTCTGCGCCGGGCCGATCAGGAGAGGGGCTGTGGCCGCAGTCACGCGCGCCGGAGTCGGAAGGAAATGCGATGTCGTTGATTCTGCTTGCCCTTGCCGGAGCGGTCCCCACTGCCTCCGCCCCGCTGGCGAGGGGCCCGGCGGTCGAGGCGCGCGCGCAGCTGCCCCGCCCGGACGCGATCCTGGCACAGGTGCGGCGCGTCGCCGACTGGCAGCTTGCCAATCGCACCAACTGGGCAACGATGCCCGCCGCGCGCAACAGCGTTCGGAACCCGCGCGACTGGCAACAGGCGACCTTCTGGATCGCGCTGACCGAACTGGCGAAGCGCGACGCCCGCTACGCCCCGCCGCTGATGGAGTTGGGGCGGGAGCAAGCGTGGAAGCTGGGCGACAACCCCTTCCACGCCGACGATCAACTGATCGGTCAGGCGTGGATTTGGGCGGCGCGCAACGGCGCGGGCAGGGAAGCGCTCGCGCCGACCATCGGCTATTTCGACCATGTCCTCGCCAAGCGCCCGAGCGGCAGCCTCGACTTCATCCCCGGCGCGCCCGGGGCGGGCTGGTCGAAATGCACCGATCGCTGGTGCTGGTGCGATGCGCTGTTCATGGCCCCGCCGACCCTGCTTCAGCTCGCGCGCCAGACCGGCGACCAGCGCTACGCCGATTTCGCGCATGAAGAGTTCAAGGCGACCACCGACTATCTCTACGATCCCGTAGAAAAGCTCTATTTCCGCGACAGCCGATTTTTCGACACCCGCGATGCCAAGGGGCGCAAGCAATTCTGGAGCCGCGGCAATGGCTGGGTGATGGCTGGCATCGTTCGCATGCTCGACGCGATGCCGCGCAAGGACCCCCGGCGGGCTTATTACGAAGCGCTGTTCCGCGACATGGCGGCCAAGCTGCTGACGCTGCAAAAGCCCGACGGCTATTGGTCGGCCTCGTTGCTCGACACCGATCCCGGCACTCCGCCCGAAACCAGCGGCACCGCCTTTTACACCTATGCCTTTGCCTGGGGCATCGACGCGGGCCTGCTCGACCGCGCGACCTATCAGCCGGCGGCGATCCGCGGCTGGGACGCGATCGTCCGCGCGGTGCAGCCCGATGGCATGCTCGGCTGGGTCCAGCAGGTCGGCGATCGCCCCAACAGCGTGTCGGCGCAGGAAACCCAATTCTATGGCGCGGGCGCGTTCCTGCTCGCCGGTACCGCGATGGCCGATCTCGCGCGGAAGGAGTCCAATTGATGCGTTCGTTGTTGCTGTTGGCGCTCGCGGCCCCTGTCGCGGCACAGGCCGCCCCTGTCGATCGCCGCGCCGATGCGCCCGCCGGCCCGGTCTATGCCGACACCGTCGCGCCGATGGACACCAGCGTCGCGACGCGCCTTTCGCCCCAGCTCGAAAAGCTGGTCGAACAGCTGCTGCGCGATGGCCGGGATACGAAGATCGACGGCATCGCCGTGTTCGGGGGCGGGGACAAGTTCCTCCCGGGCAAGATCGCCGCGACCATGGCGCACCGCATCGTCGCGCTCGAACCCAATGACCCCCGGCTCGACCAAAGGCTGCGCGAGTTTGCCGACATGGCCGACCTGACCCTCGCCAATGAGAATGAGAGCTGGGGCCTCTATTATTACATCGCCGCGCTGCACGACCTGCACGCACGCGGCCTGCTTGAACGCGCGGCGCGCCCCGCGACGCTCGCCACGCTCAAGCAGCGGCTCGACTGGCGCCGCTTCGTCCGCCCCGACCTCAGCCTGATCAACCTGCCCAACAACTATTACGGCGTCGCCTTCTCGATCGCGCGCTTCCGCCACCTCCTCGGCTGGGAAGATGCGTCGGCGGGGGATCAGCTGCTCGCACGCATGATCGACCATTATCGCAAATATTCGGGCGAATATGGCTTTGCCGACGAGACCGAGGGGAAGGGGCGGTTCGACCGCTATTCGGTGCTGCTGATCGGCGAGATTGCGCACCGCCTGCTCGAAACCGGCATGACCCCGAGCGATGAGGTGAAAGCGTGGCTGCGCAAGTCGGTCGACCTGCTGCTCCCGCGCTTCAACCTGCATGGCGAGGGGTTCGAATATGGCCGCAGCATCGGCACCTATGGCGACACTGCCTTCCTCGAAGTGCTGACCGCCGCCGCGTTGCTCAAGGTGATGACCCCGGTCGAAGAACGCATGGCCTATGCCTTCTCCAGCCGCGTCACCGCGCGCTACATGGATTTCTGGATCGATCCGGTCAGCGGATCGGTCGACATGTGGGGTCGTACCGCATGGGGGCAGGGGCGGCGCACCGATGTCTATCGCGGCGAAGCGCGCATCCTGGGTGAGAATTTCAGCCTCGCGCGCCAGCATATCTACACCAACGCGATCTGGAACCGGCTCGGCTATCGCGGGCAGGCGCCCGATCCCGGTTTTGCGCGCTGGCTCGACACGCTGCCGCGCTCGACCATGACCTGGTTCGCGCGCGGGGTGCATGATCGCGGGCTGGTGACGATCCGCGACGGCGCGCGGATGATTTCGCTCCCCATCATCAACGGGGCGGAGGGGCAGCATATGAACAACCCCTATTTCCCGGTCCCCTTCTCCCCCGGAATGCTCGCCGGATCGGCGGATGCGACCTTCCCGCAACTGCTCCCACGCATCACGCTGGATAATGGCGACGTGCTGATGCCGCTGGCGTTCTTCAAGGACGTCCGTTTCACGCGGCGCGGCGCGGTCACCGATGTGCGCTGGCACCAAACCGCGCTCGACCGCATGGGCGGCAACGATGCGCTACTCGACACGCGCGTGTCGATCGAGACGCATTACCGCTTCTCCCCCGGCAAGATCGAACGCCGCGACCGCATCGTCCCGGCCGAGGGTGTCAGGATCGCGCGGATCGATATGGAGTTCGCAAGTTTCTCCGACGCACCCACCCAGCGGTCGGGCGCAGTCGCCTTCGCACGCGGCGCGGTGAAGCGCTTCGCCACCACCGGCTATGGCGGGTGCGACGCGCAGCCGGCGACCGACCCGGTCTATCGCGCGCCGACCGGCCCGTTCGCGACCGTCGTCAAATGCAGCCGAGCGGGCGACGCGCTTCCTTCGGGCCGGATCGATGCGCATTGGATTTTGTCGTACAACTAAGACCAACGGCTAGTTGACGGTGATCGCGTGAGTTGTCATACACATTTTCAACCGGAGCGCGGGGAATCATGATCTTAAGCAGCTCTGAAATCGCCGCTGCCCGATATTGCGGCGCGCTATTGACCTTCGGCTCGGGGCCTCGCCCATGAGCCACCGCAAACTCGGCTGGGCCATCCCTCTCTCGGTCCTTGCCATCGCCGCCGCCGCGGGGCTTCCACCCCCGGCGGCGGCCTTTTCGTCCGCGCCGCGCTGCGCGGGGGTCGAGGGTTTTGCCCCGGCGTTTGACGGGCGACGC
>VYKS01000712.1_pt1 | contig 10953 bp, 10 predicted proteins | sample 5114511 | NCBI WGS metagenome assembly VYKS01 (sample SAMN12291795, study PRJNA351875) | freshwater metagenome | isolation source: freshwater lake | place: USA: Michigan, Gull Lake | collected 2011-07-05 | reverse complement strand
AAAAGGGAGTCGATTTGGTGGTCGGGCATCGTCAAAAGAAAAAGGGTATGAGTTGGTGTCCCCTTGGTTCTCATGCCTTAGCTATCCTTAAGGTCTTTGAACTCAACGGTCAATAGCAGAAAATCTGGTTTCCAACTGCTTCCATTAGCTAAATCACCGAATTTTTTACAGGTGGAAAAATTTTAATTAATCTAGGCAATACTTCCCCGTTTTCGAGTTTCCTTAAAGGATGTTCCCACATTGCGTAAACCCGCCTGCACCATCTGCCTTTCTAGCATGGCAAAAAAACGATAGCGATCGCCCCCCGTAACTACCGCCTGATTATGTGCCTCCGCTAAAACTACAGGATAGCCATATCCCTTTTGAACTTGGGCGAGGATAATTTCTAGGCACTGCGATCGCAATTTTGGATCTAAAGCTGTCCATTCTGGCATTTCTACCCTTGCGACTTCAGAACCGACATGGAGATAGCAAAAATAAATCGAATGTTCTCCATATTCCTGCAAAATCTTGGCATGACTGCGCCACAGAGGGCTACATTCTCCAAACTTTAATACCCTTTGCCACAAGGATGCATCTCTAAGGGGTTGGGTTTTACTACAGGGAACCGTATCCAAGAGCTTATCAACGCAATGGGTTGCACAATCTCGTTCCTCAAAGGGACAGGCTTGTAAACGTAAAAAATTGATGGATTCCACCGCTCGTGGGGAACTGATATAACCCGCCACAGGAATATTAGAGAGTCGTAGCCGATCCCAAGAGGTAATAATATCTGGCAAAATCTCTTGTCTAGCTCCCGCAGGTAGCATTTCCAAATTCCAATGAATTAGAGAACCATCGGATAAAGCCAATATCGGTCTTGACTTCTGATGCTCACAGGCAAAATCCCCAAGGGAGATCGCTTCATCGGCAGTTCTTCTTAGGCTCATCCACTCTTCGGTTTGAATCCCCCATTTTCTCGCTTTATATAAATCTTCGGATTTGTAATACACCTGCGGCACATTATCTAACACTGGGAAGGCTCCATCTCCATAGTGCAGAGCCACTCTCCCCACATTAATCAGATAGCAGTAGGCAACTTCATGGCGACTAGGAGAAATTTGGGAACCATCTGTAGCAATGACCGAATGTAAACTTTGCATGGGAGCATATACCGAAATTTGATTTAAGGTTTCCACTGGTTCGCCACAGCTAAAAGCCAAGCGTTCTTGCCATACCTGATATTGAGTTTTTAATATAGATTCATTAGCGATCGCCTGATTGAATAATTCTTCAGCTAAGTTCAATTTAATGGCAAGTTGCTTTGCTTCTCTTTGGAGTTGCTCTGACATCCCTTGCATTTGCCCTGCAATTTTGAGTAGGTCTAGCATTTTCAGGTAAGCGTTTTCAGGTAGTAAGTATAATCATCAACTATCGTACAATAGCGATCTAAACTAATGTATTGATGGACAATCCTGGTATGGTCTTAACTCAATCCTCAACTGATTTAATCTTAAATGTCAGCGATACAGTTCTCCATGCCGATCATGAGCAATTTGAGCGTCTCTGTCAGCTAAATCCCGATCTGCGCCTAGAGTTAACAAGTACAGGAGAATTAATCATCATGGCACCAGTTGGGTTAGAGAGTTCTAAACGCAATGGAGATTTAACGGCTCAAGTAATTATTTGGAATTCGGGGGCAGTGCGATCGCCTGATGTGACTTGGATTTCTCATTCTAAGTTAAATACGATTTCCCTTAAAGTAACTTTCCCGATTGTAGTTCCAGATTTTGTCATTGAGCTGCGTTCTAGAACAGATCGTCTCAAAACTCTCCAAGAAAAGATGCTGGAGTATCAAGAAAATGGTGTGCTATTAGGATGGTTGATTAATCCCCAAGATCGAGAAGTAGAAATATATCGCTTGGGTCAAGATGTGGAAATATTAAAATCACCTTCCGAACTAAGTGGAGAAGATGTATTGCCTAATTTTATTTTAGACTTAACTACTATTTGGTAGCTGCTATTTGAAGAGGAAAATATGGTTTTAGCTTCATCTCAACCTGAATTAGCCCTAATCGTTAGTGATACAGTCCTCTATGCTAATCATGAGCAATTTGAGCGTCTGTGTCAGCTAAATCCCGATCTGCGCCTAGAGTTAACAAGTACAGGAGAATTAATCATCATGGCACCAGCAGCATTGGAGAGTTCTGAAAATAATAGTGAATTAACAAGACAAGTAGCTAACTGGAATTATCGCTTCAAACTTCGGGGGCAGTGCGATCGCCTGATGTGACTTGGATTTCTCATTCTAAGTTAAATACGATTTCCCTTAAAGTAACTTTCCCGATTGTAGTTCCAGATTTTGTCATTGAGCTGCGGTCTAAAACAGATCGCCTAAATACTCTTCAAGCAAAGATGCTGGAGTATCAAGAAAATGGTGTAGCCTTGGGATGGTTGATTAATCCCCAAGATCAAGAAGTGGAAATATACCGCCTTGGTAAAGATGTAGAAGTGTTGCGATCGCCAAGTAAAATTAGTGGGGAAAATATACTTCCTGAATTTATATTAGACTTAACCACAATTTGGTAGGAATCAAAATCAAATGTATGAATTACCCCCTGTCGGCGCAGTCATAGACTCAGAGGTGTTAATAAACCGCTTAAAATATCAAGGTCGTAAATATACATACTGTGTCGATCGCTTAAAATTACCCAATGGCAAGATCGGTGACTATGAATATATCAAGCATCCTGGGGCAGGTATTGCGGTTCCAATTACAGCCGAAGGTAAGTTTGTTTTAGTTAAACAATATCGATTTGCGATCGCCCGCTATATCCTAGAATTTCCTGCTGGCACCCTAGAACTAAATGAAAATCCTGCTGACACGATCAAACGAGAGCTAGAAGAAGAGACAGGTTTTCGGGGTCATAGTTGGCAAAAATTAGGTTCCTTTTTTCTTTGCCCAGGCTATTCCGATGAAATTATCCATGCCTATTTGGCACAGGATTTAGAAAAATTAACTCATCCCCCCGATGCAGATGAAGATGAAGAGATTGAAGTAGTGCTATGCGATCGCTCGGAATTAGAGCAAATGATTAATTCTGGTGATGTTGGTACGACTCTTGATGCCAAGTCAATTACAGGGTTTTATCTCGCCCTTAGATATCTTGATAAGCTGTAACTTTTAGACCTATAACTTATAGAACTGTAACTTTTAGATCAATATGGATTTTAGTCAAGTTCACATTTGCATAATTTTGGGTACTCGTCCCGAAGCCATTAAGCTCGCTCCAGTTATTCAAACCCTGCGTTCAGTATTTAAAACCACCGTAATTTTGACGGGACAACACAAGGAAATGGTGGCTCAGGTCATGGATTTATTTGATCTAAAGAGCGATCGCAACTTGGAGATCATGAAACCCAAGCAAACCCTAACCCAAATTACCTGTGGCACCTTAGAGGGTTTAGAACCAGTATTTCAAGAAATTCAGCCCGATCTAGTCCTAGTTCAAGGAGATACAACTACAGCTTTTGCGGCGGCGCTGGCAGCTTTTTATCACCGTATTCCCATTGGTCACGTCGAAGCAGGCTTACGCACCGATGATTTATTTAATCCCTATCCCGAAGAAGCAAATCGCCGTTTAGTTTCGCAAATTACGCAATTACACTTTGCCCCCACCTTGGCTGCAGTCAAAAATCTCAAACGGGATGGAGTCAGGGGTGGAATTTATCATACAGGAAATACCGTAATTGATGCTTTATTGTATGTATCCAAGCGATCGCCAGTCTGCGATATTCCTAATTTAGATTGGGATTCAAATCGGGTAATTTTAGCTACAGTCCATCGCCGTGAAAACTGGGGAGAGCCATTAGTGCAAATAGCTAAAGCATGGTTAGAAATCTTAGAAAGGTTTCCTGATGTAGCTCTACTTCTACCTTTACATCTCAATCCCACGGTCAGAGAACCCCTCAAAGCCCTACTAAGTAATCATTCTCGGATATTCCTCACCGAACCTTTGAATTATGCTGAGTTAGTGGGAGCCATGCAACGCTGCTATTTAATCATGAGTGACTCAGGAGGCATCCAAGAAGAAGCACCCAGCCTTGGTAAACCTGTATTAGTCCTCCGTGATAACACCGAACGACCCGAAGCGATCACCGCAGGTACAGCAAAATTAGTCGGAGTTGAAACCGTAGGTATTGTCAAAGCAACCACAGAAATCCTCGAAAATCAATCCCTTTATAACTCTATGGCAAACGTAGCCAATCCTTTTGGGGATGGACAAGCAAGTCAGCGCATACTAGCAAGTATCCAAGATTTTTTTGTAAAAGCTGAAATTTAGGATTCAACTTCTTCTGGTACAACTACTTCCACTTTTTTGGAGAAATTTCGTTCCACTATATTCTTAATCACAATATATAAAACTGGAACAATAAATAGGCTCAACAATGTAGCCACAAACATACCTCCCAGAACCGCTGTGCCGAGGGATTTTCTGGCTGCTGCTCCTGCTCCTGTGGCGATCGCTAGGGGAAAAATCCCAATAATCGTGGAAAATGCTGTCATTAAGATTGGACGTAACCGTTCCTGTGCGGATTCAATTACCGCTTTGGTAATACTTAACCCTTGGTCTCGCAATTGATTCGCAAACTCCACAATAATAATGGCATTCTTACTAGCCATCCCAATTAGCATTACCAAGCCAATCTGGGTATAAACATCATTGGCAAAGCTAGGATTAAGAAAGCTGCGTAAATATACTGCCCCTAAAGCACCTAATACCGCTAGGGGTACAGTCAGCATAATAATAATTGGATCGATATAGTTTTCATACTGGGCAGCAAGTACCAAAAACACAAAAATTATACCTAGGGCAAAGATGAATATGGCACTACCGCCAGCTTCAATTTCTTCGAGGGATAACCCCGCCCACTCATAGCCAAAACCATTCGGTAAAGTTTCTTTTGCCACATTGCCCATAATTGATATCGCTTGCCCAGAACTAACCCCTGGAGCAGTATTTCCTGTGATTTGTACCGAGCGAAACAGATTGTGGTGGTTAATAATCGAAGGACCAATGGTTTGAGTTACTGTAACTAAGTTACTTAGGGGAATCATCTCTCCCGATTGCGATCGCACATAGATTTTATTTATATCTTCGGGATTAGAGCGAAACTGCGCATCAGCCTGCACAAAGACTCGATAGTTGCGCCCAAAGGCATCGAAATCATTTACATACTGGGAACCCAAGAGGGTCTGCAAAGTATTAAAAATATTATTTAAGGGTACCTGTAGAGCATTAGCTTTAATCCGATCCACTTCTATACTTAACTGCGGAGTATTGCCATTAAAGTCTGGACGCAAACCTGTCAGCGAAGGAGTACTTCCTTCAGGATAGGCTCTAGCTTTTGCCATAAGTTCATTAAGGGCTTTTTCGATTTCAGGGAAGTTTTGATTACCTTGGGCTTGCATCTGGAAGTCAAATCCACCAACATTTCCTAAGCCCTGAATTGCAGGGGGGGGAAAAGCCAAAACTAGAGCTTCTCTAATTGAAAAGAATTTGGGGCTTAATCTGCCAATAATTTGATCCGTCGATCTAGTTCTTTCATCCCAAGGCTTTAGGGTTGTGAATATAATCCCATTATTCGGAGAATTGCCGCTAAAGCTAAATCCACTGACTGCGAAGATATTTTCTATTTCAGGATAAAGGCGATCGCCCTTATCGTCTTTAATAAGCATCGTTTCTTCAATGTTCTTTAAAACATTCTCAGTATAGTTAAGAGAAACACCTTCGGGGGCTTGCACAATGGTAATAAAATAGCCTTGATCTTCCTCAGGCAAAAATCCCGTGGGCAGAATTGCATTAACCCAATAGGTCATAGCTAAAGCTGCAACGAAGAAGATCATGACTATACCCTTGAATTTCGTTAGTTGCGTGACTATGCCCTTATATTTTGTGCGGGTAGTATCGATTAACCAATTGAGTCGATCGAAAAACCAGTTTCTTGGTGGTTCCCCAGACTTTAACAATAGAGCCCCTAACATCGGAGAGAGGGTTAGGGCATTAAAGGTGGAAACTGTAATCGAAAAAGCAATGGTTAGGGCAAATTGTTTGTATAGTTGCCCTGTAGTCCCAGGGAAAAATGCCACGGGTACAAATACCGCGATTAAAACTAAAGAACTGGCAATAACCGCACCCTGAAGCTCTTCCATTGAGGCGAGAGCAGCCTCTACAGGAGTTTCTCCCTTTTCTTGAATCCGCCTACTGATGTTTTCCACCACCACGATCGCATCATCCACCACCAAGCCCGTTGCCAAGGTTAAACCAAAAAGGGTGAGGGTATTAATATTAAAGTTTAAGAGTTTAATAAAAATGAAAGTCCCAATTAAGGCTACAGGAATTGCCACCGCAGGAATTAATGTCGATCTCCAGTCTTGCAAAAAGAGATAAATAATCAAAATTACTAAGGCGATCGCAATAATCAACGACAAAATTACTTCTTCGGTACCTGCTTCAATAAAATCGGTAGTATCAAAGGCAATCGAATACTTTAATCCACGGGGGAAACTAGGCTCAAGATCAACTAATACTTTTTTAACAGCCGCTGCCACATCCAAAGCATTGGCACTGGGTAACTGAGATACCCCTAATCCAATGCCCTGAACCCCATTAAATCGTACGGAAGTACCGTAGTTTTCTGCCCCTAACTCTGCTCTACCAACATCTTGGAGTTTAATCAAGGAACCATCTTCGGCGGTGCGCACCACAATTTGACCAAACTCTTTTGGGTCTTTAAGTCTGCCTGATGCTGAAATCGAAAGCTGAAATTCCTGACCAGGCATATTAGGCTGTTGTCCGATTTGCCCCGCTCCAACCTGAATATTTTGTTGTTGAATTGCTGATACCACATCTTGAGATGTTAAGCCTCTGGCAGCTAAACGATTGGGATCGAGCCAAATTCGCATGGCATACTGGCGATCGCCAAAGATAGTTACAGTACCTACACCTTTGACTTTTTTAATGGCATCGACAATAAAAAGATCGGCATAGTTACTTAAAAATATATCGTCATACTTACCACCTTCACCATAGACGCCGATCGCAAACAAAAATCCCGATGTCGCCTTAGTAACCCTTACCCCAGTCTGCTGCACAGGCCCAGGTAGTTGTGATTGGATTGCCGAAACCCGATTCTGCACATCGACGGAGGCAATATCTTGATCTTTTTCGAGGTCAAATACGACGCTGATCGAACTGGTGCCATTATTAGCACTGGTCGAAGAAATATACTTTACTCCTTCAATGCCATTTAGCTCTCTTTCGATAATATTTGTGACTGTGGATTCTACAACCTCAGAATTTGCCCCCACATAACTAGAATTTACCGTAACTCTGGGCGGGATAATGTCAGGAAATTGAGCGATCGGCAGGATAAATATACAAGCTGCCCCCATCAAAGTAATAATGATCGAGCAAACCGAAGAAAATACAGGTCTGCGGATAAAAAAGGTGGAGATTGATAGAATCATGGGTGCAGGTATTAAAAAAGGTTAGAGACAGGCTGCTTAAGCTAATGATCCAAGGTGCCAAAACTAATGGGTTTATAATAGCCTAATCCCTAAAATGATCACAATTAATCAACTACATTTCTCGTTTCTGGGTTTTAAGGTATTTCTCTCCAGTTGAGATAAAAAATAAAATAGCAGCAATTCTCATTATAAAAACTATGGGGATAGTATCGTGAAATAGTCTCATCAAATTATTAGCCATAAAGGTTCAAAGATTCTACTGCTTGAATCTCCTAATACCCAAGCTAATACGCACTGACTAAAATTGACAACCACAATCTACACCTTTGTGATTCTGTTTAGTTCCTCATTTATGATTGGGTATTTTTTATAGATTCAAGTTCAGCTTTCTGATCTTCTGCCAAATCTATGGCAACAGTTGGCAGAGATGCACCTACTAGCCCTCGTTTAATTCTTTCTGGGGTATAGCTACAAGTTACAAATAAAGGATAAAGATACTCACCTTTTTCATTCATGATTTGATGATGCTTCCAAGGAAGTAACCAACTATATTCATTACCCAAAAGCACTTCTACGTGTCTCCAACGATTAAGTAGTTCGGAAAAATCTTCATCGGGACGATGGATAAAGATAAAAATCTCTTTACCAGTTTTGATCTTCCATTCGGGATCGCACATTAGTAGAGCTACATCACACATCAATTGAAAATTCTGATCAGGATCTTTTTGGTTAGAAATTTTAATCACAGGTAAGGGAATTGTAATTAAGCTGTCTGTGGGGCGGCGCAAACTAGGAATCAGTTCAAAATAAGGTCGGTATTGTTTTAGTAAATTAATAGCTTCTAACTGATTGCTATAGGCACAGAGCAGAGTTTCGTATAAAACTTGATTATTTGTCATCGTGACCTTTTGCTAAATAGATAATGGGCAAATAAATGCAGGGTATAAGTTGGGTTACTGGTGCAGAGTTTGAGGTAGATTTAACTTAGTTTATCTAGTATTCACCCAATTTTTATACTAAGTTCTAATCCTTACATAGCCAAGTAGTTTCAAGTAGTTTATTTATGTATGACTTAATTCCATCTCCCATTCCGCTTCCGATTCCTCTGTGGCTGCAAGTAGGAGCGATCGCTATTTGGTTAGGTGGAGTTTTATTGCTTGCCGAGATTTTACGCCGATGGAAAGGGGAATCCGAGTTAGTCCGTAAGGTTGTCCATATTGGCACAGGGAATATTTTATTTTTGGCGTGGGGGCTAAACATCCCACTGTGGATTTGTTTAATAGCCTGTGTGAGCTTTTGCATTATTGCCTATATCTCTTACCAGTTGCCAATTTTACCGATGCTAAATAGTGTGGGTCGTAAGACCTTAGGAGTTTTTTACTATGCTGTGAGTATTACCTGCTTAGTGACATGGTTTTGGACTATTCACTTACCAGAATATGCGGTAGTAGGAGTATTGGTCATGGCTTGGGGTGATGGATTAGCGGCTTTAGTGGGGCAACGCTGGGGGCAACATCCCTATTATTTTATGGATAGCAAGAAAACTTGGGAAGGTTCCATAGCTATGCTTTTTGTCAGTTATATAGTAGCTGTTATAGTTTTGGCGATCGCTGGGGGATTTTCCCTATCTACTTTATTAATTCCACTACCAGTGGCGATCGTGGCAACTATTCTTGAGGCAATTTCACCTGGGGGGACTGATAATTTAACTGTACCTTTAGTGAGCGGTTCTCTATGCTATGGTCTGGCTGTAATTACTGGGACAATGGTAAACTAATCTACCTAACTCACTAAATTATCCGCAGCAGTTAATGAAAGTAACACAAGTCGCTATCAGACCTTCACCTGCATCAGATGCCATGGGAAGACCTGCATTAACTCCTGAGCTATTAGCTGCAACTGGAGCTAGATATTCTCGTAACAATGAGGGTTTAGAATCAATTATTAGCAAAATCAATCCTGCTAATCCAGATGCTTCTGTGGACTCAATTTTTCGGATGGTTGACTACGGGCATCAATCAATCTTGGATATGGTTCCTGTCGCAATGTTCATTGATGACATCTCAATTTGGCTTGCATATTACATTTGGTCGTTGTGTCCAACTGCAGGCGGGCAAGAATCTTCTACTAGATACATTAAGATTTCACCTGACAGTGTAATTTCTCCAGAAATTTTAGGTATTCCTCCTGAGCAAATTAGTAAATGGGATAACTTCATTAACCAAGCTTTTGAAAACTATGATGCAGCATTGAATTTTTGGGAGGCGATCGCCAAAAAAAATCCAGAAGTTACTAAAATTCCAGCTTCTCTTTTAGCAGAAAACTCTGAAAGTTCGCAAAAAAAAGTCGGCAGAATGCTAAGAAACTATGCATTTGATCGAGCTAGATACTTTTTGCCAATTGCCGCTTCCACAAATATGATGCTGAGTATGTCGGCAAGAGGATGGGTGCAGTTATGTCAGTACTTACTTTCGAGTCCTCTAAAAGAACCAAAGCTGCTTGGGGAAAAAATTAAACAAGAGTTAAGCCTATCTACATCTCGAATGCTTAAACACGCAGTTGAAAAAACGTCCATTGTTCAAGGTTTACAGCAAGAATTTAAAGACTTAGTAAAAAAGGCTGCTTTACTCCGATTCCCCTCTTTATCAAATTTAAGCTCAGATGTAGGCTCAGATCCAAGCGGTTCTATTGCATCTCCATGTCAGGCATTCCTAGAGGTGATAACTACTTCAGATATTCAGGAAGCTAACATATTAGAATCTCTTCAGTTTCACGATAATCGCTACTCATGGGTGGGTAATAGCCTCCAAAGAATATCAGTACGCTTCGGTTGGAGTGCGATCGCTTTTGCGGAAATTCGAGATCTAAACCGTCATAGAACAGGGACAAAGTACTGTCCACTCCTCCCCCAAGGGTTTTATTCAGCACTTGATCAAATTCCCGAAAATCTAGAGGAATATTCTAGTCATCAACAGCTACTGGACAACCTAAGTGGGATTGGCGCACAGTCTTTATCTATCACCCATAACTTACTAAGTAATCATGACTACACCTATATCTACTGGCTATTGCTTGGCATGCAGTTCCCTTTTGAACATTTAACTACGGGTGATAAATTTATTTATGAAGCAGAGCTACGGACAGGAACTGGAGCCCATTATAGATATGCTAAACATCTCCATGATGTCCTTGATTTGTGGTTCCAGAAGTACCCTGCCAGTAAAAGCTTTGTCTTGGAAGGAAGCAGCGAGCCAGAATAATGTTTCTGACCTCTTTATCTTTCCTCTGCAAGAAGACTCTCGGTTTACCGATGAGATGAATTGCAGTAAAAGTCTTGATATGCATAGGTTTCGTGCTATAATTGGACTGGTCAACGACCTACTCGGACTCTGGAGACATAAAGCCTAACACCAAAGTTTGCAATCAATTGTAACGGCGAAGAA
>VYKS01000586.1_pt1 | contig 11025 bp, 11 predicted proteins | sample 5114511 | NCBI WGS metagenome assembly VYKS01 (sample SAMN12291795, study PRJNA351875) | freshwater metagenome | isolation source: freshwater lake | place: USA: Michigan, Gull Lake | collected 2011-07-05 | reverse complement strand
AGTAGGTCGTTGACCAGTCCAATTATATCACGAAACCTATGCATATCAAGACTTCTACTGCAATTCATCTCATCGGTAAACCGAGAGTCTTCTTGCAGAGGAAAGATAAAATGACCTTTGCACCCGCAAAGGAGCTTGGCTCTGATTTCCAATAACTTGGGTAACACCTCTATGGTGAGCATACTGAAGATTTAATTTGCCTTGCCAATTGGTCATTACAGATTGCTTTACTGACTACTTTTGTGGAGATTCACTCACAGATAAACTATACCTAACAGACTTGTCTTTATCACTGACACCCACCCAAACTTGATAGGTTCCTTGGGGTAAACGTCTAGATAATTGGGGACTACGTCTTTGATTTTCATCATCTGCGCAGATCACCAAACCGTTAGAACCCTTAACTAGCATAGTTAGGTCATCATTTATATTACCTGTATAAGCCAAAATATCTAGCATAGGAAAATTACTGCTTAAATCAATCACATGATTTGGTTGACTACCTGCAAAACCCCGACATTTAGCATCAATCCCAGCCATCTGGGCAATACTCACACTACCCCCAGCCATACCCTCAACTTTAATAGGATCGGGACGAAAATTGCGAGCTAGGGCGATACTATTGGGCTGCGATCGCACTGGCAAAACCATAGATAAAGCCGCAGCAAGTCCGATTCCTAGCCCGATGATTTGAGATTTTCTCATTCTAATAACCTCCTCAGTCAAAACCAATTAGCCAAAATTTATTAAAGTAACATCCGTAATAGTAGCGGGAGTGTCTAATTCCTAAACATTTTAAGGATTATATACATCTAAGCTGACGGAGTGCATCTCCAATAGTTTCTTTGTAAAGATATATTAATTATCTGCCGTTATAACCGTAAAGCGTCTTGACAGTTTAGATAATCTCTAGCTATGATTACGCAAAGACAGGTTATTCAATCCACAAACATAATATGCAGGATAAGCAAAAAGTCACTCTATACCTATCTTCTGATTTACATCGCCAGTTAAAGATCAGAGCAGCAATCGATCAAGACCCAATGTCTGATTTAGCTGAAAAGGCTATATCTTTCTACCTCTCCTCCCCAGATGTGGTAGAGAGTGCTGGAGTTGGTCACACCCACCAAGTATATAGCTGCCCTGAATGTGCCCAATCAGTAGTGTTCAAGAGCGGAGAACTAATTTCTTTGGGGACTAAATCTAACTCAAAAAGCCCAGCTATTAAGCAAGAAGAAGAGGTGTTAATCTTTTAGAGTCTTCAGAGTAATTGTTCAGATGGGTCATAAATAAATTTCCTACACACTTCAAGGTTAGAGGTATTGCGCTATGCAAGAAGAACTAAACATACTCATACAAGCCCAATATCCTCTGATCTATCTCACCACCTCAGAGGAAGAACGAGCCGAAAAAGCGATCGCCTCCGTGGTCAAAATTAAGCCCGACCGCAAAGTATTTGTCTGGACTCTAACCCACGGCATGGTTGAATATGGAGAAAATACTACAACCACCCAGCACAACACCATATCCCCAGAAGCTGCCATAGACTGGACGATTAAATATCGAGAATCTGCCATATTTATTTTCAAAGATTTACATCCTTTTCTCGATAACTCTCCTGCGGTAATTCGGTGGCTCAGGGATGCGATCGCTGCTTTTAAAAATACTGAGAAAGCAATTATTCTCATGTCTCCGATTCAAGTAATTCCCATTGAACTAGAAAAAGAAATTGTAGTTCTAGATTTCCCCCTACCAACAATTGTAGAACTTGAAGAAGTATTAATGCGTCAATTGGGACAGATACGAGCCAAAAAGCTGAGTCCCGAAGGTAAGGAAAAACTCCTAAGAGCAGCCCTAGGTTTAACTCGTGATGAGGCAGAAAAAGTCTATCGCAAAGCCCAAGTTACCACAGGTCGCCTCAGTGAAGCCGAAGTCGAAATCGTCCTTTCTGAAAAACAGCAACTAATTCGGCGCAATGGAATTTTAGAATACATTGAGCAAGAAGAAGGCATTAACGCTGTGGGTGGACTTGAAGAACTAAAACGCTGGCTCAAACAACGATCCAATGCTTTCACCCAAAGGGCAAGGGACTATGGTTTACCTCAGCCTAAGGGCATGATGATTCTTGGCATCCCTGGTTGTGGTAAATCTTTAATTGCTAAAACCACTTCTCGCCTCTGGTCACTACCCTTGGTCAAGTTGGATATGGGGCGGGTTTATGATGGCTCCACCGTGGGGCGATCGGAAGCAAACCTCCGTAATGCTCTCAAGGCGTCTGAGTCTATATCGCCAGTAATTTTATTTATTGATGAACTAGACAAAGCATTTGCAGGAAGCGCAGGCTCGGCAGACTCGGATGGCGGTACATCGTCAAGGATTTTTGGCACATTCCTGACGTGGATGCAAGAAAAAAAATCTCCTGTATTTGTGATGGCAACTGCTAATCGTGCCGATCGCCTACCTGCCGAGTTTTTACGCAAGGGACGGTTTGATGAAATATTCTTTGTCGATTTACCCGATTTTGAAGAACGTCGTCAGGTATTTGAAATTCATCTTGCCCGCAGGCGATCGGATGTAACTAGATTTGATCTAGATCAACTTTCTAAAGTTTCTGAAGGTTTTTCTGGAGCAGAAATTGAGCAGGCAATTATTGCGGCCATGTATGAGGCTTTTGCTCAAGACAGAGAGTTTACGCAGCTAGATATTATTTCTGCTGTTAAATCTACTACGCCACTTTCACGCACCATGGTAGAACAGGTGACGGCGTTGCGTGATTGGGCAAAGTTGCGGGCACGCCCTGCGGCAACTACCTTCGCTGAATACCAGCGGATGGAGTTCTAAAAAGCTTTCCCAGTTTTTTACTGGGGTAAGGCTAGCCAAATGTCGGCAAACACAAGGCTAGCAGTTCCATAAACAGTTCATATTTATTTACAGGAGCTAAATTATTATGTCTCATTTCAGCACACTTCGCACAAAAATTACTGAAGCCGAAATCTTGAAGTCCTCTCTCCGTGATTTAGGTATTTCAGTTGCAACTGAAGCTGATGTTCGTGGCTACAATGGTCAACGCATCCGCTCCGAGATCGTGGCAGTTTTAGAAGGTGACTATGACTTAGGTTGGTCTCGTAATGCCGATGGTTCGTTTGACTTGATTGCTGATCTTTGGGGTGTTGCCAAAAAGCACAACCAAACTGAGTTAATCAACTCTATTAACCAAAAATATGCCGTTAACAAGACCCTAAACGAAGCTAAGCGTCCTGCCTTTGCTAATGCCAATGTCAAACTTGTTGTGCAGTAAGTAGGTAATCACTTGTTATACATATTCAAGGCTGGCTATGATGGTCAGCCTGTTTTTTTGAGCGGTAATTTTAGTTAGTAGATTTTTTAGTACGATCGGGGTTGTGTATGCAATCCAGAGCCATGCAGCAATAGTAAAAATAGCGATCGCCAGTCATTGCACTAAAATAGACTCTCATAGGACTAGAGCCTCTAAATACTCTTTTATCAGGACTTATTTTGCTTCCATCCAGTTATTACCAATGTGCATATCCACAACTAGAGGTACAGATAAAGGTATAGCTAATTCCATTATGGATTGAATTTGGGGTTTTAGTTCTGCCAATTCTTCGGGCAAAATCTCTAAAACTAATTCATCATGAACTTGGAGTAAAAGTCGAGATTTATAGTTTTTTAGTAATTGATGTAAGCCAATCATAGCAACTTTAATAATATCGGCACTAGTTCCTTGAATTGGGGCGTTAACTGCCGATCGCAATAGAGCCGCTTTTTGATAACCAGATGTATATTTAAGTTCGTGAAAATAACGTCTACGTCCCAAAACTGTAGTTACAAATCCGTTAGTTTCTGCTTCTAATTCCACAGTTTTCATATAAGAAAAAATCTGAGCATACTGTTTATTAAAAGCCTCAATAAATTTCTTAGCTTGAGCTGGAGGGATACCAGTTTCTCGACTAAATTTTTGCGCTCCCATACCATAGATTACCCCATAGTTAATAATTTTAGCTAAACGTCTTTCTTCGCTAGTTACTTCAGCTTTTTCTAATAATAATTGTGCCGTGCGGGTATGAACATCTATACCTTGGTTATAAGCTTTAACTAATTCTGGTTCTTGACTGAGATGGGCAAGTATTCTTAGCTCTATTTGTGAGTAATCTGCTGCTAGTAATAGCCAACCAGATTCAGGTAAAAATCCTGCCCTAATGCGCTTACTAAATGCGGTTCTAATGGGAATATTTTGGAGGTTGGGATTGGAACTACTTAGTCTCCCTGTGGAGGTTACGGTTTGATTATAGTCAGTGTGAACCCTCTGGGTATGGGGATGAATTAGGGCTGGCAAAGCATCAACATAGGTAGATTTCAGTTTGGCTAAAGTCCGATTTTCTAAGATGGTATCAATTAAAGGATCTTCGCCTTGGAGCTTATTTAGAACTGCAACATCTGTGGAATAGCCAAGGGTACTTTTACGAGATTTTTTAGTAAAAGCCTCTCCGAGTTTTTCAGTTAAAATTTCACTTAATTGCTTGGGTGAATTGAGATTAAACTCTCTACCAACTTGGTTATATGCTGATTTAGCGATCGCTTCTATATCTATTTCTAATTCCTGAGAAAACTGCTGTAAATATTCCCGATCAATTCTGATTCCCAACCATTCCATTTCAGCTAGGACTATTTCTAGGGGTAATTCTACTTGATAATATAAGTTAGTAAGCTCTGGAAATTTGGCTAACTCCTGTTGTAAAAAACCCATAATTTGCCAAGTGCTATAGGCATCCATACCGCAATAATTTGCAACTTCAGGAATAGATATTTCAGCAATGGATTTATGCTTTCCGACTAATTCTTTATAACTTTGGGGAGTAACTTTGAGAAAATGTTTGGATAATTCACTGAGTCCGTGACTAGCATCAGGATCGAGGACATAACTAGCAATCATGGTGTCAAATACTACACCTGCTATATTAATCCTAATAGACTTAAAGATCAGGCGATCAAATTTGGTATTTTGGAAAACTTTAGGGCGATCGCTATTTTCTAAGATTGGTTTGAGATGATTAATTACTAACTGTAAATCTAAGTTTTGTTCAGCACGATCTTGATTAATTAAGTGGGCGATCGGAATATAGGCAACCTCATCAACTTCTTTACCCCAACAACAGCCAATTCCCACTAACTTGGCATCGTGGGCATTAAGGGAGGTGGTTTCTGTATCCCATGCCACGGGTGTAATTAGAGCATCTAGTTTTTGGGTGAGCGATCGTAGTTTCTCTGGAGTATCAATAACTTGAACTGCGAGATTTAGCTCATTAATAATTTCTTTTTCGGGAGAATCAACAAAATCGAACCATAGATCTGCATCATTAAGTTCTTGATTAGAGTTTGCTAATGCCTGTATTTTGAGTGATTTTGGTTCAACTTTTCCTCCTAGCTGAACTTGAATTTTATCAATTTTATTAATAAATGCTTTGAGCTCTAAAGTTTCTAGTAATGGAATTAGAGTATTAGTATCAAATCCTTGTAATTGATAATCTTCGATCTTAGGATTAATTTCCACGTCTTGAATAATTTTTGCCATAAACTGCGAGTGTTTAGCATCATTAATTCCTTGCTCTAGTTTTTGCTTAATCGCTCCTTTCATTTGCGGAATAGCGGTAAGGACATTCTCTAGATTTTCATACTCTTCAAGAAGCTTAACTGCGGTTTTTTCGCCAATTCCCCGCACTCCTGGAATATTATCGGAACTATCTCCGCAGAGAGCTTTATAGTCAATCACTTGGTGTGGCATAATTCCTAACTTTGCTTTCACATCTTGGGCATGAAATTCGGTAATTTTATCCTTCTGACCTAAATGTAAAACCGAAATCTGTCTTTGATCATCTATTAGCTGAAATAGATCTTGATCGCCGCTTAAAATTTTGACAGCATAGCCACAATTAGCCCCAAATTGGCTTAGGGTTCCTAAAATATCATCAGCTTCATAACCTTCTCTAGAAATCGTGATGATATTCATTGCCGTGAGAATTAGCTGCAAATTGATTAGGTCTGGTATAAAGTTTTCGGGGGTTTCTTTCCGTCCTGCTTTGTAGTTAACATCTGCGTCGTGTCTAAAAGTTGGGGTTGCTAAATCAAAGGCGATCGCCACGGCTGTGGGTTTTTGTTTTTGTAAAATATCTAATAAAGACTTCAAAAATCCAAAACAAATACTAGTAGGAATTCCTGTAGAAGTACAAAGTCCCCCATCTTGTTTATAGGCAAAGGCATAGAAAGAACGAAATGCTAAGGAATGCCCATCAACTAATAGTAGCGTGGGGGATAATTCGGATGACATAATAACTTTTGGGATTAATGATGGTGGTAATGAAGATAGGGCGATCGCTTACTTGGCACTATTCAAATCAATTTTAGAATTTCTTGGGGACTTGCCATTTCAAAAAATAATTCAATGCATAGCTCTTATCTCCATTATTTCTAGAGCGGGCGGATTGCCCCAAAGTTATCCGCCATGACCGCAGTACCCTCAAATAAAATAGGTATAAATACTACGATCGCTACAGTTAGAGGTTTACCAAGATTAAGAGCCATAGAACCTTTACCTTTTAACATGAATTAATCACCTGAGGTACTAGAGTAAATTACCATAGGGTTACTAAAGACAAAATTTTATAGAATCTTCATGGATAGTTTATTAGCGATCGCCTACCTTACAACCCTAGTCACAATTTTAGGCATTCTCGGCTGGTTAGTATTAAGACAGATTTATAAAAGTCGGAAGCTAGAATCAGTAATTACAGATTTACAGCCAAAACTGGAAAAAGCCAAGGGACAACCCGAAGAATATTACAAACTTGGCAGTGTCTATCTAAGTAAAAAGCTCTATGTCAAAGCTATCTCTGAGTTTGAAAAATCCCTCAAAGCTGGTGGAGAAGATATGGCGGAGGTGCATAATGCCATGGGGTTTTCCTATTTTTGCCAACAACAATATGATCTGGCAATTAGAAAATATAAAGAAGCGATCAATTTGCAGCCGGAATATATAGTTGCCATTAATAATCTAGGTCACGTTTACGAAAAGAAAAAATTAGTCCCCCAAGCTCTAGAAGCATATCAACAGGTGCTAGCGATCGCCCCAGATAATGAAACTGCTAAACGACGGGCGGAATCTTTAAAGAAGCGAGTAGCTTAGGTTAGGCTGCTAATCCTGCTAATTAAGTAGCCACAACGATGTTGCCCATCTGCTAGCCAATGGGTACGCACAACTTCACAATCGGGCAGGGCAGAAGCAAACATCTCTAATTCATGGCTACAAACACTGGGAAAAGATTCAGCAACTTCAGAAATGGCACAATTGTATTCTGTAAAGATATAACCATTGCCATCAAGATACCACTCTGCTACATAGCCCTCGGCTCGGCGGATTTTTGCCAAATTTGCGATCCGCTCATCAAGGCTACCATTGCCCATACTAGCTTTAAGGGCGATCGCTTTTCGCTGCCATTGTTTATGTAAAACTTGAGTTACCTGTTCTACGCCTAGGGTTTCAATCAGATTATCCAACAGGCTGACTGCAAATTTATCGTGGCTCTCGGATTGCTCGTTGTAGCTGTGCCGTAGCCATTTTCTGCCTTCTACACTCAGTTGATAAATATATTGAGGCCGACCCATGGCGATCGCTTCCTCTTGATGTTGGATCAGGTTCTCGGCTTCTAAGTCCTTAAGATGACGACGCACTGCTTGGGGACTAATGGCAAAACATTCCGCCAGTTCTTGAGATGTGGCTTGACCTTGCTTGAGCAGGTATTGCAGAATATCTTCCTTAGTTGAGACTTTGGTAGAATTTTGATCCGAAGTTTTCATTTTAATTGCCGCCAGTCAACTGATTTACAGTAAATGTTGAGTAGCTAAATTTTGCCTAAAGCAAGTCAAAGTATTATTGGTTCTTGCCCCTATCCCCAAACCTTGAAGAAACAAGATTAGTTGAAATCTTTTAAAAGTCCCACAGAATTGGGGGATTTACAGGGCTAATTGGCACGATCTATCTCATAGTTTTCTTATCCTGAACTGACGTTAGGTGTAAAAAACTTTTAAATTCTCACTAAACTTGGATAAATCGTTAAAACTTCATCCGAAGTTAAAGTGTAGTTACTAGATTGGGGTTCCCACAAAATTTCCACTGCCAAGAGTTGATCTTCAGAAGCTGCTCCTATATTGGAAAGAGCTAACCTCAATTCCTCAGATGATCTAATTTTTGATAGGTTGGAGCTACCTGTCATAGCTGTAATTAGAGTCACAACAATATACTCACTGGGAGCTTCTAGATCCAAATTATTTACAACTTGAACCGAACTTTGACCACGGCGATTATTAAAGTTAGAGACCACTTCAGAAGCTAACTTACTGCGCTCTCCCATTGCCAAGGAGTTGAATTTTTGTTCGGCTAGTTCTAGCTTCAAGCTTTCAGTCACACTATCAGCATAAACCCAGTATTCTGGATGGCGAAGTAGGGATACCGTCGTTTCACGAAGCAAAAGCGTTAATCCTTCCGATGTGTTGGTATCTGCTTCCATGGCAAGGCGATTTAAGTCTTGTTGGAGTTGACGAGCGGAGGAGAGAAGTCCAATTTGAATTTTGGATACTGTAACGTTATTAGTATTATTCCCTCCTAGCTTATCCCCAAGGAAGTTATCCAGTCCTGAGTTACGCACTGCTTGCAGAACAACTCCTGCGATCGCCATCACTGCCAACAACCCAACTAAACTACCGCCACCACCACCAATAAAGAAGGGCAGGAAAAACAAACTACTGCCACCATAACCATAGGATCTACTAGGCGCAGTTCTGGAACTAGGTAGCGATCGAGTCATGGATCGAGATGGTGATCTAAATGAACTGCCCCCAATTCTGCCGCCGCCTCTTTTTGCTAAGGCTTGGGTAGGATTACTAAAAATGATAATGGCAACTAAACTAAACGCAATTAGCGATCGCAGCCAAGGAGTAAACTTTTTGATGATTTCGTTAAATTTGGTATTCATATTTATCAGATTAGTTTAATCTTGTCTATTTTAATTCTTAACAAATCTTTATAGATGGGTTTAGATGGAGTGATTGCCGTATGTGCAAGCTATCTGGACTCATAGTTACGACGGGCACGGGAGGCTTCATTTTTTAATGACTCTAGTCTCGTCTCTATTTGTTTTTTGGCTCTGCCTTTTTTAGAGTCAGCGAGGACGATCTTTAAAGCACTACCCAAACTCTTGTAGGCATTTGGTAAAGAGTAACCATTCCGCACTGCTAACTTAATTGCCCCTTGATCAGCTTCGACTATACTTTTAAGGTCTTTTTTACTGGTGCCCCTGCGCCATAGCTGAAATCCGGCCACTCCACAAATTGCCAGTGCCGCCATGAATAGAACCCCGTTTTGTACCCACAGTTCTCCCACGGCCCCACCTAAACCCACAGCTAAAGCGGCAATTTCCCATCCATCCCTAGGGACTGTATCGTTTTGGATACGTGCAACCTCGTGCCAAAATAGTAGATTGGCTTGATCCTGAGCGATGCGTTCCCACCGAAGCATATCAATTAAAATTACAACTTCATCTCCACCTGCTTCTTCACAGGTAATTAATGGGGGGCGGACACCATCGGCGGCAATAATTTTTACCCATGCCTGTAGTTCAGGAGGCAATAGGTCTTGAAGTCTTCTGGACTCAGTTCTGGCAAAGGTATTTCGGAGGGATGAGCTAGGAGATGGCATATAGATATCAAAAACTATCCTTAAAATTTGCAGGTTTCTAGATAAATTTCTAGATAGATTCTAGAGCTTTGGCATAGTTAGTTATGAGAGTTTATCACGATCTTTTAGCAGGGGTAAATCATCTGGATATTTGATTTTTACATACAGATAAATTTAGACTTTCAGATTATTTATGAGCTTGCTTAGTTAGTAATTTTTGTATAAAAACATATTGACTTATTCATACATCTAGTGTTTGATGTTAGCTCAGTAGCTAGTTACACACTACATTTATGGGACTCTCCATGGTTGCTCAAATTCAAGCCGTCCAAGATCTTAAGCCAGATATTCAGCTAGTTTCACCTATCCCGCTTAGCCAAGGAGTTATGCAAATATTTACGGCTCGCGATCGTACATTTTATGTAGATGTAATTGCCCAAGCATTAAGACTAGGGGGGCAGGGTACTTCAGTGTTGATCGCTCAATTTTTTAAGGGCGGGATTCGGCAAGGGGTTGAAGCTCCACGGCAGCTAGGACAAAACCTAGAATGGGTACGCTGCGATCTAAGTCGTAATATTGAGCCAAGTACGGAGTTAACTGAGGCTGAAGGACAAGCGATTTTAGATTTGTGGGGCTATGTTAAAAATTTGATTGCTAGGGGTAAGCACCAATTAATTATCCTCGATGAGCTTAATTTGGCAATAGAGCGATCGCTAATTTCAGAATCAGAGATTATTGACACCTTAAAATTCCGTCCCCAAAAAATTGACATTACGCTCACTGGGGCAAATATTCCTCACAGTTTAATAAATATTGCCGATCAAGTGACCCAACGTCGCCGCTAGATTTAAGCAAATTAAAAGTTTTTGGGACTGATTTCCTACGCCCGATGATGGTACAAGTATTCGTAACTATATCCATGTTGAGGATCTTGCGGCAGCGCATATTGATAGTTTACGTTATTTAGAGGATGGCGGAAATAGTGAGGTATTTAATTGTGGTTATGGAGAGGGGTATGGCCTAAGCGGATTAGTTCCTTGCTTAGAGACGTCGGATAAAGCTTACATACTAAATCTTGCCATGGAGAGAATTATTTAACGCAATTTTAATTTTTTAGTCTTAGGTGATTTGTTATAGATAAATACGCATTTTGAGGATTTTATGTTTAGCTAGATAACCAGACTAAAATGAGATAAAAAGGAATAAAGTTGGATATGAAGTTGGATATAAAGTGGATTAAGTCACTATTTTTAATTTTGTCGGGTTTGGCGATCGCC
>VYKS01000583.1_pt1 | contig 11088 bp, 16 predicted proteins | sample 5114511 | NCBI WGS metagenome assembly VYKS01 (sample SAMN12291795, study PRJNA351875) | freshwater metagenome | isolation source: freshwater lake | place: USA: Michigan, Gull Lake | collected 2011-07-05 | reverse complement strand
AAGTTAAACTCTGGTTCTAAAAAACACTCTGTCATGAGATGATGTAGGTAATATTTTCCTGGAATGCCTAATTCTAATTGGTTTTAGGCTTCCTTTCCTACACTTTCTCTCCATCTGACGAATAATTCAGGCTAGATCAAATTTTTACCCAAGGCTTAAATTTAAAGCAAGTGAGCTAACCAAATCCCATGATAAGATTTCCAAGAATATTCGATCTTCAAAGGTCATAAAACGATGGTTGGTAACACCGAGACAAGAGCAAAACTCACCGCAGGTAGTAGTAATGAAACTATATATCAGATGGTTTTGAAAGCATTAGAACCAATAGCTAAAGGAGGAACGATTGTTGATGTCGGTTGTGGACAAGGTAATTTGCTGACCTATGTTAAAAATATTTGCGATCGCTATATTGGGGTAGATGTAGTTAGGTATGAAGGATTTCCTAGCGATCGAGAGTTTAGATGTGTAAATCTAGATTCTGGCAAAGTGGATTTACCTGATAGTTGTGCCGAAATTGTATGTTCTGTGGAAACTATTGAACATTTAGAAAACCCCAGAGCTTTTGTGCGAGAGCTATCAAGGTTAGTAAAGCCGAATGGAATCGTGGTTATAACTACTCCGAATCAACTCAGCTTATTGAGTAAGTTAACTTTAATTCTCAAGAATCAGTTCAATGCCTTTCAAGAAGCTCCAGGGCTCTATCCCGCCCATATAACTGCCCTTCTGGAAATTGATCTAATTCGGATTTTTACTGAATGTGGTTTAAGTGATATTCAAATTTTCTATTCCAATCAAGGTCGTATTCCCTTTACTTCTAAAAACTGGCATACCTTCTCTCAAGGTCAAGCTTTTAGCGATAATCTACTATGTATAGGGAAGGCAATATGAATTTTAATGGATTATTTAAACCTGAGTACATTTTTCAGCCTAGTAAGCTACTCAATAAATTTCTACCTCAATCATTAAATCCTCATAGTGAATTTGTTCAGGAAGTGTTACCTTGGGGGCTAAAAATTAGAGTTCGCCCTGAAGAAGAGCATGGAAGGATTCTAACCACTTTAGGGATAATAGACTTGGCTGTGACAGAGATATTATTTCGACTAACAGATGAGGGAGAATTTGCCCTTGATGTCGGTGCAAATATTGGATATATGACTTCTGTTCTATCTTTGAAGGTAGGTAAAAATGGTAAAGTGTATACCTTTGAAGCACACCCAGAAATATTTGATGAACTAAAGTTTAATGTTCAAAGCTGGTTTCAAAACTGTAATCTATCTAACATAGAAAGTAATCATATCGCCGTATCTGATGCTAGTGGAGAAGTGGAGCTATTCGTTCCATTTGACTTTCACACTAATCGAGGCTTGGCTTCTATCCAAAAAGGTGATAAAGGAAATCAATCAATTACAGTTTCTTCAATATCGCTAGATGATAGATTTGCAAATCAAGAAATTGGAGTTCTGAAGCTAGATGTTGAAGGACATGAATTAAATGTGCTGAAGGGTGCTAGGAGACTTTTACAAGACAAAAGAATTAGAGACTGCATCTTTGAGGAGCATAATAACTACCCAACTGATACTACAGATTTTTTGGAAGAAATGGGATACACCATATATAGAGTTCATCGCCACTTCTTGGGTTTGACTTTACTGCCCCCTGATTCTTTAATCCCAAAAGTTTCATGGTTACCTACAAGCTTTTTGGCTACTGCTGAACCTAAAAGAGCTATAAATAGATGCAAATCAAGGGGTTGGACTTGTCTGGTAAAGAGGAAAATCAAAAATTCAACTCCTACATAATTCCTAAATATCTTTAGTTTACAGAGGCGATCGCTCGTTTGAGATTAAGACAAAGTTCTTCGATCGCTTTTAATCCACCTGCTTCTGCTAGTATCCTTACCATCGCACTACCCACGATCGCTCCATCAGCATTCCATTCAATTACCTGCTTGGCTTGGTCGGGTTGAGAGATGCCAAATCCTACAGCGATTGGTTTATCTGTTACCGTTCTTAGGCGTTCCAAGATTGATTGCACCTTTTTGCTAACTTCACTGCGGACACCTGTTACACCCGTGGAGCTAACTAAATAAATAAATCCTTGGGACTGGGAGGCGATCGCTTCAAATCTTTCTACGGGTGTGGTGGGGGCAACTAATAATATAACCTCGATCCCAATTCGAGCCGCAGGTTCAGTTAAAACATGGGATTCTTCAAGGGGTAAATCTGGAACTACTAATCCTCTAGCTCCTGCATTATAGATTTTTTGCAAGAAATTCTCCACACCCAAATTCAGAATCGGATTGTAGTAGCAAAAGAGAATAACTGGAGACTGGATTTCGGGAGCAACATTTCTGACAACTTCTAAAACCTTTTCTAAGGTTACACCTTGAGCTAAGGCTCTAGTAGCAGCAGCTTGAATCACGGGACCATCGGCTAAGGGGTCAGAGTAGGGAACACCAAGCTCTATTAAGTCGGCTCCACTGCGGTCAAGGATTTTCAAGGCTTTTATTGTAGTGGCTAAATCGGGATCGCCAGCAGTAATAAATGGAATCAGAGCAGCTTGTCCATGCGATCGCAATTGCTCAAACTTAGCAGAAACAGAGATCATGATTTTTTGTAAGGATCAAATTAAATAGCAGGTTGATTTCCATATTCCCACAGAAGCGATCATTTTCAGTAAACCTGATCATGGGAGCCTAGATCAAGCAAAATAATCTGGTTATCTTCGATAGAAAAAATAATTCGACAATCATATCCGCATGAGCAAGCATATAGCCCCGCTAGTTCTCCTCGCAAAAGATGCGTATCCAACTTTAAGGCAAAAACATCTTCTTGCAAAAGCATCAGTGCTGTTTCAACTTGGTTTTGAAGCTTGAGATTTCCCTTAAGGAATTTCCGTAATGACCGCCTAAATTTTGGAGAAAGAACAAGTCTTTTCATTCTTCTGTATCAGAATTTAGGTATTGTCTCAAATCTGCGATCGCTTCCTCAGCCGTCATTGGTTTAAGGTTTCCTGCTCGATAATCTTCTAAAGTTGTTTGGGCATCTCTTGCGATTTCCTGACGACGGCGATCAATAATCCTCTGCTTGAAGAGATCAAAAAGTGTTTGCTGTTGCTCATCAGTTAGTTGATTTGCCATCTCAATGATATTTTCTAAAGTAACCATAAAACTTTTTTCCTTATTTTAGGTACTACAGTCTAATTTTACAAGCACAGCATGATTTTTGACAGCCTGTCTTTTGACTTGAAGATCATTCTAGTTCCAAAATAAGAGCAATTAACTTTTAGGAATAATCAATAGAAACCAAAGTGAAAAAAATTATATCTGCTCTAATTCTGTGTTTGATGCTTCTTGGGTTTAGCCAGCCATCCTTTGCTGTAGATCTAGAAGCGGGAGCCAAAATCTTTAAAGCTAACTGTGCTGCCTGTCATGCCTTGGGTAGTAATCGAGTGGTTGCAGCTAAAACATTGAAAAAGGAAGCCTTAGAAAAGTATGGAATGTATTCAGCCGAGGCAATTATTACGCAAGTAACTAAGGGTAAAAATGCGATGCCTGCCTTTGGGAAAAAGCTTAAGGCTGATGAAATTGAAAATGTTGCCAGCTATGTTCTCGCCCAAGCCGATGCTGGTTGGAAGAAGAAATAGATAATAGTGATTATTACAAATAGGTTTGAAGGTATAGTCAGGGTTCTAGTCACAGCGTTTGTGATTGGGACTCTTTTTGCTGGAACTCTCTTTTCGTCAGCTAAACCCGTTCAAGCTCAGCCCAACTCCTTTGATCTGGGGATTGAGCAAATTCTTGCCCAGAACTTCAAAGAAGCGATCGCCCTTTTTACGCAATCAATTGATAGCAAAATTAATATTCCTGAGGGCTATGCTAATCGCTGCTTGGCACGCCTGCAACTTCATGAATACGATCTAGCATTAGCCGACTGTACGATTGCTATCAATTCTCCTAATAACTCAGAATCATTCTTAAATCGAGGCTTGGCTTATTACAACCTAGGAAAATACTCCCAAGCGATCGCCGATTTTGATCAAGTATTAACAACAAATAACTCGGATTTTCGAGCTTACTATAATCGAGGTTTAGCCAAGTTTGCCTTAAATCAACTGTCCCAAGCGATCGCAGACTATGATTTAGCTTTAAGTGCTATAGATCGTAATAATTCTGCCCAAATCAAATCCGAAGTTAAGTCAGAAATTTTTAATGAAAGAGGTTTAACCTACTTTTTCTTGAAAGATCTAAATTTAGCCTTAACCAACTATAACCAAGCAATTTTAACTAATCCCCAAAGCGATCGAGCCTATTTTAATCGAGGCTGTACTTACCAAAGACAAAGAAATTATGCTCTAGCTGCCCAAGATTTTAGCAGTGCTATTGCCATCAACTCCCATAGTCCTGAAGCTTTAATGAATCGGGCGATCGCTTTTCGCCAATTAGGAAAAAAATCCCAAGCAATTTCCGATCTAAATTTGGCAGCCCAAGAATTTTTAGCCCAAGGATTAGTTGATGATTATACCTACGCCCTAGATTTAGCCAAACAACTAGGCGATCAGGATAGTTCCGCCGTAGTGTAACTTCCTAAAAAGTATCCGATTGAGATTTAAGATACGCCAAAAAATCAAATACTTCAATGTCATAGATAGGATAATCAACTAGGAATTCTTTCTCTTTTAATACAATACAAAGTGGGATGTAACATTTGGAAGTTCCGTAAACATTCATGAGATGATATTGGTAATATTTTTGTGGAATGCCTAATTCTACTTAGTTTTAGTCTTCCTTTCCTACTCCTTCTCTCCATCTGATGAATAATTCAGGCGTCTTCAGTTCCGTAGATTTTAATCATAGCAGTGGTAAACACAAAGCTAGACTATTTGAATCTAAATTAGGGATTACGAAGGAGAATAAGAATGTGTTGATTACCGCAATTCGTAATGTGGCAGCTACTTCTGAGTATGCACAGTTTACCCGATCTGATGAATATGGCGATCGCTACGTTATAGTTTTTAATTTAGAAACAAATTTTGGTATTTCTTCAATACTCAGTGCTTAGATTATTCATCACGGTGAAACTTACCCAAGACTAACTAGCATTTACCCTATTCGATAGAGAGGTTATTTATGAAAGAAATTAAGCTACATGAAATGGTTGCTCTTAAAGAAGATATCCGCTCGACTCGGTTTCTTACAGAGTTACCTATTTTGCTTTGTCAAGGTCAAGTTGGTACTGTCATTGATGTTTTAGGGGATGGATCAGCTTTTGAGGTTGAATTTTCAGATTTAGATGGTCAGGCTTATGCGATGTTAACTATTAGAGCAGAAAATCTAATGCCGTTGAGGTATGAACCTGTTGATTTGCTGGCTCTTTCAAGTTGAGTCCTGTGACATCGGCGGTAATTAGGGCTGAGGGGTGTTTTTTGAGGATGGCGATCAACCTAGAATTAGAATACTTTCTGTTTCACTACCTCCAAATTCGATAATTGTTTCTAGGTTGTCTCTAAGTATGGCGGTGATTTTTGATGTGGGACTGTTGCCAATACGCAAATAGATAAATTTTGGTGGATGACCATACAGTAAACTGCGTTGGTGAAAGTCAGAATCTTTGGAGACAATTACAAAGTCATTCAGTTTTGCATATTCCCAAATAATTGCATCATCGGTATTGATCAATCCTAATGGTTTGACGTGCTTGGAGTTGGGATATAAATCAACAATTTTACTGATGATTCTATCTGATAGATTTTCATCTAGGAGTAGTTTCATAGTGCTACCAAGAATAGTTTTTTCTCACGCTCGGCGGCGAAGGTGAGGCAAACTTTAATGTCTTCTGAGGTTAGTTCCGAAAAGTCTTCTAGGATTTCGGCTTCTGTCATGCCTCCTGCTAAATATTCGAGGATGTCATAGACTGTTATTCGCATTCCTCGGATGCAGGGTTTACCACTGCGTTTGCCTGCTTCGATGGTGATGACTTTTTTGTAGTCCATGATGTGTAATGTTTTTGAAGGTAGTTAATAAATTAATTTTAGCTCACTTCCTTCAGTGCGATTTGTTCTGTTCATCGAGCCAGTAATGTCGGACAAATTCAAGGTACGGGTTTGGGACTGGCGATCGTCAAGCAATTCACCACACTCCATCATGGTGCGATCGAACTGGAAAGCGAGTTCAATGTGGGAACTACAGTCACGATCGAATTACCCTTAAATCATACAGAGATTTACAGAGATTTTAGGTTATTCTGGGTCTTAACTAACTGCTAGATTTTTACCTAGATGTCAGATCTTTTTACTCATGGTTACGCACTATTGATTGGAGTTGGTAATACGGCTAATCCGCGTTGGTCGCTTCCAGTAACGGTTAAGGATGCTCAAGCCCTTAAAGCTGTACTGACGGATACCGCAAATCAATTTTGCCTTGATGTTCTTGCTCAAGCAATTCACTGAGTTGTTGCAGTTTCTGCTTATACTCCTGCTCATCAGGTTTGCCGCCAACTACTCGACGCACCCGTCGCCAACTCATCGCCAAACTTTTAAGTACTCGTTTGACAGTATCTTTACTTACCTTAATTTTCCATTCCTCCTCAATGTTTTGCAGTACTCGTTTGAGTTGTTTGGGCGCTTGATTCACCCATTGTTTAATTTGTTCTTGTTGCTCAGGGGTAAATGTGGGTTTACGTCCTCGTCCTGGTCGGTCGCATAATCCCACCAACTTATGTGTTTCCCATGCCACAAACCAGTTATGAATCGTTTTGCGACTCACATTAAAAATCTCCATCAGTTGACCAATACTCATGCCTTGAGAGCTTAAAAGAATACAGTGTGCCCTTTGGCGGATTGCGAGGTGTTGACTTTGCCGATAGATTCGCCACAGTAGTTTTGTGGTTTCAGGTGAAAGGGTAGCAATTAGTCGCATAGTGATTAATTGGATAATGGAAATCTTAATCTTTAGAATTCTCTCAGTACTTTCACCATGTGTAAATTATTTTGCATGCCTACTTATTCTCCTGTTATTACAAGAACTTAAAGATCAGTTTTACAAATTGTCAATAAGCGATCGCCCCGCCGTAAAATCCCATCTCCTAAATTACTAATTCTGGTATTCACAGTCAATCGATAAAAATGATTAAATTGCGATCGCTCTGCCCAAGGCGGTAAAAATTCCTCTCGATTCTGAATAAATATTTTTTGAAATTTGGGATAAACCTCTCCAGTTTGAGAATTTCGAGTTGGTACTACGCACCGAGCGCAGGGATTCACTCCTAAAAATTCCACATTCCCAATCTGAAATTTCACAGGTTCATTTTTGGTCGCAAATAATCGATCTTCCCCAAATGCCTCTATTCCTGCTATTTCCAAATTAGTCCGAAACCGCCGCCGAATTTCCTCTAAGCTCAAGTCTGGATACCAAGATTGAATCATCTCTAAAGTTTCCTTGCTCGTAATTGTCGGCGCAGGAGAATCGGTATCGTCAGGAAATCCCATCTCTAAATTTTGAACCAGTTTTACCCTAAATCCAAAAAACTCACTCATCCACAATTCAAACTCTTTTGCACCTGAATCACTATTTAAATCAAAGCCATAATTAGGACTCTGTCCTTGAACTTGAATTTGCACAGTCTGAGTTTTTAGATCAAACTGCGATCGCAATAGATGAATTGTGGGATAACGTTTAGCATTTACAAACTTTCCGTCACTATCAAACATTGCAAAGGTGCGATCGCCCTGTAAAGCTCCACTAGATAAAACCTGAACCTCAGATACTGCAACTCGATCTAAGGATTTAATCGGATAGATATAAATTTTATCAAGATAAGGCATAATTTTTCCAGAAGCTATAGCTAGTCTGAATTTAACTGGCTAAAGAAATTCCATAATTAGAACTTCTCACCAATGCCAAAAGTAAACTGAGTTCCGCCGCTGGTTGCCAAGCCGTAGTCAATACGAATATTACCCAAGGGCGAATTCACGCGTAAACCTATGCCATAACCACCGCCACTACCTGGTTTACCTCTCACTCCTGCGGGATTACCTGGTACACTGCTGCCACTGCCAAGATCGGTTCCATATTCTGCAAATAAGACTCCGCCCACAATGGAAAATATCGGAAATCGATACTCAGCCGAAACTAAAGCAAAACTTCGTCCAGTCCCGATTTTGCCGTCATCCCATCCCCGAACCGAGTTACTACCGCCCAATCTAAAGGCTTCGTAGGGAGGCAAGGTGCCAATTACAGTTCCCGTTTGAAAATTGAGGGCAAAGGTTTGGGGACCTTCTGATAAGCTGATTAAACTCACAGGATAAAAAACGCTATAACTCAAACGGATACGATTAAAAAAGATCGATCCATTTCCCAAAGGAATTGATTGCTCCGAAGCTATCCGCAACACTGATCCACTGGTGGTCTTAACTGGATCGTTACGCAGATCTTGGGCTGCGGCGATCTGGAATAAAAATAAATCATCTGTGCCACTGGGACTAATGGATAATTGATTACCTAGGCTATCAAAGGGAGAAGTATTATTATTATCGTCAGTAATGGTTACACGCTCGTAACGGAAGCCAGCCGAAGCATTGAAAGAATTTGAAATTGGGCGAGAGAAACTAAACCCAAACCCTAAGCGATTTTCACGAGGATTGATATCTTCTAATCTATTACCGTTACTATCAAAGTTAGGATTAAGAATGCCGGGGGGGGTGGGTGAAAAGGCAAAACTAAATAGGCGACGGCTAAAGATATTGGCAGTAAAGGAAGTACGGTAAGGATCACCAGCCAGCCAAGGATCTGTAAAGTTAACATCAAATAGCAATTCTCTCTGACCTATTTGAGTCTCAAGACCAATCCTCTGATTATTGCCACCAAGGTTGGACTGCTGAAAGCTAAAAGTTCCAAATAGTCCTGTGGAAGAACTCAAGCCAGCCCCAAAGGAAATTGAGGCAGTATTACGTTCTTTAACATTAATGGTTACTACAACTTTGCGGGGGTCAGTTCCAGGGTTTAACCCCACATTGACATCATCAAATATGCCTAAACCAAATACTTTTTGCAGATCAGACTGAATGGTTGTGCGGTTAAATACATCACCAGGCTTGAGATTAAGCTCTCTGGTGACAATAAAGTCACGAGTATTACCTTTAACAGGTGTACCGTCTTGATTTTGGGTTTTATTATCTTCGTTTATGAAGCCGACTTTAATATCTTCGACCACACCTTCAGCTACAGTTAAATTGACGACTCCACTTTGATCGGACTTAACATCGACAACTTGGGCTAGAACGTAACCTCGATCTTGATAATTTTTTTCTAATGCTTTAATCCCAGCTTGAAGACTAGCAAGGTTGGTGATCTTATTATATTGAGGGGAAAAAATGCGATCAATTATTCCCTCTTCTAATACAGTAGCTCCTTCAACCTTGACTGCCTGCAATACTGGATTGGGTAACACTGTAAATACAACCCTAACGCCAATGTCAGTATCTTGGGGATCCACATCTGGTAGCCCCGTAAAATATCCAGAGGCAAAGATAGCTTCACGATCGCGTTGGAGTTGGCTGGCAGTGGTTGCACGTCCTGGCTTAGTCGTAATCAGCTCATAGATTTCCTGCTCTAGCTGGGGCGGGAGCCGCTCTCCACTTGGGGTTAAAATTACAACCTCCCCAATCAAAACTTGAGTTTCTGGAGCCGCAGGGGGGATAATCGGTTGGGCTGGAATAGCTAGTGGGGTAGGTGGCTGGTCGGGTGTAGTTGGTTCTACAGGTGGCGTAATTGGCTGAGGGGGGATAACCGGTTGGGCTGGAATAGCTGGTGGGGTAGGTGGCTGGTCGGGTGTAGTTGGTTCTACAGGTGGCGTAATTGGCTGAGGGGGGATAACCGGTTGGGCTGGAATAGCTAGTGGAGTAGGTGGCTGGTCGGGTATAGTTGGTTCTACAGGTGGCGTAATTGACTGCGCTTGGGATGGATTAATTAGAAAAACTAGACTAGAAGAAGCTAGTAGTGTTAAGACAACAGGGCTTAAACGCATACACAATTAACCTATACCAATAAATGAGTAATAAATGATCAGATGGACGAATTTATGGACGAATTTACGATACTAGATGTTCGTTTTTTTGTCATTAAGTTTTTTTTGTCCTTAATAGTATCCACGATCTCGTCATTTTTGCGACATTACTCTAACTAAAACTTCTTCATAGGCATCGGCAACATTACCTAAGTCTTGACGAAATCGATCTTTATCCATAATCTTTTGATTTGGATCAGTAGTTAAATCATCCCAAAGTCGGCAGGTATCAGGGCTAATTTCATCGGCTAGGAGGATATTGCCTGATTGATCAGTGCCAAATTCGAGTTTGAAATCTACTAAAGTAAGGTGGCGATCGCTAAAAAATTTCTGTAGATGCTGATTAATAATCATTGCCATCTGTTTTAGTTGAATTACCTGGGTGGGAGTGGCAAGTTCTAAAAGTTGAATATGGTCTTCCGTAAATAAAGGATCACCCAAATCATCATTTTTATAGAAAAATTCGACAAGAGGATATCTAAGCAGAGTTCCAGACGTGATTCCAGTGCGTTTAACAAAGCTACCTGCGGCAATATTTCTAACTACGACTTCTAAAGGAATAATTGTCACTGCGGCTACTTGCATCTGGTTTGGTGCAGTTTGGGCAATGAAGTGGGTGGGAATACCTTGGGTTTCTAAAAATTCAAATAAGTGCGTGGCGATCGCGCAGTTAATTTCGCCTTTTCTGGTAATTTGTCCTTTTTTCTGAGCGTTAAACGCAGTAGCATCATCCTTAAAATGAGTTAATAAAATCTCTGGATTATCTGTGGTGTAGAGAATCTTAGCTTTACCTTCGTAGAGTTTTTGCGTCATTGTGGTATTGAAGTTGACAACTAGCCTAGAATTCTAACTCTAAAATCAGATGCTTAGGTTGCAAATGAAGGTAGGCTAAATAATTTAGATCCAGCAGTGATTTATCTTTCCTCTGCAAGAAGACTCTCGGTTTACCGATGAGATGAATTGCAGTAGAAGTCTTGATATGCATAGGTTTCGTGCTATAATTGGACTGGTCAACGACCTACTCGGA
>VYKS01000581.1_pt1 | contig 11202 bp, 10 predicted proteins | sample 5114511 | NCBI WGS metagenome assembly VYKS01 (sample SAMN12291795, study PRJNA351875) | freshwater metagenome | isolation source: freshwater lake | place: USA: Michigan, Gull Lake | collected 2011-07-05 | reverse complement strand
GCCACTTAACAAAACGTTGCAATAATTCTAGCCATTACAAGCAAAATCCTTTGTCAGTAAGTATTTTGTGTTTGCTGTATCATTAATTACATTCTGAATTTAGAATTGCTGATGATCAACAGCAATTGCAAACTCAAAAATCATGAGGAATTGTTAGTAACAGGAGCAGAGTCGGAGAGCATAAAACCTGCTTAGGGTTCTAAATTCCTCTATTGATCGAGGCTTGACAGCAAAACAAGAATACAACTATGATAAAATCATGTATTTACCGTAGATTTAGGTAGTAAATTGTAATGAGAATAGTCAAACCCAAATCAACCAATAACGGGTATGACTCACAACTTAGATTATTGCTATTAATTTTTACGGCAAAAGCCATGAGAGGCGATTGTTTAGGGCAAGATTAGATTAGCCAAACTTTTAGATTGAATAAGTTAAAAATCCCTAAAGCTCATGCGTGACCTCAGAGCCTCTGCCCAAATCCAACCTTTGCCAGCACCCGAAATTGGCTGGTTTAGGGCTGTCACCCTGCTAATTGGTGATTTATTAGGATTAGCCCTAGCTTGGCATCTGGCAACTAAACTGAATGAATCTTTCCAACCTTTACCTGCCGAATTTTCGCCTTGGGAATTTTTGGGGATACCCAGCTTATTTTGGTTTTTTGCCCTTGCCACAGTTCTGTTACTTGCCTATCAAGGTTTTTATAACTCCACATCTCAATGTCAAAACTATGTAAAGCAGGCACAGTCAATTAGTGCAATTTATCTTTTCTCTTTAGTCATTAACTATTTCTATGATCCCAAACTAGATGCGCCCCGATCGCTATTTTTTTCGGCATGGTTTGCCAGTGTGGGTTGTGTATTTATAATACGGTTACTCATAATTTTGGGTGTGCATCAATTAGCGATCGCCCGTTCGCAGATCTCAGTTTTTATCATTGCTCCAGCCGAAAGAATTACCGCCCTAACTAACTCCATCCAAAGAAATAAGGGTTATCAAGTCGTGGGAAATATTACTGCCGATCAAGCATACTCCCCTGATACGATCGCTAAAATTATGCAATCAAATGCCAATGAAGTTTTAGCCGAAAGCCTCCCTGAAACCGATCTAGCCTCGGACTTGTACTGGCAATTGCGAAATGCTCAGATTAATCTCAGACTTGCGCCTTCTAGTTTGGCAATGCTACATCGACGGGGATCTCCAGAAATATTTGCAGGAATGCCCACAATCAAGATTAGTTCTCAGTTTTTGGGGATTTGGGAATATAGATGTAAACGCCTATTAGATTTTTTTGGGGCTTTGGTGGGGATTATCATTTTGGCTCCTTTATTTATAGCCGTAGCGATCGCTATTAAAATTAGCTCCCCCGGCAGTATATTTTTCGCCCAAGAGCGGGTTGGTTTAAATGGCAAGGTGTTTCAGATGTGGAAATTTCGGAGTATGTGTATTAATGCCAGCGATCGCCAAGCTGAGTTAGAAAAATTCAACGAAAGCCAAGATGGTGTGATGTTTAAGATGAAACGAGATCCCAGAATCATTCCCATTGGTCACTTCCTCCGCCGCTTGAGTATCGATGAGCTACCACAATTATTTAATGTTTTGATTGGGCAAATGAGCTTAGTTGGGCCCAGACCTTTACCGATTCGAGATGTGGCAAGGTTTGAAGATTGGCACCATATTAGACATCTAGTTTTACCTGGAATTACAGGATTATGGCAAATTTCTGGTCGCTCCGATCTTGACACCATAGATGATGCCGCTCGACTAGATTTGCATTACATAGATCACTGGTCGTTGAATTTAGATTTAGCAATTTTAGTAGAAACTATTTCCATTGTTTTGTTTGGCAAAGGGGCTTACTAGGAATTAAGTTAAGGAAATTGCCTTATAATTGTTAAAAAATATTACAGTTAATCACCTGTGACTGAATTAGGGATCTAACTTAAAAAATTAACTAAGCAATTAAATGGTGCAAACTTCATCTTTCACAAAAACTGACTGGCAAAAGGGTTACAAGTCCCTCAAAACTGAATATTCCTACTGGGTGAATGATATTGAAGGTGAGTTGCCAAAATCTCTCCAAGGCACTTTGTTTCGGAATGGGCCCGGGCTATTAGATGTGAATGGCGATCGCTACGGGCATCCCTTTGATGGTGATGGCATGATTTGCGGAATTACCTTTACCGAGGGGAAAGTCCACTTTGCCAATAGCTTTGTAAAAACCCCTGAATTTTTGGCGGAACAGCAAGCAGGTAAAATCCTCTATCGTGGGGTATTTGGAACTCAAAAATCTGGCGGGCTGCTCCAAAATATTTTTAACCTCAAACTGAAGAATATTGCCAATACGAATGTGATTTATCACGGGCAGAAACTCTTGGCGTTATGGGAAGCTAGTCGTCCTTATAGGCTTAATCCTCAAACTCTTGAAACTATTGGTGTTGAAAACTTTGACGGTAATTTAGCAGCAGGTGAAGTGTTTACAGCACACCCTAAATTTGATCCTGCCACTGGAGATATGTATGCCTTTGGAGTAGATGCAGGAGTTAAATCCACGATTAACCTATATAGAGTCGATCAAAAAGGAACTCTGACCAGATTTGCTAAAGAAAAAGTTGAAGGTTTCTGCTTTCTCCATGATTTTGCCTTCACTCCCAACTACTCCATATTTGCCCAAAACCCAGTTAAATTTAATCCTTTACCCTTTGTCCTAGGATTCAAATCGGCGGGAAGTTGTATCGATCTTCAGCCCAATACCCCTACTAAACTTTTACTATTCGATCGCACAGGCAAACTTACGACCCTAGAAACCGATCCCTGCTTTATTTTTCACCATGCCAATGCCTTTGAACAGGATGGCAAAATTATCCTCGATTCTATTTGCTACAGGGATTACCCGAAATTAGAGTCGGGGCTAGACTTTTTAGATGTGAATTTTGATCGAGTTATTCCGGGGCAACTCTACCGTTTTGAAATTGACTTAGCTACGGGAAAGGTTGAAAAATCTGTACTTCAAGATCGTTCCTGCGAGTTTCCTGTAGTTCATCCCGATTATGTGGGACAAAATTATCGCTATTGCTACATGGGGGCGATCGCTAATTCTTCAGGAAATGCTCCCCTCCAAGCAATTATGAAGGTAAATGTGCAAACAGGGGAACAACAAATTCATAGCTTTGCGCCTAGGGGATTTATTGGCGAACCAACTTTTATTCCCCGCCCTGATGGTACCCAAGAAGATCATGGCTGGTTAGTAGTTTTAGTATTTGATGCGGCAAGCGATCGCACAGATATCGTCGTCCTAGACGCTGCTAATATTTCGGAACCACCGATCGCTACTATTCATCTTAAGCACCATATTCCTTTTGGCTTGCATGGCAACTTCACTCCAGAAATTTGGCATAGAGGGAAATAAGCGCAACTAGAATTTGATTAGGGATCAGGATTTAACTTTTTCTACGCCGTTGGCAAAAATATCGTAGTAAAGGGTTAAATATCCTGCTCGAAGGCTACTATCTTGGCGGGCTTGGGCAAGGTTTCCTCGAATCACACGGCTGGAATGCACACTATAAATTTCATAGCGATCGCCATTAAAAAAGTATTCAGCTACATCAGTATATTCTTCGCCTTTAATCAATTGCCAACGGTGGTTAATAAAATCCAGATTATAGTCTGCGGTGTCTAGGACTGTAGAAGGGCGATCTATAGTCGCTGAAATCGTGGCACTGTAATTGCCCTTAGTATTACTGGGAGGATTTATGGTGCTGGTAATATTGCGGTAGAAACAATTTTCGTTGTAGCAAAATCGAATCTTTGCCATAGCAGCCTTGATTTGATCTAGCCTTTGAACAATTTCTTGATCGGACTCTGGATTATTTAAGCCATTAGGTAAAGCTATAGAAACATTTTCATAGGAGCCTGAAGCAGCGAACACTGCATTTGGATGAACTGGGAAAGTAAAATAAAATAAAATTAACAACCCAATCAATAATGCTAAACAAAACTGCTTCATATTTCCCTAAACTTAAGTTAATCAGTAGTTAATCAGTACCCATGCGATCGACAATAATTAAATCGGTGGCTTCTTCTAGCTCAGGCACAAATTCAGTACCCTTAAGCCTCATACCTAGCTCAAACAAGATCTCTGCCATATCATCCCGCGACACTTTGATATTCCCGATCGCTGATAATCTTCTTTCTAATTCTTCTTGAACGTAGTTTCTAAGATTACGAGTATCTTCTTGGAGCTTTGCTTTAGTCTCGGAAAGGTTATCTCGAAGTAGCCCCGTAGTTACCTCTAGATCCTCGCTCAGTTTTTCAAAGTTGCTAGAAGATTTGCGATGGGTGCGATCTATAATCTGTCTCAGATCGTTTCTTTCTTCTTCCCCAGTCAACTGCAACGCCTTAATTCTTTTATCCACAATATCCACCGCAGAACGTAACTCAGCAGCATTTGTGGTTTTTACCTCTTGAATCCGATCAATTAACTCTTGCCGAAAATTTCCTAGGTCTGATTCCAACTTGTCAAAACGGGTATTGTAATCTCGCAACTGGGCACCAAAGATGATGTCCCGAATTTGGTCAATATTCCCCAGCTTATCGTAAATTTCTTCTTTTTTGAGTTGGTTCATTGGCTTGCTTAATTGGCTTATCGGTTGTAATTAAATTTGTAGCTGAATTTGTAAGCAGTTAAAAAAGATCAAAGCGATCGCTGCTCAGATCTTCACCCAGAATAATACCGTACAAACTTTATATATACATAGGTTAAACAGAAAAATCACTGAGCAAATCTGGCTGTAATATTCAAAATATCAAAATTACTAACAGATCTGCCCAGACCATATCTAGTTATTACCTAAAGATTGCTGAGGGATTTACTAAAAAGCCTAAACAGCCCTTTTCCTTACCCTAATTAGACTCTATTCAGGCTAAAAGTAGCTTCAGGTAGTTCAATATTGCAACCACCTAGCCCACAATAACCATTGGGATTTTTGGCTAAATATTGTTGATGATAACCTTCGGCAAAGTAAAATTCTGGGGCAGATAAAACTTCAGTAGTAATAGCTCCATAGCCTGCGGACTTAAGGACTGGTTGAAAAGCCGCTAAAGCAGCATTAGCCAATTCTTGCTGAGCTTGGGAGTAGTAATATATACCTGAGCGATACTGCGTACCTCTATCATTACCCTGTTGCATACCTTGGGTGGGATTGTGGCTTTCCCAGAATACTTTTAGTAACTGCTCATAGCTAATAACTTGGGGATCAAATACGACTAGAACCACTTCATTATGTCCCGTCATACCACTACAAACTTCCTCGTAGGTAGGATTGGGGGTAATTCCCGCCCCATAGCCAACGGCAGTGACAAAAACACCCGATAGCTGCCAAAATTTGCGCTCAGCTCCCCAAAAACAGCCCATGCCAAATAATGCCTGCTCCATACCCTGCGGATAGGGAGGCTTAAGGGCATTACCATTGACATAATGGGTTGTTGCTGTGGGGATTGCTCCGCCTCTTCCGGGGAGGGCATCATTGCTATTGGGAAGAGTTAACTTTTTGCCAAATCCAAATAAAGCCATAATTTTTATTGTAATTATTAAATATCTATTGTAGGCAAAATCAAAAGTTGAATGGTTATTAAGGGCTTTTATTTACCCTTGCTTTTTGGATTTATTTTTAGTAGGAGTTTCCGGCACTTTCGGCGAATTTGGGGATAAAGAGGAATTTTGAATAAAATCCGCAGTAGCTATTTTTTCCAAGGATTGCCAGTCATCTCCGTAGGTATCGTCCGAGTCAATTTCAATTTGTTCGGGATCGATCGCACTAACTCTATAGATATATGGGGCGATCGCCTTTAAGATATTTGCCTGAGGTTCGTGAATATTTGCCCTGACATATTTATTGACAGTAACATGGGAAACTCCTGATTGACCTGCCAGTTTCCGCTCTGACCAACCACGAAACTTCATGGATGCTTTGATCGTAAAAGCAAGTCTTGTAATTCCTTCTACTGTGTATTTATTTCCATCTATTTCCGATTTATGGAATGATACTTTAGTCATTTATTTTACCTAGCTGTGTTGAAATTTTAGTTTAAGTTTTGTAGGTACCTTTTGGAGAAACTGTTTAACTAGCTCTTAATTTTGTCCAGTTGTTAGAGTGATGTTAAGACCTTAATCAGTCATTAGTACCAAATAGGCTCATTTATCATTAAAGCACTAACAACCTTAATATGTACAAAAATTTTGGCAAACATAGCATCCAAAAAATTAATAAAATTAAGTAGTATGAGATTAATAATACAGTTCCGTGCCAACTTCAGTTTAGCGACTAACATCATCTAACAAAATAAAAAAAACAATGGGTGACAATGTTAGACCGAGAATTAGCAAACAAATCTACGAACTAGTTAAGAAGGTCGCATGAACTACTGGTTTGCCCACTGGTCACTGGTTGGTAGAAGCAATTATAGAAAAAGCAGCAAAAGAGGGCTTTGAGATTGTAGACGGGAGAGTGACGCATTCCAGCACACGCATAGATGAACTTAAAGGCGATCATGTCAAAAACACAATTAACTATTTCGATCAATCATAGGCTTGCATCATGGTATTATGACTGATTAACTCTAATACTATTCTGACAATCGCAACTTAGTATTTACGAATTTACAAATGTTTAAATCAAGCAGTTTGTGCCCTTAACCATGCCCAAGGAATGACAACTAATTTATTAGACGTAGGCACAAAGGCTCTTTGCTCAAAGACATCGTAATTATTGCGTTCGATCGCTCCTAAAATATCTCGATACAAAATTAAGGACGACCATACGGGCCAACGGGCATCTCGACACAGTGCGGAAATACCTTTTTCGGCTTGATAATAAAAATCTCTAGCTCTTTGAATTTGAAATTTCATCAGATTAGCCCAGCGATCGTCTAATACGCCATTAATTAAATCCTTTTCGGTATAGTCAAAATATTTGAGGTCTTCTAGGGGTAAATAAATTCTGCCTCGCCTCACATCCTCGCCAATATCACGCAAAATATTCGTCAACTGCATGGCAATACCAAGGGCGATCGCTGCTTCGGTGGCAGTGGCAATGACGCTAGGATCATTAGTCTCGAAACCCATAACGGCAGCTGACATTAAGCCAACAGTCCCAGCCACTCGATAACAATAAAGATGCAGGGCTTCAAACGTATCATAGCGATCGTAGTTTAAGTCCATCCGCATACCCGTAATCATATCCTTGAATGGCTGGATCGGGATGGGATAGTTGCGGACAGCATCGGCTAAAGCCACATCTGGTAAACTTTTGGGTTGCCCTGCAAAAGCTAACTCTAGTTGATATTCCCAGTCTTTTAGGGTTTCAGGGGTAGTGGTTGTCGATTGTAGTCCATCTACCAGTTCATCTGTACGGCGACACCAAGCATACAGCGCCCAGATTGCACAGCGTTTCGCTTCGGACATCAACATAGTGCCAAGGTAAAAGGTTTTGGCATACTTGGCGGTAATGTCCCGACAGGTTTTATACGCCTCTGGTAAAGAAGCGGGATAGAGCATTCCCACGAGATTAAGCAAGGGCTTTGGCGGCAGTTGTTTGACCAAGGGTTTGACTAGAGATGAGGTGAGATTTGAGGGTGTGATTGACCGCTTTTGCAGTCAGCTTACCAGAAAGTACAGCACCCTCCATACTACCTAGATATTCTTGCATAGTATAACTACCAGACAAGAAGAAATTAGGGATGGGAGTGGCTTGACTGGGACGATATGCCTGTCTGCCTGGGATAGCTGTATAGACAGAGCGTGGTGTTTTTACCACCCTAGCTTTCAAAACTTTAGCATGGTCGGGTATTTGTGCGGGGAATAGTTTTGCGAGTTCGGACATAGTTGCCTCGATGATGTCTTGATCGGATTTACTAATCCAGTCGGCAGCAGGAGCCAATACTAGCTCTAACATGGATTTATCAGGGTCAGCATATTCTTTGCAAGCCACACTCATATCGGCATAGACACTTAACAATGGCGATCGCGAGAATAAAAGTTGATCCACATCTGTAAGCTTGCAATCGAACCAAATCTGCACATTAATTACGGGTACGCCCTCTAGCCCTTCCAGCTTTTGAAAAAATTCCATCCCCTGCCAAGACCTAGGTAAGAGCAGCTTTATAATATCTACAGACATTGCCGAAACGTAGGCATCAGCGACCAGTTCTTGACTTTCTGGCCCCAGTCCTCCGATCAGAAAATGCTTAACTGAGCCATCGGGATTTAATACTATTTCTCTAAGACTAGTCTCAGTATGCACCTCTCCACCTAGAGCGATCACGTGGTCAACAATGGGCTGACATAGGCGTTCAGGGGGCGCACCATCTAAAAAGGCGATTTTAGAGCCGTAGCGTTGTTGTAAAAACTTATTTAGGGCAGTGAGGATAATCATAGCTGAGACATCTTCAGGATTGATGAAAGTCAGAGCCTTGGATGCGGCAATAAAAATATCGGTATTAACCTTGTCATCTACACCTTGTAATCTCAGCCATTCGATCAGGCTGTATTTATCCGTTGACTCAACATATTTTTGTCCCCGCACGATCGCAGGGATTAGTCCGATCGCAAACCGAATTTTTTGATTCCAAGTGAGCATGTCGTTATTCCTCAGAATTGACACAATCACGTTGAAAGGGGCGGGAATATTGGGCACATCAAATCTGGAGAGAATTCCAGGTTTCTCAGGCTGATTAAAAATCAGGGTATGTTGTTTCCATTGCAGGCGATCGCTGATTCCTAGTTCAGCCATTAATTGCAACATATTGGGATAGGCGCCAAAAAAAGCGTGCAATCCTGTTTCTACCCAATCACCATCTTCATCTTTCCAAGCAGCTACCAATCCGCCCAAGGTTGCCGACCTCTCTAGTAAAATCGGAGTGTGTCCCAAGTCTGATAAGTATTTGGCACAGGATAGACCTGCTAAACCTGCTCCCGCGATCGCAACCCGCATATTTCCCCTACGTGTATTAACTAAAAGTATTAAAAAGTTTATTAAGTATTTGCAATAATTGTTCCTATTCTAATGCTTTGCAAAGCTTAACAATAGCTAAATTTGCCAAAAAACTCCTAAACTGCCAATAATTTTTAGATTTAAGATCTGGTACTTAAGAGTCAATATCTTCCTATCCTTGCCAATCTTTGCCAAACAATGGCTAAATTCTGATTATCGGCACTTAACTCGTTAAGGATTCAGATAAGATGAAATACTATTAGGTGTGAGAGTGAACATGGCAGGCTACGTTCTGGTGCTGGCAATTTTGATCCTAGGTGGTATTCTTGCTACCCTTGGCGATCGCATCGGCACTAAAGTCGGAAAGTCTCGACTAAGTATTTTTAATCTTAGACCAAGGAATACAGCGACTTTAATTACAATTGCCACGGGTGGATTAATCTCAGCTTCAACTCTAGGGGTTTTGTTAGCAACCAGCAGTCAGCTTCAAGATGGTTTATTCAGGCTAGATAGTATTCGCGCCGACTTAAAAAGTGCCCAATCGGAAAAAGAGAAAATTACTGCCGAATTAACTGTAACTAAAAAGCAAAGGGATCAGGAAAAACGCAATCTCGATCAAATTAATAATTCTTTGGCGGCCGCTTTATTTCGCCAGTCCCGAACCCAAGCCAAGTTGCAGTCTGTCCAGCAAAAATTTCAAAGTGCTAACCAAGAGCTAGGTAAAGTCCAAGCTCAAGAGCAGGAACTGATTCAAAAAATTAAAGATCTTAGCGATCGCCAAAAAAACCTAATGGCTGATAGCAAAAACCTAACTGATGAGCGTGACCAGTTAAATATTGATCTCCAGAAAATTATCAGTGAGCGTCAAGAGCTACGGAATCTAGTTAACGAATCGCAAACAAGGCTCACGGATCTAGAAAAGCAACGTACTGCTCTAAACTCTGAACTTAAAACCCTAGAGACAAATCGTCAACAGCTAGTTGCCAGTATTCAGGCTTTAAGGCGGGGAAATGTGGCAATTCAATCGGAGCAGGTGCTGACTGCGGCTGTGGTGAATAGTGGGCTATCGGCTCAGGATTTACGTCTAGCTGTTTTTCAGGTTTTACAGCAAGCCGATCAAAATGCCCGTGTGCTTTTAGATTTTCCTGCTGAAAGCCGTCCTGTAATTCAAGTTTCAGAGGCTCAGATTGACAACCTGTTGCAAAAACTAGGAAATGGTCAAAGTTATATTTTGCGGATTCTTTCTGCTGGTAACTATCTCCGCAAGGAAAATAATGTGGCAATACTTGCCGATATTACGCCCAATAAAGAAGTATTTCAACCAGGCGAACTAATCGCATCCCTGCAATTTAAGGCAAATATGTCTGAGCCTGAAATTGAGAGTCAATTGGATAAATTATTTTTATTAGTAAGCTTTAGAGCCAGACAACAGGGGGTTTTACCAAATCCATTTACAGGAAAAGTGGGAAATTTCCCCCAAAGTGCTTTGTTTGATTTAACTAGGGAATTTAAGCAGTTCAAGGGGGCGATTGAAATTCAAGCGATCGCTAAGGAAACAATTTTTACGGGTAGCCCTTTGACTTTAATTTTGGTGGTTTTAGAAAATGGTGTGGAAATTCGGCGATTTGGATAATTTGTGTAAAAAATTACCTTAAAAAATTAAAAAAAATTATAAAGTGCCTAAAATTCTGCAATGCGATTGCTGCAACTATAATGCCCAGAGTCCTTACCTAGTCTGTGCTGTGCATCCCAGTGGCGTTGATGATGACTACTGCCCAGATTTTGAAAGCTCGGAACTATGGGAACTAGAAAACCCAGAAAATTATAAAGATCAGCATTTAGAAGATTTGTTTTGGCATCCTATTTTTACAGGTAGATGCCCTTTGTGTAATTCGGAATTCTCTAGATTTCAGCCACCTCCAGTTAATTGGTATTGCGAGAACTGTGATTGGGAAGAAGAATAGCACTCATTACTCAGTCTACATTTTATCTTTCCTCTGCAAGAAGACTCTAGGTTTACCGATGAGATGAATTGCAGTAGAAGTCTTGATATGCATAGGTTTCGTGATATAATTGGACTGGTCAACGACCTACTCGAACTCTGGAGACATAAAGCCTAACACCAAAGTTTGCAATCAATTGTAACGGCGAAGAAAAAGTGGCAAATCGAGAAAAGATGATAGGGCAATGGTAAACATCCTTAAAATCAAAA
>VYKS01000579.1_pt1 | contig 11215 bp, 13 predicted proteins | sample 5114511 | NCBI WGS metagenome assembly VYKS01 (sample SAMN12291795, study PRJNA351875) | freshwater metagenome | isolation source: freshwater lake | place: USA: Michigan, Gull Lake | collected 2011-07-05 | reverse complement strand
GAAGGACAGGATGAGGGGCAAGGTGAGTTCGCGCGGCGATTCGTCCCCCCAAGCCCTCATTCCAATCCCGCTGCCCCTCACCCCAACCCTCTCCCCGCATGCGGGGAGAGGGAGCTGCGCCTCGCGGAAGCCTTACCTCCGTACGATCTCCGCGCTGAGGCTCGGCTTGTTGGCGATGGTCTGGAACACCACGCAATAGCGCTCGGTCAGCTTCAGCAGCGTGTCGATCTGCTCCTGCGGCGCATCGGTATCGAGCTCGAAGATCAGGCGGATATCCTCGAAGCCGACGCGGGCTTCCTTCGAAACGCCAAGCGTGCCGCGGAAATCGAGCGTGCCTTCGGCGCGCACCACGCCCGAGCGCAGCGGGATGGCGAGCGCCGTGCCGACGGCTTTCAGGGTGACGCCGGCGCAGGCGACAAGAGCCTCCAGGAGCATGTCGCCCGAGCAGAGTTCCGCGCCCGATCCGCCGGTCAGCGGATGCAATCCCGCCTCGGCCATGGCGCGGCCGGTTTCCACCTTGCAGGCGATCTTCGATTCATCGAGCGTGCCGCGGGCCTTCAGCGTCAGCTTCGCCTTGCCCGAGTCATTCCGGTAAGCGTCCTTGAGGGGGGCCTGGGTGGCGCGAAGGGTATCGGCGTCCATTCTCGTTCTTCCTTGTTCGCTCACCACCAGCTTCCGGCGCCGGCGGCGATCTTGTCGTTCAGGCGGCTTTCGCCCGGTTTCATCGTCAGATCAAGCGCGGAAAGCACGCGGCGGCGCGCTATGCCGAAGCTGTCGTCGAGATGATCGCGCGGGCGGCCCGAGACGATGAGGATTTCATCGGCGATGCGGCCGGGCTTCGGCGCCATCACGATGACCCGGTCGGCCAGCGCGACGGCCTCGTCGGCGTCATGCGTCACCATGACCAGCGTCGGGCGGTAGGCTTTCCACAAGGCGATCATTTGTCCGTGCAGCTCCTGGCGCGTCACCGGATCGAGCGCCGAGAACGGCTCGTCGAGCAGCAGGACCTTCGGCTTCGCGACCAGCGCCCGGGCGATCGCAACCCTTTGGGACTGGCCGCCCGAAAGCTCCTTCGGCAACCGCTTCTCATAGCCTTCAAGGCCGATCAGGACGAGGGCCTGGGCCACGCGCCTGCGCTGTTCGTCCGGCGGCAGCTGGTCGATGCCGAAGGCGATGTTCTTCCCGACAGTCAGCCAGGGCAGCAGGCGCGGCTCCTGGAACACCAGCCCAATGGCGGGGTGAGGTGCGGTCACCGCTTCACCGTCGACACGGATCTGGCCCTCGCTCGGCAGGTCGAGTCCGGCGATAAGCCTGAGCAAGGTGGATTTCCCGCAGCCGGAGCCGCCGACGACGGCGACGATCTCGCCTTGCTGAATGTCGATGTTCAGGCCTGCCAGAGCATTGATTCCATTGGCATAGGTCTTCGAAAGGGCGCGAATGGACAGCATCTCATAATTCCTGGGATTGGCCGCCGATGGCAGCCGTGTCCTGCCAGCGCAGGAAGGGACGCGAGATCGCGACAAGAACCGCGTCTGTGAACTTGCCCAGCGACGCGAATATGACGAGCGCCGCCATGATCTGGTCGGGTCTGCCCAATTGCTGCCCATCGATGAGCAGGTAGCCGAGCCCCTCCGAGGCGCCCATGAATTCGGCGGCGACCACGAACATCCAGCCGAGGCCAAGCCCGGACCTGAGCGCCGTCACCGTCGAGGGCAAGACGGCGGGCAGCAGGATCCGCCTGATCTGCGCCAGCCGCCCCAGCCGGAAGACGCGGCCGACCTCGATGATCTTGCGGTCGACGGAGAGGATCGCGCTGGTGACGCCGAGATAGACGGGGAAGAACACGCCGACCGCAATGAGCACCACTTTCGAGGTTTCGAAGATGCCGAACCAGAGGATGAAGAGCGGCACCCAGGCGATGGAGGGGATGGCGCGCAGCGCCTGGAGGGTCGGATCGAGCAATTGCCGCGAAAGCAGCGACACGCCCGACAGCGCTCCCAGCACGATTCCGGCAAGGCTTCCGAAGAAAAACCCTGCTCCGACGCGCGCCATCGTGGTGCCGATATGCAGCCAGAGTTCGCCGCCGTTGGCGAGCGTCGCGAGCGTCGCGATCAGCCGCGATGGCGGGGGCAGCAGGCGGCCCTCCACCCAGCCGGCGCGCACTGCGAACTCATAGGCGATCGCCAGGCCGAGCGGCAGGATCAGGCCGATCAGCAAGGCAGGGACCCGAAAGGCCGACCCCGCAGCCTCTGCGCTGGCGATCCTCGCTTCGCTTTTGGCGGACGTGACACTCATGCATCGCACTCCGGATTTCCCCTTCCCTGGGCAGGAAGGGGAACCATTCTCTCAGGCGTCCGCCTCATTGCACCAGCAATGCCGGATCTGGCTTACTGGACCTGAGCGCTCTTGATGGGCCGGTCATCGATCAGCGTGCGGACCGTTTCGCGGATGTCCACATCCGGCTTGATCAGCCCGGCCTCCTGGAGGGCGACCCCGGCGGCGATGATCGTCTGCTTGCGGGCGGGCGTGAAGCTTGGATCGGAGAAGTCGGTCCGCTCCAGCTGCCGGGTGATGACCGCATCAGGCAGTTTCGTGGCCGTGATCAGCACCTGCTTCACGCTGGCCGGCTCGGCGATGGCGAGCTTGCGGCCCTCCTCGTAAACCTTGAGCACGCGGTCGACGAGGGCAGGGTTCCTCTGGGCGAATTCCTCGCGCACGTTGAGGACGCCGAGCGTGTTGGCTCCGGGATTACGGTAGAAGAGCGTCGCGCCGCCCTCCACTTCGGCTGCCGCCATCAGCGGATCCAGCCCGGCCCAGGCATCGACATCGCCGCGTTCGAGCGCCGTCCGACCGTCCTGATGCTGCAGGAGCACCAGCTTCACATCCTTCTCCGTCAGCTTCGCTTCCTGGAGGGCGCGAATGAGGAAGATATGCGGATCGGTGCCGCGTGTCACGGCGACGCGCTTGCCCTTGAGGTCGGCCACGGTCTTGATGCCCGTCTTCGGGGTCGTGACCAGCGCCGTCCATTCCGGACGCGAGAAGACATAGACCGCCTTGATGGGGTTGCCGCCGACCCTGCCGAGCAGCGCCGCTGCGCCGGCCGTCGAGCCGAAATCGATCGAGGAGGCGTTCAGGAACTCAAGCGCCTTGTTCGAACCCAGGGATTGCACCCAGCGGATCGAAATCCCGTCGGCGGCGAATTCCTTTTCAAGCAGTCCACGCTCCTTGAGAAGCAGGGAAACCGGATTATAGGTTGCGAAATCGAGGCGGATTTCCTTCACGGCCTGGGCATGGGCGGCGCCCGCGGTGAAGGCGATGGCTGTGGTCAGGGCCAGGGCAGAGAAAGTGCGGCGGCTCAGGTTCGACATTGTGAATCTCCGTTTGCTGTCGATGCCGCAGCGTCAAACGGAAGGACAAGCTGGTGGACCCCGAATCGGGGCCGGCCGGCGCATCCTGGCGCTTTAGCTGCATTTGTTTACCGGATGGGGAGATGACCCCGCCCGAAGCGCCCGCAAGCTGTTGCTCAAATCGGCGCTGTTCTTTTAATAGAACGCAAAATCCGCTTTGTCAAACATCAACGCGGCAAGATGGAAAATTATTTTAATTCACGTATCCCGTCGTTATTTAGTGCCGTACATGCGGTCTCCCGCATCGCCAAGCCCGGGCACGATATAGCCGTGATCGTTCAAATGGCTGTCGATCGCCGCCGTGTAGATGATCACGTCCGGGTGCTCGGCCCTGAGCTTCGCGATCCCCTCGGGCGCCGCCAGCAGGCAGACGAAGCGGAGATCCTTCGCTCCGCGCTCCTTCAGCCGGTCGATGGCGGCGGTGGCGGAATTGGCGGTGGCCAGCATCGGGTCGAGCACAATCACCTGCCGGTCGGCGATATCGGGCGGCGCCTTGAAATAATATTCCACCGCCTGCAGCGTCTTCGGATCGCGATAGAGCCCGATATGGGCGACGCGCGCCGAGGGAACCAGCTCCAGCATGCCGTCGAGAAAGGCGGTTCCCGCCCGCAGGATGGGCGCGAAAACGAGCTTCTTGCCGGCGATGACGGGGGCCTTCATCGCCTCCAGCGGCGTCTCGATATCACGAAGTTCAAGCGGCAGGTCCCGCGTCACCTCATAGCAGAGCAGGATGCCGATCTCGTTCATCAGTTGCCGGAACGAATAGGTCGACCGCTGCTTGTCGCGCATCAGGGTCAGCTTGTGCTGCACCAGGGGATGATCCACCACAACGACGCCGGGCTGAACTTCTTTCGCCATCTCATCAACCTTCTGGAAAACCTGCGTCAGAATACGGTTCCATCGCTGATGATGGAAAGAGGCGGCCCGCCCTCGGGGCGTTTTTCCCGCGCTATTCTGCGGCCGGCCGACCAGGTGCCGCCCTCCAGCACCTTGGCCAATGGCAGGGTCTCGTCCGTCATCCCGAGTTTCTGGCGGATGAGCGGGGCGACGGCGTCGAGGAGCGCCACCGTCAAGGCGCGCCATTCGACTACGAGCGCCGAGCCGGGCTCATGCGCGATGAGCGCCGCATCCGGCTCCTTGAGGCTGATCACGCCGCCATCCAGAAAGAGCCCGCCATTGCGGTATTCCGGCAGGCCCGTGAGGCCGTCGACTTCGCTCACCTTATGGCCGGTCCATTGCAGCGGCTCGATCAGGCTGTAGGCCATCCATTGCGACAGCTTGTGGAAAGGAATCAGCCCCTCGCTGGCGTCTCCGGTCCGGATCAGCGGGTGCCGCCAGCAATCGCCCAGCGACAGCCCGCCGAGCCTGATCCGGCCCGGCCAGATCGGCCCCAGATGCACCAGCAGCGCAGCGAGGATCGCTGGCGCGGCGACTGCGCCGTCCGATGAATGGGCTGTCAGATGATCGAAGAGGCCGCCCGGCCGCGGGCCGTCGGCCATCGCAAAGACATCCGGCCTGGCGAGCACCGTCTCGCCCAGCCGCCGGAGCAGCGCGGCCCTGCCTTCGAGGCCGACGAGCGGATTCCCGCCCGTGACCTGAAAACCTGCGGCTATGTCATCCGCCGTCAGCCTTGCCAGCTTCTCCGCATCCGCCCGCAAGGGATCGTCGGCGCTAAGCGAGAAAGCGCCCGCCGCGAACATCCTGAGGCTCGCCATGCCGAGCCCTTCCGAGCGGGAGGAGACAAGGCCGGTGCTGCGATCGGTGTAGCGCCAGGCGGGCCCGGCGCCAGCGTCGAGCAGAACGCTGGTGATGGCGAGATCATAGGCCGCCCTTCCACGCGCCGCGCCGCTCGGCCATCGGACGGAAGCGTCGATTTCCCCCCACCGATCCTGGCCGGCTGAAACGAAGTGCCGCCATCGGGCATGGAAGGGAATCTCAAGCGTTGGATAATTCTGCCGGATGGTCTCGATCACATAATCCGCCAGGGCCGGCAGTGTCTCGGGGGGGATCGTGAAATGCGCGAGTTCGCCGCGCAGGCCCGCCTCGTAAAGGAGCCGCGAGCGCGAGCGGACGGCCGAAGGGGAAAGCAGTGAAAGTGCGAGGGCGGCATTGTCTGGCATCGGCGGAGATGGACATGATCGGCCGCAATTTGGCAAGCGGCTGCGGGCAAATGTGGAAAACGTCATCAACTCAGATGGGAGCAGCAATGTCCCTGAGCTTTGCGTTGGCGATGACGGCGCGTTTTCGCATGATGGCTGTGAGCGCTACGAGCGGCCTTTTTCCGGCGTTGATCATTCGCTGGCATGTCTGGCGGAGCATGGGATTGGAGCGGCTTGCACTCAAGGCGGCCATGAAGAGCGCTGACCGCCTGGTTCCCTTTCGCTTCCGCACCGATCGTTTCCAGGTTCAGGCGAACGCCAGGGACATGCAGATCCTCAGCAACATCAGCCCGTGGAATCTATTGATTAGTCATAAACCTCTTTATCCTTGCGAGTATAGATGGCTGAACGGGTATCAATGGTCTCCAAATTTCAGCATTTGGATACTTTTCGGGCCGCTCCGGAGTCATTACTTCAGCCGGATGCCAACCAAACAACTCGAAAGAGCGAAAACGGAGAATGCTCGATATCGCTGTATCATAGTCAGAAAGTCCTGCCAGAGGCGCAGGAAGCAAAACAATATTAGCTAAAGCTGTATGGTACCGTGTGTCATAGCATGTCCCAGGCCAAACGTGGCAAGCGTGCATCAACCTGCAATCCGCGCGCGCCCCTGCAAATATTGCCTGCTTGATCGCTAAATTGGCCTTCGAATTGTCATCGAGATGGACGCCATCGACCCTTGTTTTGGCCTTCTCGCCTCTCTTGGTCCACGCTCTCCGACAGTTCGGAAACCAAACAGCGTTTGGTCTCAGGGCATTAACTCGATGAAAGACATCGGGGTGGACCCAAATAGAACACCGCGCCACAAGGAGAGATAGATCAACGTTCAAGAATTGTGTGCCTTCTTTGAGAAGCTGGTTTCCGTCAACCACCGCATTCGCCTCACATCACACGCATCGCGCAAAATTCTAAGGCCTAAACTTAGCGAAGGCTAGCCAGTGAAAACCCTGCCTCCCACACTCGCAATCCATGTTGCGACTAGTGGTCCGATTCCGACATTTGCATCCGCTTGATATCACGCTGCGAGCAAATGTCGGAATTAAAGGGACCACTAGCAAGTCTATGATTCTAGTGGAGCTTTTGAATTTGACATTCGCTCCGACGCCCGATGTCACGCGGGATGCGAATGTCAAATTCGCTCCACTAGGCTGACCCCGTTGTTCCGTTGTTGGCACGCTGATCGCCGCTTCGGCGTGGTAATGGGCCTTGACCTTCTAAGACCGTGAGCCCAGAGCCGCTTCCTACCTACAGGATAAACCGGCTCAAATCCGTGTTCTTGGCCAGCTCGCCGACGTTCTTGTTCACATAGGCCCCGTCGATCATCACGCTCTCGCCCGAGCGGTCGGGCGCGGTGAAGCTGACATCGTCGAGGATGCGCTCCATCACCGTCTGCAGGCGGCGCGCCCCGATGTTCTCGACCGTCGAATTCACCTCGACGGCCACGCGCGCGACGGCGCTGATCGCATCGTCGGTGAAGGCGAGCGTCAGGCCCTCGGTGCCCATCAGCGCCACATATTGCTTGATCAGCGAGGCTTCCGTCTCGGTCAGGATGCGGCGGAAATCACCCTCCGTCAGCGGCTGCAGCTCGACCCGGATCGGCAGCCGGCCCTGCAATTCGGGCAACAAATCCGACGGCCGGGCGAGATGGAACGCGCCCGAGGCGATGAAGAGGATGTGGTCCGTCTTCACCACGCCGTGCTTGGTGGAGACATTCGTGCCCTCGATCAGCGGCAGAAGATCGCGCTGCACGCCTTCGCGCGAGACCTGCCCGCCGCCGCCCTGGCCTTCCCGGACGCAGATCTTGTCGATCTCATCAAGGAAGACAATGCCGTTGTCCTCCACCTGCCGGATGGCTTCCCTGGTGACGCCATCCATGTCGAGCAGCTTGTCGCTCTCCTCGGCGACAAGCGGCGCATGCGCTTCCTTCACCGTCAGCTTGCGCGGCTTGCCGCGGCCCTGCATCTTGCCGAAGATATCGCCGATCGAGAAAGCTCCCATCTGGCCGCCGCCGGGCAGGCCGGGGATGTCGAACATCGGCAGGCCTCCGCCGCCGCCCTGCATCTCGATCTCGATCTCCTTGTCGTCGAACTCGCCAAGCCGCAGCTTGCGGCGGAAGCTGTCGCGCGTTGTTTCGCTGGCCGTGGCGCCCACCAGCACATCCAGCACGCGGTCCTCCGCCGCGATCTCGGCTCGGGCCTGCACTTCCTTGCGCTTTGAATCCTTCACCTGATTGATGCCGATATCGAGCAGATCCCGGATGATCTGCTCCACATCGCGCCCGACATAGCCGACCTCGGTGAATTTGGTCGCCTCCACCTTGAGGAAGGGCGCGTTGGCGAGCTTGGCGAGGCGGCGGGAAATCTCCGTCTTGCCGCAGCCCGTCGGCCCGATCATCAGGATGTTCTTGGGCAGCACCTCCTCGCGCATGGCGCCGGTGAGCTGCTGGCGGCGCCAGCGGTTGCGGAGCGCGATGGCCACCGCACGCTTGGCGTCCTTCTGGCCGACGATGAAGCGATCAAGCTCCGAGACGATCTCGCGGGGGGAGAAGGAATTCATATTGCGATGCTCTCGATGACGAGATTGCCGTTGGTGTAGACGCAGATATCGCCGGCGATCGCCATGCTCCGGCGCACGATTTCCTCGGCGGTGAGCGGCTGATCGGCGAGCGCCCTGGCCGCCGCCAGCGCATACATGCCGCCCGAGCCGATTCCCATGATGCCGCCCTCAGGCTCCAGCACATCCCCCGTGCCGGAGAGCACGAGGCCGGCCTCCCTGTCGGCGACCAGCATCATCGCCTCCAGCCGCCTGAGATAACGATCCGTCCGCCAATCCTTGGCGAGCTCGACGCAGGCGCGGGTAAGCTGATTGGGATATTGCTCAAGCTTGGCTTCAAGCCGCTCGAAGAGCGTGAAGGCATCCGCCGTCGCCCCGGCGAAGCCCGCAATCACCGAACCCTTGCCCAGCCGGCGCACCTTGCGCGCGTTGGACTTGATGATCGTCGGTCCGAGACTCACCTGCCCATCGCCGCCAATGACCACCTGGCCTTCCTTGCGCACCATCAGGATGGTCGTTGCGTGCCACCCCGGATAGGCGGAAGACGTGCCTTCGGACTGCATGAAAACCCTTTCAGCGCCAGGGAATCGGGCTGGCTGCTTTTCGGTATGTAGGGTTGCCGGGAGCCAAACGCCAAGAGCCTCAGCATGGCGCCGTCTTGATCCGCTCCGGCGCATCGCCTAACCGGGAGGCATGAGCGCTCCCTTCACACTCGACCAGTTGAACCGCCTAGAGGCTTCGGCCTTCGCCGCCGCGCTGGGCGATATCTTCGAACATGCCCCATGGGTGGCCGAAGCCGCAGCCGCCGGGCGGCCCTTCGCCACCGTCACGGATCTGCATGAGGCGATGATAGCGGCGGTGAAGGCGGCGCCACAAGACAAGCAACTGGCCTTCCTTCGCGGCCATCCGGAGCTTGGCGGCAAGGTCGCAAGAGCAGGCGCCATGACGGCGGATTCTGTCGCCGAACAAGGCAGCCTCGGGCTGAACCGGCTGAGCGACGCGGAAGTCGGCCGCTTCGAGGCGCTGAATGCCCGTTACCGGGCGAAATTCGGCTTTCCGTTCATTATCTGCGTGCGCCGGCAGACCCGCGATGCGATCCTCGCCGAGTTCGAGCGCCGCACTGATCTGACACCGGAGGGCGAATTCGCCGCGGCCCTCACCGAGATCGGCCATATCACGCGGCTCAGGCTGGTGGCGAAGGTGGATGGACCCGGCCAGCCCCGGACAACGGGCCGGCTTTCCACCCATGTGCTTGACACGACCAGCGGCAAGCCGGCGCCGGGCGTCCGCATCCGTCTTTTCGAACTGGGGGCCAGCGCCCGCAGCCTGATCGCCGAGGCCGTGACCAACGGCGACGGCCGGACCGATCAGCCGCTGATCAGCGGCGAGCCGCTGCGTTGCGGCGCTTACGAGCTTGAGTTCGCCATCGGCGATTACTTCCGCAGGCAAGGCCAGCCGCTCGCCGCGCCGGCCTTTCTTGATGCCGTGCCGCTGCGCTTCGGCATCGCCGAACCGGAAGGGCATTATCACGTGCCGTTGCTGGCGACGCCCTGGAGCTACAGCACCTATCGCGGCAGCTGAAGGCTTAGCCGGTATAGGCGCGCCGCTTGGCCCAGTTCTTCCGCTGGCTCGGTTTCTGACGACGGGGAGGTTTTCCCGTCGCAAGCGCAAGCGGCGCGCCCAGAAAGCCCGCAAGGATCGGGGGAGCGAAGACGAGCAGCCTGCCATACGCATCGACACCGGCGGCTTTTCTGCTTTGACCAACGGACATCGTCATCTGATCGCTCCCATCCGGACGACGTCCGGGCTTTCGGGGTCCCTGCTACGGGCGCCGCCCTGTACGGAGACTGACGGGAACCTTACATTTCCGTCATAAAGGTTCATGACTGAACAATTGCTGACGGGAGCCGCCGTGCCGAACGATCCGAATGCCTATCTTGCCGATCAGCGGGCCCCGGCCTTGGCCGACTTCGAGAGGCTCGCGGCCGAGGCCTACGAGCGCCTTCCGCCCGCTTTCCGCACGCTCTGCGAGGGCCTTGTCATCAAGGTCGAGGAGTTTCCCGACGAGGAAACGCTGGACGAGATGGCATGCGAGACGCCGTTCGATCTGCTCGGCCTCTTTCGCGGCATCGGCCTCGCCCAGGACTCGGCCGTGGCGCAGACGGGTCAGTTCCCCAACATGATCTGGCTCTATCGCCGCCCCATGCTCGATTACTGGGCCGAGCATGACGAGACGCTGGGACAGCTCGTGACCCATGTGCTCGTGCATGAGATCGGTCATCACTTCGGCTTCAGCGACGCGGATATGGAAGCGATCGAGAAGGCGGCGGAATAAGACTCATGCCGCCGCCCGGTTCTTCAAATCGAGCACCATCTGCTCGACGCGCCGGACCTCGTTGATGATTCCGAGCTCGATCTTCTTCTCCTGCCGGTCGCCATCCGAATCCCGCTCGAAGCCCTGATGCAGGATCACGGTGCCGCGACCGTCCGGCCCTTCGTTGCGTGACAGCGAGACGATCTCCCGCGGCCGCACCGAGACGACTTCGATCGTGCGCGCGCCGCTGAGGATGGCAAAGCGGCGGTTGGTGAGCACATAGAGCGTCCGCATGCCCTTCCTCAGGACCCAGAACGGGGCCAGCAACATCCCGAAACCGACGAGGACAAAGGGAATACCGAAGAGCGCGAAGACCCCCATCATCAGAGATGGCGCGCCTTTGGGGGCGCCGACATTGATGCCGACATAGGTTTCAAGCAGCGCCGCGACGGGAACGCTGATCCAGAACAGGGAAAAAGCGGTCCAGGGAATGGCGAATAACCAGATTGAAAAAGAACTCAGGAAGGCAATCCTCACATCCGGCCGAGCGGCCCAGACCAGCTTTTCCCCGGCGAACTCCCGCTCGGCGAAGGCCTTGAGCGGAGCTGGGATGTTTTGATCAAACATGAGGCGCCATTAGCATGATTCCCTTTCGATTTTCGCAACAGATTAGGCCTCGTGGACAAAGGGTAGCCAGAGTTTGATTGCAGCGATTGCGACAAAGCCGAGGTAAGACTCTTTGCTCTTGTCGTATCGGGTGGCGACGCGCCGCCAGTTCTTGA
>VYKS01000578.1_pt1 | contig 11227 bp, 14 predicted proteins | sample 5114511 | NCBI WGS metagenome assembly VYKS01 (sample SAMN12291795, study PRJNA351875) | freshwater metagenome | isolation source: freshwater lake | place: USA: Michigan, Gull Lake | collected 2011-07-05 | reverse complement strand
GACCGCACAAGCCGATCAGGCCCCGCTCGATCTCAGCCGCGATGACTGGACCGGCAAGATGATCGAGCGCATCGCCGCACTGCGTGAGGGCGTCGAGGCGGCGGATACGCGCATCCGGCTCGCGCCCGAACATCTCGGCACGGTCGATGTCTCGATCCGCCGCGACGGCGACCGCATCCAGGTGCATTTCACCGCCGAAAATCCGGCGACGCGCCAGCTGCTCGCCGACGCCGCCCCGCGCCTTGCCGAACTCGCCGAAGCGCGCGGGCTGAAGCTCGGCCAGTCGAGCGTCGATAGCGGCAGCAGCGATTCGCGCGGCCAGCCGCAGCAGCAGCCACAGCCTTCCACACCCGCCCGCCCGGCATCGGCGCGCGCGGCCAGCGGCGCCGCGTCCGACGCGCGGATTGCCTGAACCATCCTGAGGGGGATTTGAGATGAGCGATACCGAAACAACCGCAGCGCCCGCGAAGAAGAAGGGCGGCATGATGAAATGGCTGATGATCGGCACCGGTCTGGTCGTGCTGATCGGCGGCGGTGTGGGTGGCGGCCTTTATGCTGCCAATTCCGGCCTGCTCGGCGGCGGAGGGGCCGCGGCAGGCGAAAGCGCCGATGCCGATACGCCGCGTCTGGTCCCCAAGAGCGAAGAGGTTCGCGCCTCCGCCGGCAAGGAAGGCGAAGAGGGCGGCGAGAGCAAGGGCAAGCCGACGCCAAAGGGCGAGGGCGGAGACAAATATGCCTCGACCTATTATCAGATGGAGAAGGAGTTCACCTCCAACCTCCGCGAAAGCGTCCATTTCGTCCAGGTCGGGGTCGCGATCTCGACCCCCTATGACAATCGCGTGATCGAGAATCTGAAGACGCACGAACTCGCGGTGCGCTCGGCGATTCTGCTCGCGCTCGGCGAGACCAATGAGGACGATGTCTTCACCGCCGACGGCAAAACCCGCCTGCAAAAGCGCCTCGCCGCCTCAATCAACGCCGTTTTGAAGGAAAAAGAGGGATTTGGCGGAGTTGCTAACGTCTATTTTACCAATTTCATCGTTCAGTGAACGGGCATGGTTAACGGCCCTTCAGAGATGACCCTTCAGGGAAGCACGTCGGATCGGCGGGAGCGTTCGCGCGCCGGCGCCGAACACGCGCCCGCATTGGGGGCCGCGAACCTCAACCCGTTCGGCGATCTGCACGGCGTGCAGCATCTGACCGCACGGCTCGCCAAGTCGTTGAAGCCCGTGTTCGAACCGCTGCTGGGCGAAGGGCTGCGCGTCTGGGCCGAGCCGCTGGCGGTTCAGCGTCACGCCGATTACCGCGCCGAGCGGCCCGCCGGGCTGACCGCGTGGTTGCCGCTGGCGATGACGCCGGGCCGCGGCCGCGCCTTCATCCTGATCGACGGCAAGCTCGCCTATGAAATGCTCGACCGCTTCTTCGGCGGCGATGGTGAGGCACCACAGCCGATGCCGACCGACTTTACCGGATCGGCCGAGACGCTGCTGCACCGGGTGGCGGACAGCATCGCGGCGCAGCTGCGTCCGGCCTGGGAGTTGCTGGCCGAGATCGACTTCACCTTTGCCCCCGCCGCCACACCGCTGTCGGTCGCGCCGGAGATCGAAGGCGGTGACGCGATGGTCGTCACCCGCATCGGCGTCGCACAGGGCGGCGCCAAGCCGCACTGGATCGACATTCTCTACCCCGTCAGCGCGCTGAAGCCCTGGAGCCCCGCGCTCACCGCCAAGGTGATCGGTGGCGAGCCCGAGGTCGAGCCGCAATGGCGCAACGCGCTGACCCGCGCCGCGCTCGGCGTGCGCCTGCCGGTGCGCTCGGTGCTGGCCGAGCCGGTTGTGCCCGCATCGACGCTGATGGCGCTCAAGCCCGGCGATATCATTCCGATCAGCTTCGGTCCCGATGTGCCGGTGATGGTCGGCCCGCGCCGCATCGGATGCGGCACCGTCGGCACCGCCAATGGCCGCGCCGCCATCCGCCTGACCCGTTTCGACACCCCTGAGCTCGAGGACGCACGATGAACGACATGACCGGCAGCTTCGCCGCCGAGACCGCGGCCGCCGCCAATTTTCACCTGCTCCAGGATGTCGGGGTCAAGCTGACCGTCGAGATCGGATCGACCACGCTGACGCTGCGCGAACTGCTCGCGCTCGCCGAAACCAGCGTGATCGAGCTGGACCGCGAGGCCGACGAGCTGCTCGACGTGTTCGTCAACGGCACGCTGATCGGGCGGGGTGAGGTCGTCACGGTCGGCGACAAGTTCGGCGTGCGCATGACCGAACTGGTCGCGCCCGAAAAGCGGGGCTGACCGACCATGATGTGGTCCTATATCCTCAAGCTGGTCGTGCTGCTGCCGCTGGTCTGCGGCCTGCTGATCGGCTGCCTCTATCTCTGGCGCAAGCTTGAGGCGCGGCTGCCCGGCAATCAGGGCGACCGCCTGCTCAAGGTGCGTGAAACGATGATGGTGTCGACCGGCACCCGCATCGCGGTGCTCGAGGTTGAGGGCAAGCGGCTGCTGGTTTCGGTCAGCCGCAACGGCGTGACCCTGATCGACCGGATCGACGGATGAGCCCGATGCTGCGCCACCTCATGCTCCTGCTCGGCGCGCTGGCGCTGGCGCTGTTCGCGGTCGCTCCGGCCTTCGCGCAGGAGGCCGCCGCCGCCGCACCTGTCGCCGCGCCGACGACAGCCGCGACCCCGGGTGCGGGCGACGCGATCGATCGCGCGCTTGGCGACCTTGGCGGCGGTGACGCGCCGCTCAGCCTGTCGCTGCAGGTGCTCATCATCATGGGCCTGCTCACGGTGCTGCCGGGCATCCTGCTGATGATGACCAGCTTTACCCGGATCATCATCGTGCTGGCGATCCTGCGTCAGGCGCTGGGGCTGCAACAGACCCCGCCCAATCAGGTACTGATCGGCCTGTCGCTGTTCCTGTCCTTCTTCGTGATGGCGCCGACGATCGAGCAGATGAACCGCACCGCGATCCAGCCCTATGCCGAAGGGCGCATCGGCGCGACGCAGATGATCGAGGAAGCGTCCAAGCCGCTCCACGCCTTCATGCTCAAGCAGACGCGGGTGAAGGACATCACCATGTTCGCCGGCATCGCCAAGACCGGCCCGATCGCCAACCCGCAGGACACGCCCTTCTCGATCCTGCTTCCCGCCTTCGTCACCAGCGAGCTGAAGACCGCGTTCCAGATCGGCTTCCTGATCTTCCTGCCCTTCATCGTCATCGACCTGATCGTCGCCACCGTGCTGATGAGCCTCGGCATGATGATGATGTCGCCGACGATCATCTCGATGCCGTTCAAATTGCTGCTGTTCGTGCTGGTAGACGGCTGGGCGCTGACGATGGGCAGCCTCGCCTCAAGCTTCTCAGGATAGCGACCATGGACGCAGACTATTTCCTCTCCGTGGCGCGCGAAGCGATGTGGATCCTCGCGCTCGCCTCGGCCCCGATCCTGATCCCGGCGCTCCTGTCGGGCTTGATCCTCGGCATGATTCAGGCGGCGACGTCGATCCAGGAACAGACGCTGACCTTCGTGCCCAAGCTGGCGATCGTCGGGGTCAGCCTGGTGATCTTCGGCGGGATGATCATGACCCTGCTCGGCGATTTCACCACGACGATCTTCGAACGCATTCCGGATCTGGTGAAGTGATTCCGACCCCGCTCATTCTTCCGTCACCCCCGCGAAAGCGGGGGCCCATCTCCGACGCCGACCACAAGCTGTGGCGGTGCGAGGATGGACGGTCCGGGAGATGGGGCCCCGCTTTCGCGGGGATGACGACTCGAGAACCTTCCGCCGGGTCGATCCACTGACATGCTCGGCTTCGGCCTCGCGATCGAGCCGCAGCTCTGGGCGCTGCTGTTCACGATGGTGCGCGTCGGCGCGGCGTTCCTGGCCGCGCCGGTGTTCGGCGCGGTCGCGGTGCCGCTCAACGTTCGCATCCTGCTGACCGCTGCCGTCTCGATCCTGTCGATGCACGCTGCGCCGATCGCGGTGCCGGGCGAGGTGTTCGTGCTGACCACCATCCTCGCTGTCGCGGCAGAGGCTTTGGTCGGCCTCGCGCTCGGCTTCATCCTCCAGATCGCCTTTGCCGCGCCGTTGGTGGCGAGCGAGGTGATCGGCGTGTCGATGGGCCTCAGCTTCGCCACCGCGATCAACCCGCAGACCGGCCAGTCGACCCCGGCGCTCGGCCAGTTCCTGACGGTGCTGCTCACCCTGTTGTTCCTCGCGGTCGACGGCCATCTGGTGCTGGTCGAGTTAATCGTGCGCTCCTACGAACTATTGCCCCCCGGCGGCGCCTGGCTCACCCCGGGCAAGCTCATGAACATCGTGCTGTTCGGCGGTTACGCTTTCCTCGCCGGGCTGCTGCTCGCGCTCCCGGTCGGCTTCCTGCTGCTTTGCCTCAACATCGTGGTCGGCATGCTCTCGCGTTCCGCCCCGGCGCTCAACCTGTTCGCGATCGGCATTCCCGCCAGCCTCGCCATGGGTGTCCTCGCTCTGCTCGCCGGCATGCCCGCGATGGGCGATTACATGCTCGTCATCGTGCGTGAGGCGCTCGACGCCGCGCAGGCCTTGGTCCTCGGAGGGCTGGGCTGATGTCGGAGAGCGCAGGCGAAAAGACACAAGCACCAACACCCAAGCGCAAACAAAAAGCGCTCGACGATGGCGACCTGCTCAAATCGCGCGAGTTCGGCGCGGCGCTGATCATGCTGCTCGGCTGCGGCTGGATGATCCTGATGGGGCCGCAACTGCTGTCGGCAATCCGCGAAGTCATGGCGGCCAGCTTCAGCTTCGGCCGCGCCGATATCGAGAGTTTTCAGCCGTGGAAGCCGCTCGCCACCGCCGGGTGGAAGCTGGCCCCGTCGATGGGCGCATTGCTCGCCATCGCGCTCGGCGGCGCGGTGCTCAGTCAGGCGGCGCTCGGATCGCTGCGCTTCAACGGCAAGCTGATGGCGCCCAAGGGCAACCGCATCAATCCCGGCTCCGGCCTCAAGCGCATCTTCGGCCCGACCGGCTGGATCGAACTCGGCAAGTCGCTGCTCAAGGTCGTGTTGCTTGGCGGCATGGGCGCGTGGCTGCTGTGGGGATCGGCGCCGATGACGATGGGGCTGGTCTCGTCCGACCTCGGCACGGCGGTGAACTCGCTCGGCGACACCTTCGCGACGCTTGTCATCGTGATGGCTGGCGGATTGCTGCTGATCGCGGGCATCGACCTGCCGATCCAGATCTTCCGCCACATGCAGCGGCTCAAGATGAGCCTGCAGGAAGTGAAGGACGAATACAAAGAGACCGAAGGCTCGCCCGAGGCCAAGGGCCATCGCCGCCAGCGCCAGCGCGAGATTGCGAAGGGCGGGCTGCGCAAGAACGTCGCGACCGCGCATGTCGTGCTCACCAACCCGACCCACTTCTCGGTCGCATTGCGCTACGATCAGGGCAGGGATCAGGTGCCGGTGGTGGTCGCAAAAGGGCGCGGCGAGATTGCGCTGGCGATCCGCGAGCTGGCCGACGAATTCGCGGTGCCGCGGATCGAACTGCCCCCGCTCGCGCGCGCGCTTTACTTCACCAGCCGTGAGAATCAGGAGATTCGCGACGACCTCTACCTCGCGGTCGCGACGGTACTGGCGTTCGTGTTCGGCCTCGACAAGCGCGCGGGCGGGGCGATGCCGTCGGTCAAGGTGCCGGAGACCGCCCTGTTCGACGAAAATGGCGTGCAAATCGGCCTTAAGGGCAAGCCGTGATGGCCGTTCTTGAAGGCATGGGGGACGACGGCCATGGCCATTGAATCGATTGCGAAAACGATCGGCACCGGGTCGGGCATCGACACGACCGCGCTCGTCCAGAGCCTGGTCGATGCACAGTTCGAGCTGAAGAACGCCGCGCTCACCAAGCGCGAAGAGACGCTGACTGCCCAGATCACGGCGGCATCGACGCACAAGAGCAACATCACCGGCTTCGCCACCGCACTCGCCAGCCTCACGCGCGGCGGCACGCTGGCGACTCAGCCGACCAGCTCCAATCCCGCCATTCTCGGTGTCACGCGCCTTGCCGGGGCCAATCTCGCCAGCCTCAACGCCAAGGTCGAGGTGCGCCAGCTCGCCGCGCCGCAGAGTGCGGCCAGCGCTGCAGTGACCGACCGCACCGCCGCGATCGGTCAGGGCACGCTCACCCTCACCTTCGGCACCGCCACGGTCGCCAATGGCGCGATGACCGACTTCACCGCCGGCACCGCCGCGCCGGTCAGCATCACCATCGGCCCGGACAATAGCAGCCTCGACGGCATCGCCGCCGCAATCAACGCGGCCAAGGCGGGGATCACCGCTTCCGTCGTCACCGACAGCGGCGGCGCGCGACTGGTGGTCAAGGGCGCGAGCGGGGAGGCGCGCGCCTTCACCCTTACCGCGACCGAAACCCCGGGCCATACCGGCCTCGCCGCACTCAATGTCGGCATCGGTGCGACCGGCACCACCATCGGCAGCGCGGCGTCCGACGCGATCGTCGCGGTCGATGGCATCGCGCTGCGCCGTGACGGCAACAGCATTTCAGACCTCGTTCCCGGGGTCCGCCTCGACCTGTCCTCGGCCCAGCCGGGGACGATCGTGACGATCGGCAAGACCGCGCCGACCAGCGCGCTGCTCCAGGCCGCACAGGACTTCGTCGCGACCTATAACGAGGTCTATTCGGCGCTGAACAAGGACCTCGACCCGCTCGACGGCGCACTACGCGGCGATGCGGCGGCGAAGGCGGTGAAGCGCCAGCTGCAGCAGATCACTCTGGCGCAGGTCGCGACGGGTGCCGCGGGCGAACCGACCACGCTGGCGCAGATCGGCATCCGCACCGAACGCGACGGGACCCTCAGCGTCGATACCGCAGCGCTCAGCCGCGCGCTGGTCGATTACCCGCAGGCGGTCGAGCGGCTGTTCGCCGAACCGGTTGGCACCAATGCGACCGGCAATGGCGTCGCGGGGGCGCTCAATGCGATCGCCACGACCGCGTCCAGCACCACGCGAGGGCTCGGCGCGAGCGAGGCGGGCTATACCCGCGCCAAGGCCGATCTCGACGAGGACAAGGCCGATATCCTGACCAAGATCGAGGATACCCGCACCCGCATGACCCGCCAGTTCGCCAGCATGGACGCCAAGGTCGCGGTCTACAAATCGACGATGAGCTTCCTCGAATCGCAGGTTGAAGCCTGGAACAAGCAGAGCTGATGCGATGACCCGCCCGATCCGCCTCAGCACCGATGCCGCCGCCACCTATCGCACGATTGATGCGGTCGGGCGGACGGCGGCCGCCGATCCGCATCAGCTGGTCGAGCTGATGTACAAGGAGTGCATCGCCGCGCTCCGCTCCGCCGCCTTCGCCACCGAAAAGGGCCAGTTCCCGGTCAAGAGCGAGCGCATCGCCCGCGCCACCGCGATCCTGTTTGCGCTGGAAGGCGGGCTAGATTTCGAGCGCGGCGGTGAGGTCTCGCGCACGCTCGCCACGCTTTACCACGGCCTGCGCAACCAGATCGTCCACGCCAGCATCGGCAGCGACCCTACGCCGTTCCGCACGGTCGCCGATGATCTCGAGGAAATTGCCGGCGCCTGGAGCGCGGCGCGCGCGGCTTAGCGCGTTCAATCCACCCACCGCCCCAGCATCTCTCCCACGCTCGTCACCACCGCCGGTCCCACCGGGGCGGCGCGCGGGGTGAATTGGGGCGCGGTCGGGCCGCCTGCCGGTCCACTCGCCAGCGGGCGCCGAGCGAGCGCATGCGGGTGACGCGCGGCCTCCGCCAGGCTCAGCACCGGAGTGACGCAGGCCGCCCCGTCGGGAAAGCGTGCGACCCATTCGTCGCGCGTGCGGCTGGCAAAGCGCCGGGCGAATTCACGCGCCATATGTGGCCAGCCGGCGCGGTCGAATTGCGGGATCTTCGACGCCTCCAGTCCCAGCACCGCGCACAGATCGGCAAAGGCCGATGGCTCGATCGCGCCGACCGCGACGTAGCGCTCATCGGCACAGCGATAGGTGCGGTAGAAGGGCGCTCCGCCATCGACCAGATTGGCCTCACGCCGGTCAAGCCAGCGCCCGCTCTGCGCCAGGCTCTGGGTCAGCGCCATCAGCGTTCCGACGCCATCGGCGGCGGCGGCATCGACGATCCGCCCCTCGCCACTCGCCTGCGCCCCCAGGATCGCGCTGACCATGCCCAGTGCCAGGAACATGCCGCACCCGGCATGGTCGCCCAGCAGGGTCAGCGGCACCACCGGCTGGTCCGGCGTGCCGATCGCGTGGAGCGCACCGGTCAGCGCCAGCACGTTGATATCGCTGCCCGGACGTTCCGCCATCGGCCCGTCCTGCCCCCACATGCTCGCCCGGCCATAGACCAGCCGCGGGTTGCGCATCCGGCACGCATCGGGCCCGATCCCCAGCGCGTCGATCGAGCGCGGCGGCATCCCCTCGATCAAGCCATCGGCGCGGTCGATCAGGTCGCGCAGCTCGCTGATCGACGCGGGATGGCGAAAATCGAGCATCAGCTCGCGCCGCCCGCGATACAGGCTGGGGACGACACTGCTCGCATTCGCATCGGGCTGGACGATCCGCACGACATCCGCGCCCAGATCGGCCAGCAGCATCGCCGCGAACGGGACCGGCCCGATCGCGTCGATCTCGACGATGCGCACGCCCGCCAGCGGTCCCTTGCTCTGCACCCCATGCCTCCGTTGCCGACAGCCGGATCAGGGTGGCCGATCGCGCCGCTTTCCGCTAGCCCCGCGACATGACCACGCCCCATATCGTTGCCCTTGGCGGAACATCGCGCACCGAATCGACGACCGGACGGGCGCTGGCACGATGTCTGGCGATCGCGGAAGAAAGCGGCGCGCGCACGACGCTGCTGACCGGGGATGCGATCAACTTCGCCCCGTTCGAGCTGTGCGATCCCGCCGGGGACGACAAGGTCGCCCATTTCATCGCGACGCTGCGCAGTGCGGATGCGGTGATCGTCGGCTCGCCCGGTTATCACGGTACATTGTCCGGAATGGTCAAGAACGCGCTGGATCATGTCGAGCTGCTGCGTGGCGACGACCGCGTCTATTTCGATCGCGTGCCGGTCGGCATCGTGGCGACCGCCGGGGGATGGCAGGCGGCGGTATCGACCATGGCGGCGCTGCGCACCATCGTGCACGCCCTGCGCGGCTGGCCCACCCCGCTCGGGGTTGCGATCAACAGTGGTGCGCCCGGCGATCCGCTGGGCGACGCCGATGGACAGCTGCGCATGATGGTCGATCAGCTATTGTGGTTCCTGCGCCGCTGAAATCGCGCCGTTCCGGCGTTAACGGGATCGTGACTCTGGGCCGTTAGTACCGGTTACATGGACTGTCCCGCCACCTCGACGGCCGATTCGCGCCGGCGCAGCATGCACACCATCCTGGTCGTCGACGACAGCCGGACCAATCTGCACGTCATCGGCGCGCGGCTTGGCGCGATGGGTTACATGGTGGTTCTTGCGCAGAGCGGGCGCGAAGCGCTCGACCTGATCGCGGGGCGCGGATTCGACCTGGTCCTGCTGGACATGGTGATGCCCGGATTGTCGGGACTTGAGACGCTGGCTGAACTCCGCTCCGCCCCGGATACCGCCGACTTGCCGGTGATCATGATCACCGCGCTCAATGACCCGCGCGGTGCAGTCGATGCGCTGGCGGTGGGCGCGGACGACCATCTGGCCAAGCCGTTCGAGTTCGACGTGCTGCAAGCGCGGATCGAGCGCGTGCTGGAGCGTGCCGGACGCATCGCGGAGCTCAAGCGCACCGTGGCTGCGCTCGACGCCCGCATCGCTGCGCGCGCGATCGAACTGGGCGAAGCACGCAGCGAACTGGCGGTGACCCGCGCCGACCGCGCACGGCTGCAGCTCGCATCGACAGCGTTCAAGCCGTCCGTCGTCGCGCTCAGCGGAACCAGTGCCGCCTGACGAAATACAGGCCGACCCCGGCCGCGACCGCTAGGCTGAAGCCGGTGATCACCCAGAACGATTCGGGATGCTTGGCATAGGGAATGCCGTCGACATTCATCCCGAACAGTCCGGTGATGAAGGTCAGCGGCAGGAAGATCATCGCCACCACCGCGATCAGCAGAGAGCGCTGGTCGATCACCTCGGCCCGCAAGTCGGTCAGCGCCTCATGGATCAGCGCCGACCGCTCGCGGATGCTCTCCAGCTCCTCCGCCATGCGCGCAGCACGGTCGGCGGCGGCATTGATGTGCAGACGGTCGTCGTCGCTCAGCCACGTCACCGGAAGCCCGGCGAGCTTTTCGAGCGCCACGCGCTGCGGATAGAGGAAGCGGCGATAACCGATCGCCTCACGCCGCACGCGGCTGACATTGCGGCGCAGGTCGAACGCGGCGCGCGGGTCGAGCCGCTCCTCGCAATCGTCCAGCGAATCGCCGAGTTGCGCGACATGCGGATCGAGCTGTTCGGTGATCGCGGTCGCCAGCGTCGCGATCAGGTCGCCAGCGTCGCGAATGTCCCCCGCGGTCATCGCCGCGCGTGCCGCATCGAGCGCATCGAGCGGCAGCCGCGTGACCGAAATGACCCGCTTGCCATCGGCGCGCATGCGGATCGACGCGAGCGGATCGCTGCTCGCCATCTGCGCCTGCGTCATCCCGCGCAGGTTGAGCAGCGCCGCCCCGTCCACCTGCTCGCAACGCGGGCGCGTCTCCAGCGCGGTCAGCGCGTCGATCGTGAAATGGTCGAGCGCGGCGTGATCGCGCAGCCACGCCTGCACTTCCTCATCGCGGGAGGTGAGGTGGATCCACACGAACTCGGCTTCGACCCCCAGCGCGTCGCGCGGGGCGATCTCCTCGACGGCCTGTGCCGTCACCCGATAGGCAAATCCACTCATCGCGTCGTTGAAACATCGACGGTCAGCCCGGGCAAGCCCTCGGGCGGCGCATCGCACAGCAAACGGTCGGCATCGGCGCGTGCGCGGTCGAGGATCGCGGCGGGCACATCCGCGCGATGCGTCACGCGATCCGCCTGCGCCAGCCAGCGCGCCTGACGCAACGTCAGGTCGTCCGGGTCTGGGGAGGTCAGCACGATCGTTTCGATCCGGTCGCCCGGCGCCTCTGATTCAGCGATCCAGCGCGCCACCGCTTCGCCATCCTGCGCCTGCAATGGATCGAGCGGCCCGCTCAACGCAGCGCCCAGCGCCCGCCGCCGTTCGCCGCCATCGGGCCAGCGCGCGCGCATC
>VYKS01000575.1_pt1 | contig 11300 bp, 8 predicted proteins | sample 5114511 | NCBI WGS metagenome assembly VYKS01 (sample SAMN12291795, study PRJNA351875) | freshwater metagenome | isolation source: freshwater lake | place: USA: Michigan, Gull Lake | collected 2011-07-05 | reverse complement strand
ACTTAAGCAATTAAGCGTTTTTCGCTATCTGCGTCAACCCCGTTGACGCGACCACCCTAAAAAAGTGGCGTGGTGAGGAATCGCCGTCCGTTTTACGGCGGCGAGGATGTCAAGGAATAAACAACCGACCAGCCCCCATATAGTCTTGGATATCGATCACAATTTCTACAAGCCTTTCAACGCAGCGTTCTCGATAGTCAGATTCATTGACCCTATCCGGATCGCCAATCGTAATGATCGGAAATGAAGTCGGTTGATTTTCTTCACGCATTACTTGTTCCAACGAGTCTTCACCCTTCGCATTCCGGTTTGCCGTAAGTAAGAGCATCCCGTTGGTTTGGGCAAATCTCCAAACTACTCGATCATTGCTGTCTGCGGGTAAGCCAACGTCTTCAAATGTCCTCAACCGAATTAGAGCGAGATCTAATAACCCGCTAACAACAAGACTTCCAGAGATCAGAATTGCCTGCCGATTCAAGTTGTAATCAGCCAGAACAATCATTGCTTCTTCGCTTCCCGCTTTGCTCTCCGTTCCTGAAGTTTAGCTCTAACCGCTTCATAGCCTGGACGAGGAGGAGTAGCAGCGATCCGAGCAAAACGTTCGCGATTCCTCTCTTCCCAAAATTGTTTAGTTTCTGCGGCAGTCTTTAAAACCTCCTGATACTCCGCTTCCACTTCTGTTCGATGTGTTTCAATGTAGGAAAGGGCAGCATGAATCTGAGCATCTGTAAGATTGAAGGCATCACGAATAAACTTGGGTGGGTACTGAGCTTTGAGATAATCCATCACGTCATACAGAGTAATACGAGTACCCGCAATTGTAAGCCCTCGTTCTGTGCGGATTATAGCTGTTTGTCCACTCGATGCCAGTGCCATAGCAGTCTTAGCTTTTAACCATTTAGTTCCATAGTAGCGCACAAAAAAAGCAAGGGGAGCCAACGCCCCCCAACGACTGATTCACAAAATCCTTAATCCTCAACCCAGACTGCTTACCATGATTTTAGTTTATCATTGATCGCTTTATCAAGTCAGGTGCAACGTTGTGTTATGCCCGATCGCTTTGGCAATCACTTAATCTTCAAGATCGATATGATGTAGCCTGTGTTAGCGTCAGCGTAACGCACGAATTTTGAACATTAGGTAAGGTGCGTTACATTTCATTAACGCACCCTACAAGATCGGCGATCGCACTGGATGAATAATATAGCAGAGAACGAGTTGGTTAGGACAACCCAGATCGCTAAAATTCAGTTCTAGCAAGGATTTTCCTGCTGCCGACCGCCCTCTGCAAAACCGCCCCTGCTATAGCTTTGATTTTCATTTCCTGACAAGATCGGCAATCACACTAGAGAAATCGTATGGTAAAAACTTCATCACTTATACGATAGTCATCACTAAAGGTAGGAATCGCTTTACAAGTTCCTCGGCTATCGTAGCAATTAAACGCATAATTTCGTCGAGTTTTAATCATAATTTTGTCTCCAGACTTAATCTGGTTTCCTCCTGATGAACCACGGACTTTATAGACGGTGAAAATTTCATTACTCACGTTAGGATCATCACTATAAGTCGGTTGAGCTTGAATTACACCTGCACTATCATAGGAGTTTATATAGTACCCTGTACGCATTTTGAGCATGATTTTATCACCATTCATTAAATATCTTCCATTTCAATCAATCAAAGTAAAAATTTCATCACTAATGGCTGGATTATTACTATAAGTCGGTTGAGCTTGACATACACCTTTACTATCATAGCAGTTGAGGTAATAACCACTACGAGTTGAAAAAATAACTCTTGTTGTTTGAGAAGCAGTAACTATTGGAATAGAAATCAACTCAAGAAGAAGATTAATTAATATTAGTAGAGTGAATTTTTTCATAGTAACCTTAGTATTGAAATACGGACAAAACACTTAGCACCTAAGTATGAACGGTCTAACTAGATAATATACGGAAACTTTCCTTATACTACGCTAAATACGCACTTTTAAAAGAATCTTTCCGTATATTACGCTCAAGTGGAGTGATCGCCAGAAGTTTTCCGTATATCACGCCCAAAAGCGTGTTAGCCAGATTAGCGTACTGTAAACAGCACTAACTATTGTCGTCTTCCAAGGGTGATCGGCAAGATTACTATCAATTTACCTCTAGTTTTCTCTCTTGGCTCAGTCTGTAACCAATCTTTACAAAGCTGTAATAAGCTAAACGGCGCTTAACCTGCATGATCCAATAGCTATAACCCTTTTGGAGTCTATATCGGTGATCCGAAGTAAAAGCCGTTTAGCTTACTAAATCCGTTGAGTATAGGTTACATATCAGACAGGCAAAAGGCAAGAGGCAAAAGGCAAAGGGGAGAATAAATAATCAGTTTTTAATAACTGGATTTAGTATAACTTGATCCCAGTGAATAGGTTAATCCAGCATTAGGCGATCGCTCCTCAGCAATTGAGAAAGTTTTCACAACGTCCAACGGTAGCAAGCAATTATTGTCCAGATCAGCGTTCGCTGAATAATTGCCTCACGATTAGCATTGACGTTACCGATAATCATGGAAATAAATTTGCACCCATCAAACCGACTCGATCAACTGCGCTCTTTTTGGTCCCTAACATCGGAAAAAATCCTCAATAAGGCTTGACAAACTAGCTAGACTTGACTTATAATTATTTTTATAATGGGAATCCGTGTCGCCCTGCAACCCCTCTCTTTTCAGGCCAGATGCAGAAGTAACTTAAAGATGACAGAATTTCGCATCGAGAAAGACAGCATGGGAGAAATTCCCGTACCTGCCGATAAACTTTGGGGAGCGCAGACCCAAAGATCCCTACAATACTTTAGTATCGGTGATAATCTCATGCCCCGGGAGATGATCCGGTCCTATGCCATTCTCAAAAAAGCCTGTGCAATTGTCAATCAGCAAAAGAATCGTCTCAGTCAGGAGAGAAAAAACCTTATCTGTCAAGTCTGCGATGAAATTTTAGCCGGACAACACGCGGATAACTTTCCCCTCTACGTTTGGATGACGGGAAGTGGCACCCAATTTAACATGAACATCAACGAAGTCATCTCCAATCGTTGCAGTCAACTGACGGGGAATCCTCTGGGTAGCAAAACCCCCGTTGACCCCAACGATCATGTTAATATGTCCCAATCGACTAATGATTCCTTTCCCTCGGCCATGTATATTGCCGTTGCCTTGGCAGTCAAGGAAAAATTAATTCCCAGTCTGCAACTATTACGGAATAGTCTCGATGAAAAGGCGCAATTATGGGCAAATATAGTGAAAATTGGCCGCACTCACCTACAGGATGCCACCCCTTTAACCCTCGGACAAGAATTCTCCGGTTATGTGGGTTTATTAGATGATGGCAGCGATTGGCTAGAAAAATGTCTAGAAAAAGTCTATCGTTTATCTTTGGGAGGAACAGCAGTGGGTACGGGAATTAATGCTCCTCTCGGTTTTGCTGAAGATGTGGCTGCCGAAATCGCTAATTTGACCAAATTACCCTTTATTACCGCTCCTAATAAGTTTACCGTGCAAGGTTCCCACGATGCTCTGGTTTTTTTGAGCGGGGGACTGAAAACTATCGCTAGTTCCCTCTATAAAATTGCTAATGATATCCGTTTACTTAGCTGTGGTCCCCGTTGTGGATTAGGAGAATTACAGCTGCCAGAAAATGAACCGGGTTCTTCAATTATGCCGGGAAAAGTTAATCCCACCCAATGCGAAGCTTTATCGATGATAGCAGTGCAGGTGATGGCTAATGATTTAGCGGTGACGATGGGAGGTGCTGGGGGACATCTGGAGATGAATGTCTATAAACCGCTGTTGATTCATAATCTCATGCAGTCTATCCGTTTGCTCACTGATGGTTGCAGTAATTTCTGTCAATTTTTGGTTCAGGGGATGACTGCTAATGAAAAACAAATTGAGACTTTTTTAAATCAATCCTTGATGCTGGTGACTGCATTAAGTCCCGTGATTGGCTACCAAAAGGCTGCCTACGTCGCTCACTATGCCCTAGAAAAGGATTTAACCCTGAAAGTGGCAGCCTTGCAACTAGGATACATCAAGGAAGCGGATTTTGAGCGCATTGTTGACCCCGCTAAAATGGTTAATCCCTACGTTGCCGATGGTTAATTCTCTGAGGGGTTGACTGCCGTAAAAATCAGAGGTCGCAGGCAGGCACGGATTCCCATTGTACATATAAGTATAAGGCAAGCGGCGGGATTTGTCAAGCCCCGCCAGCAAAAATTTGTCTTATCTGGGAGTATCGAGGCTAATCATTGCGGGAATGTTCAAATTCATAGACATAAAACAACCCGCTCAACTTTTGCAGAGCGTAGCCGATAATAGCTAAACCGATTGCTCCTAGGATTGCCATCCAGAATCCTAGGGTCGGGAATAAGCTCAAGGGCGATATATTGGTTAGGTTAGTGGTTGCTGCCCGTAAAGCGAGCGAGCGAGCATCGAGGAAAATTGCCAAGAAAACCGAGACAATCGCACCAATATAACTAAATAAAGTCAAACGCTGTATATTTTTCCGAGCATTTTGGCAAACCTGACAATCTTTAGTATGAGTTGTCCAAACATCAAAAAGCTGGCGTTTATCGAACTCTGGGGCTGGTAATTGGGGATTACAGTCAGCTGCCCAGGGAATCCTCCCTCCGGCTCTGTTTTTGAACCACTGACGAAAGGTAATCACCATTTTATCTTGAGGATTGGGAGTATAAACCGCATCGAGCCAATTTTCTGGCCGTCGGGCTAAAATTTTCTCTTGGTAGTGAAGAAAAACGAGGTCTTGGTGTAAAAATACAGAAGCAAGGATATGACCTAACCAAGTGGGCATAGGTAAGGCAAAAAAACCTAATCCGGGGGGGGTTTTTCCGGCTTTATTTTTGACTAACACCTGACAACCGATATGACGACACCAACCCGGACGAGTGGGAATAGCGTATAAAACTAGGATTAACTTGCCCCCATCGGTGAAAGTGGTGCAAATTCTCATCTGACAGGGGGGGTGAAAATCGTGAACGGCTGTCTCTATAATCGCCGCCGTGGGAGTGATAGCAAAGGAAAACCCTTCTTGGGTGGATAGCTCTCTCAGACGCGGCATATCGTAATATTTAGCATCTTGATAACGATTACCGACAATACCATGGTGAGAAACGGGAACATGAGCAGGATCAGCGACATTTTCCATAAAAAAGTCCCAACCGTAGGGTAAATCGCGGATATTCCAAAATAATTGCCGAACTTGCTCCGAATCTGACTCTAATTCCGCTACGGTAGCCGGCTGTCGCTCCTGACTTTCCTGTTGAGCCTGCCTTCCCGATTCTGCCCATACCCAGATTAACCCTTGACATTGCTGGGTGGGGTAGGCAACGGCACAGGATTTCGGATTTGAGCAGTTTTTGGCTTCCGTTTGTGCATCCTGTGATTGGGGAATGCTAACACAATTACCCTCCCTATCAAAACGCCAAGCATGATAAGCACAGAGCAAGGTTCCATCAGCTTCGATACGTCCTTCTGACAAAGGAGCCAACCTATGGGGGCAAAAATCGGCAAAACAACACCATTGATTGGAATTATCGCGCCATAACACCAGATCTTTCCCCAATAACTGGATTTTATGGGGACGGGAGGGATCGAGAAATTCGGCAACAGCGACGGGATACCATTGCTTAGTCCATTGAAAGGTTTCTGGAGAAGAAGAAAAGCTCGATTCAGCCAATGGATAACTATTTTCACTGAAAAAGGGGGTTTGGGCGGCAATATTCATATTTTTGCGGAGATACTAGGGAGCAGTTGAACAAGATTATAATTTATTGTCACTATCCCCGTCCAACACCCGCACTTTTTCCTATTTCCTGTTCTCTTTAAGGCAAAATTTCTCGACAAGAGATTACCTAGATCCTAAACTTGGGTAATGATAGCGAAGAAAACAAACAGAAAAATCATAAATGCTGCTGCCATGCGGAAGAAGGATTTAGGAAGATTAATAACTTTCTCCAGTTTCAGGAAACCCACCAGAAAATAAGCGACGATTGCCAGGAGAATCGGGATAACCACGCGCAAGATTGTGCCAAGGGGACCGGAGAAAAATTCACCGATTTTATAGCGGGGTGTATTTTCTTCCGCGTGAGGAGGAATAGTTACACTTGTCCAAGTTTCTCCCCCATCGGTGGAACGAAAAACTGTAGTTTGAGCGCCACCAAAACCGAATAAAGTTTTATCTTGAGCGTAATTAGGAGAAAACTGGACGGAGATACCAGAGGAAGGGATGCTATGAATTTTCACTAGGGGTATTTTAGGATCACCAATTGATTTAAAAGTTTCTCCTCCATCGGTAGATTTAAACAAACCATCTCCCTGTAAACTAACTATTACCGTGCGATCGTTGGCATAATCAGGAGAGATAGCAATAGTTTCTACCGAGGTATTGGGATTAAAACCTGGTTTCTCTAATTTTGTCCAACTTTTAGCCCCATCTTTGGTGACAAACAAACCAGAAATTGTCCCAGCAAAAATAGTTCCATCACTGGGATAATTGGGAGACATTGCCAACTGCACATTAGAGGTTTTTGATAGGGGGGTTCCTTGGCTGACATTTTTCCAAGTTAGTCCACCATCAACACTTTGATAAATGCCCTCTTTTCCCGTGACAAACAAAGTTTTATCCTTAGAAAAATCAGGGGAAGCTACCATGGCAGGGGCATAATTACCAAAAATTCTGCCCACTTCACTGATATTTTTAACCGTATTTCCTCCATCGGTAGAACGAAATATTCTCCCCTGCTGATTGGTGAGAAAAAGAGTTTTATCCTTGGCAAAATCTGGGGAAGGAACTATCCTCGGACCGCGGACTCCTTCATCGATTTCGATAATTTTCCAGAAATCACCACTGTTATCGGATTTGGCAAATTTATTGCGTAAAAACCCCGCAAAAATAGTTCTATCTTCTCCATAGTTAGGAGAAAAGGCAATGTCAAAGAAACGCCGGGGATCTTGTCCTGATTCTTCGGGATCTTTACCAAGTCGATAAACCTCTAAACCGCGATTAATTGGTGTCCAAGTTTCCCCTTTATCCCGACTGATGAAGATATTGCCTACATAATTAGCAATGACAACAGTACCATCCTGGGCATAATTAGGAGAAACCGCCATAGCGATAACTGTTCCCCGGGCTAAAGTTGCTATTTCCTGCCATTGTTTGCCGCTATCCGTGGTTTTAAATAAGCCATTAAATCCCCCTAAAAACATCGTATCTTGAACTATTTTTAAATCCATAAAATGGGGAACTTTATAATCATCAGCCTGTTTATCTTTGGTTAAACCCTCGCTCATTTTTGTCCAACTTTTGCCCCCATCTTGCGAAACATACATTCCGTCATACCAAGTGATGGCATAAAGGGTTGAATTTTGGGCATACTGGGGAGAAATAACGATGTCTTCGATGATTTTATCTTTAATTCCTTCGTTAACAGCTTGGAAGGTTTTACCATCATCAACGGTTTTAAAAATACCTGCTTCTTTTGTGCCGACAAAAAAGGTTTTATCCCTGTCTAAATTAGGAGAAAAAGCAATTGTATCCACTGCCCCCACATTAGCAGGTAAGGGGAGATTCTGCCAAGTTTTTCCCCCGTCGGAGGAAGTGTATAATTTACCCTGTTCATCCCCGAAAAAAATTCGATCAGGATTGTTGGGAGTAATAGCTAGAGAGGTTATCAGTGCCGTGGTGGGGAAAATATTTGACCAATTTTTACCGCCATCTTCGGTTAAATAAACCCCTTTTTCTAATCCCACTGCCGCTACTATATTGGGATCGGAAGGGGCAATTTCTAGGAAGTTAATAAATTTAGTTTCTAAACCCTGATTAACTTTCTGCCAAGATTCCCCCGCATCTTCACTTTTATAAATACCATCGGATCTTGAAGCTAAATAGAGAATATTTTTATTGAGGGGAGATAGGGATAGGGAACTTAATTCCCCCGTATAATCTAAACCTTGAATTAATCTTGTCCAGTTGCTACCTCCATCCCTAGACTTATAAAAGTTATTTCGCACCAAGATATATACTGTATTATCTGTCTGGAAATCGGGAGAAACTTCTACTTGACTAATCACATCATGGGGACGATGGGCAAAAGCAGCATTACTCCAAAGACAAAAAACTGTAGCGATTATCAATAAAATGAGATTAAACTTGTAGGCGAATCTCAGCAAACTTTGGCGATTAATCATACTTAAACTGCTAATATCGAGGATAAAAATTGACCTAATCTAGCAAAGGGCGATCAAAATTTAAGCAAGGGTTCTGTAAGATTATAGACGAAAATGGCGATTATAACCATTACTAAAATCAGGCTTATTTGCTATCAGCATAGATTAGAACCAATCTCTACACTTTGATTATTGTAGAGACTCATTGCCTTTTGTAACCCTTGTTTGAGACCAAGTTCGATCGCTTTTCTGGACAAGTCTAACACTTTCAAGATCACTTGGTTTTCTTGGGGGGTGAATCGGCCTAAAACGTGGGAAATTGTCGCTTTTTCGGTTGATTTACCGATTCCTATGCGTAAACGAGCGAAGTTTTCCGTGCCAACGTGGGCAATCATTGATTTAATACCGTTGTGTCCGCCAGCCGATCCCGATAGACGGATTCTCAACCGGCCTAGGGGCAGATCCATATCATCGTAAATGACTAAAATCGACTCTGGCTCTAGTTTATACCAATCTAGCACCGCTCGCACCGACTGCCCAGAGCGATTCATATAGGTTTGGGGTTTCAAGAGACGAATTTTGCCTGGGAGAGGACTGTCACCCTCGGCGATAAAACCTTGAAATCGCTTGTTTTCCTGCCAAGATAGCCCCCAATCCCGTGCTAATGAGTCCACAGCTTCAAAACCGATATTATGACGGGTGCGATCATATTTGGGTTCGGGATTACCCAAACCGATAATTAGCCGAGGAATAATTAAATTAGGGGTTTTGTCGGAAGTCATAGGGGAAAATCGGGCTTTTAACCATGACCCGACTCTCATTATCACCTAATTAGCACTCCGAGCGCTGGAACAAAGTTTCTAGTGGGACTTAGGCGTTTTCGGTCGGCAAAAAAGGCTCAAACCATTACGGGAAAAGAGATTAACCTCGATTTATGATTTTCCTCGATATATCTGGGTTTCAGCGATTTTGGGCTTCTCGAAGTAAATCCCACGCGGGGATTGAAGTTGAGGCTTTTCTCGATTTGTTTTTTAGACTTGTTGCGAAACAAGGAAAAGCCAAATGAATTGTTCTGTGGGAATTTCAGCTTGCTTCTACTTTTGATTAATGTTTAGGCTACCTCTAAATAAAAGTTCCATAATCCACAAGCAGTTAAGATTAATTTATCATCGAAATTAGCTCCAATAAATATCGGCGACTGCCCAGTATCTTTTTACCTCAGAAAAAGCATTTTCACAAACAACTCTTTCTTGGGCTAGTTCTCGATTTTCGTGTTTTTGCTGTGGTGTTAACTCTCCTCCCTTTGGTTTTTTATGAGGCAAACGGATATTTACATACTGTTTTTGTACTCCCTGAAATCCTGAATCAACCAAGACTGTGATTTCATGAGGGATGCCGCCAATTAGGTCTTCTTGATCTTGTATCTTTTTGTCATGGGTTTTGCCACTGGTGCTAGGGGCTTGCTAGAACGCAGCCGCAGCCCAACCCCGGATCAGCATCGACGATTATACTCTTTTCAATCACATCTTTCATGCGAACAGGAAACGTCCAGTTTAGTAGAAGGTATCCCCTTACCCCACATATATGTCGCTTTAAATCCAGGTAACTTATTGTATTCCTCTGGAGTCAAAATTTTACCTGTACGAACATCAGTGACAATTAAGCTGATCTCAACATCGGAATCGGGTGTAATTCTAGGTGTGAGGTAATAAGCATTATAACTAGCATCTAAAACTCTTGTTACTCCATCCTTAATACATCTCCCTTTATCATCTTTAATTCCCATGCCTAATCGCATCATCTTGCCCACAAAATGTAAATTACCACACTCTGCATCCTTGGGTTGAGGATTACTTTGATTCACAAACACATCAATGCTGTAAGTATCGTAGGTGCACTTAACGTCATTAAAAATAATGTATAGGTAGTCTGACCACTCGTTGAATGTTGTTCCTGAAGAATCGGGAATCTTAGGGGGTTCGTAATCATAACCAATAGAACGAGAGTCCTTTGCCATATCACCAATAGTGGTGCGGAGATAGGCTCGATTATCAGTAAAATCAACTCTGTTAGCCAGAGAACCCATAAAGGGAAGGATAGGGAAATTTGATGTATATGTTGCAGCAGGGTGTTCTCTTTTCCAGTTCTCAAATACTCGGTCAATATTGGCATGATAAGACCAAAATATTGGGTCAAAAGCAGTATAAGCATTATCAGCCATGTCATAACCAACCCAACCATGTATGTTGTCGTGGGGTTGTTCATACAAACCATCGAAATCACATTTATGGTTCTTCGTTACTTGGTATGGTTCGATAGGGGGGCATAAATCGACTAAATCCTTATCTGGCAAGAGACTTAATTGATTAGTTCGCTCTAGATCAAAAACAATTGACAAAAATCGCCAAATACCTTTCTATATAAGGGTTCCATCCCTTATAACCCCAGTCCATTGCATAAGACAAACCGAAGAACCACATTTATTAGGATATGCACAGTCGGGAGCAGGAGGATCGAAGGATGTAATATTTGCCCAAGGATAACCCGGAAACCCTTGAGGAGTACTGAAAACTGGCCAGAGTAAGGCATTAGCAACTTGACGTTGGTACTTACCCAAAAGTGCTAATTTTTTTTGTCGTTCTTCTCGACGATCATCCCCTTCGGTCAATAAGACTGGATCTCGCTGTACCCATTTACAGTTCTCCCCATTAATACTGTTACCCTGATGATTAAGACAGGCCTTACTTCTTCCATCCTTTGCCGCAGCAAACCTCAGAGGATTAGGTTTTTCTTCTCCTGTCTGAGGATGAATGTAGGTAAGATCTTTGAAGGCTTGAGGTAATCCTGCTTCTGGATGGCCATCCTTGATAGCATTGGGTGACATCCAGTTCCAATAGGGGATAGGAAAGTCAATCAGTTCTTCGAGATAGAGTAAGTAAGCTCGATGCCAGAAAAGAGGCTCTTCGTTACCCTTTATGCTAAATCAACAGACAAGATGCCAAGACAACATACTTCTAACCCAAAAATTCCGAAAGTTTCTAAAGCCATAGCCTCTCCGTTTTATTAGTTTA
>VYKS01000570.1_pt1 | contig 11364 bp, 16 predicted proteins | sample 5114511 | NCBI WGS metagenome assembly VYKS01 (sample SAMN12291795, study PRJNA351875) | freshwater metagenome | isolation source: freshwater lake | place: USA: Michigan, Gull Lake | collected 2011-07-05 | reverse complement strand
TTGATATACTTAAAAAGTACATTTAGGATCAAGATAGACCTGAATCAGTTGAATAGTTGCTGCAATTCATCCCATCGCTAAAGCGAGGGTCTTCTTGCAGAGGAAAGATAAATTTAAATTCATTTGGGAAGCGCCTGTGGAAGTTTATTGCACCCGTCCTGCCTGTAACCATGTCAATGTATTTCCAGACTTAAGTACAGGCAATACGATTAAAACCGTTACCCAAAAGTTTTGCGTTAAATGTGGAATGCCTTTAATCTTAGCGGGAAGATACTTAACAGAAAGGCTGCTAGCTCGTGGTGGGTTTGGGGCTGCCTATTTAGCCCGCGATCGCTATACTCCTGCAATGCGAAAATGTGTGGTCAAGCAACTCTTACCTGTGGGGCTAAATCCAGATCAGATGGAATTTGCCAAGGAGTTATTCGATCGAGAAGGGGCGGTTTTAGAAGAATTGGGCAGACATCCCCAAATTCCCGATTTGTTAGCATTTTTTGAAGTCCCCGTCAGCGGCTATCAATCCAGTAAAGATGAAATTTATTTTTATTTAGTCCAAGAGTACATTGATGGCATCACCCTCGAAAAAGTTACGGAACAGTATGGAGCCTTACCAGAAGCAGAAGTAGTTAGAATTATGAAAAGCCTTTTACCCGTATTGAAGTTTGTCCATGATAACAATTCCATTCACCGAGATATTAAGCCCTCAAATATCATGCTCAAAAATGTTGATGACTCTTTATATCTCCTAGATTTTGGTGCAGTTAAACAAGCGACAGTAGCCGCAGCCAGCCAAAAATCTACTGGCATATTTACCCCAGGGTTTGGCGCACCCGAGCAGATGAGAGGAGATAAAGTATTTCCATCCACGGATTTATATGCCTTTGCCGCTACCTGTGCGGTTTTACTGACTGGAAAACAGCCTGAAGACTTATTTAATGCCAGTACCAATAGATGGGAGTGGAGATCCCAAGCTCAAGTCAGCGATCAACTTGGTGACATTTTAGATCGAATGCTGCAAAATGCCCCGAGCGATCGCTATGCTTCGGCGCAAGATGTTCTAGATGCCTTTAATTTCCCTTCCGTAGCTATACCCGTAGTTACTCCTGTAATTACTAATCAACCAAGCCAAATAACTCAACAAGCCCCTGTCGCTTCCCCATCACCAATTACGGCTCCACCTCCAACCAAACCACCTAAATCTCCTAGACCTGCACCTAAACCTTTAGCACTTCCACCCTTGGGAAATCAATTATTTGCATCTTTTTTACTAGGATTTGAAGGGGCTTTACTAGCGATCGCTGCCTATGCTGTGGGCTTTGCTCAGATTGGGCCGTATCCTAGCTTAATGATTGTGGCGGGGCTAATGCTGACAATTGGGTTTTTGCGAATTTCCCAGACAATGGATAATAAGGATTTACTAGCTGCGGATGTTGTTAGTTTATTAATTGTGGTGGGAGCAGGATTTTTATTTAAACTACCCTTTCCACCTATCCAAGTTACGTTGCTAGTTAGTGCGATCGCAGGCGTGAGTTTAGTCGCAGTTACAACTTTATTTCGCTTAATTTATACTCTGCTGTTTTCGTTACTGTGAGAGATCTCTTATTTAGATTTTAGATATTCCTGTTGATCGTAATTAAATCAAAATCCTTTATCTGTGCCTTTACCTGCGTGATATAGAGCCAGTTTATGATACTTCTGAGCATGGATAATTAAATCTGCTTGTTCTTCTGAACTAAGCGATCGCATCGGTTTTGCAGGTACTCCTGTGACGATAATTCCATCAGCCACATCCCTTGTTACTACTGCTCCTGCTCCCACAATACTCCCTGCTCCGACGGTAACTCCTTCTAAAATGATCGCCCCAATCCCAATTAAGCTCCCCCGTCCAATTCTCAAGCCATGAATTACGGCATTATGCCCAACGGTAGCGTAATCTTCTATGATCAAGGGTAAGCCCAAATCGCCATGTAAAATCGCTCCATCTTGAATATTACTATAGGTTCCAATCTGGATAGAATCTAAATCAGCCCTGATCACAGCCTTGTACCATATACTTGACCCTACTTCTAGTTTCACATCCCCAACTAAAACCGCATCGGGAGCAATAAAAGCAGCCTGAGAATTATCTATACTAGCGAACATAACTTAACTCCTATCAAAATCTCTAAAAATCCAAAATAAAGGTAATAAAAATTATTGATCTAGGCAAAGGTAATAATTAAATAGCCATCCTGGAACTTGGCTCCACTAGCCTGTTTGCCCGTAAGTGCTGGTGGCAAAAATAGATTTCGGCGTTGATCTCCAGCTTCAATTGTTACTTCTGGCCCTGACTGAATTAGCTTTACTTGTTTTTTATCAAAGGTTGGTAAATAGAGTTTGACCTGAGCTTTGGCGATGTCTATGGTTAAAGATAAATTTGCGAGATTAGGAGCGAGGCGATCGCTAATTTCTAATTCTTCAAAATCCTCAGTTATCTGTTGGATGGGTAATGAATCAAACTCCAAAAGATCAAGTTCTCCACGGCTAAGAACCCCTGCAACCGTTAAACCCACCTGTTGAGCGCTACCCCAGAGATATTTGGCAACAGAGATGGAGATCTTTGAATAATCCGTAACTAAGTAAGCAGCCACGCGATCGGGATTATTAACGGCTTGTTGTCCTTGCTCTAAGACATTGGGAACTTTACCTGCTTGGTTAGTGAGATCTTCTGTAGCGGAAACTTGCAATACACTCTTGAGCATTGGCTCTACAAAGGGTGCAAGGGCTTGTCCGACTGCTGAACCAACTAAAACTTGCTTAAATCTGCGTAAATACCAAGCTAAAATTTCTGGCATCCCCAACATTCTGAGGGTGGTTAAATCCCCAGAGCCATCGTAAATAATATAGTCATAGTTTCCAGTAGCATCTTGCTCTCGTAAAAAACTTAAACCCAAAGCTTGATCCATTCCGGGTAAAATCCCCAACTCCTGCCCATAGACTTCCTTAAAAAAAGGTACCCGCAGATATTGATTTTCTAAACTCTTCATTTTTTCCCAGTATCGCTCTAGCAGAACCGTAGAACTAAGCTGAACTGCACTTAAATTCGGTAACAGATTCGGTAAAATGACTTGGGGATCGCTGTTTAGCTCCTGCCCGACCATCAGACTGTAACCTGCTTGCTGTCCTACTAAAAGTACCCGTTTCCCCCTAGCAGCAAAGGACTTAGCCACAGCGATCGCCACTGTAGTTTTTCCTACTCCCCCTTTACCCAGAAATGTCAGAATTTGGCTCATGATGCTCGTAATTGATTTTATTCACCATTTGTTTTAAACCAACGCTAGGGGTGAAGTAGGGAACGATGGTAGCGGGAATTTGAATTTCAGATTGGGATTGGGGATGAATACCTAAACGCGATTGCCGATACCTGACCCCAAACTTGCCAAAATTATGAATGGATATAGATTTATGTTCAGCTAATGCTTGGGTAATGCAGGAAATCACAGCTTCTAAGCTAGCTCCAGCCATACTAACAGTTAGCCCATCTACTTCGGCAACCATGGCTTTAATTATATCTGGGCGATTCAAGTCAGCCATTAGGCGATCGCTTCTAACTCATCCGAAAAGAACCAAGTAGCCTTATTGTCTGTAAATTTAACGATATATCCTAAGCTGCGACCATCAAGAATTTTAGGCTCTTTAACAACTCCAACTTCACCAATACGGGTACTAACTTCTTTATTTACGCGATCTTTAAGAGGGCGAATACGAACTTTTTGACCAACTTTCATAGGGATTTACAGATTGAATTATTTACAAATTGAATAAATTGACTTTAAATCTTAATTCTAATTATTCCAAAGTTTACACTTTTAACGTTATGGTTCACAGAAATTGCTTGAAAAATTTATAGATCCCATCGCATACAGACAGAGAAAATTTATCTTTTGATTAGGAGGCTAAAATTAAAGTATTAAAAACCTTTCTAAAGTATTTTTTATATGGTTGCCTTAACCGATCGCAATTTAATGACCTTTGCCGAATACCTAGATTGGGAACCAACTCAAACGGATCGCTATGAATTTTGGGATGGTGAAGTGGTAGCAATGAGCGGCACTACCCGTAATCATAATCGAGTTGCCCTTAATTTTTTTAAATCCCTTGACCAAGCTCTAGCTGATCGCCCATGCGAAGTTTATGTCTCAGATGTCAAAGTGCAGGTACAACTGCAACAAAAATATTTTTATCCTGATCTTGTGGTCACTTGCGATGAGAACGATCGCACTGAGACCCAATTGGTACTATTCCCCTGCTTGATTATTGAGGTACTTTCCCCATCGACCGAATTATATGATCGAGGGCTAAAATTTGCGAACTATCGTAAGTCCAAAAGTTTACAAGAATATATCTTAGTTCAAGTTGATCAACCAATGGTAGAGGTATTTCGGCGCAGTAAATCCCATCCTGATGGACAAGACCAGTGGGTATTTTCGGAATATGGATTGGGCGATCGCCTGTTCTTAACATCAATAAATGTGGAGATTACAGTTAGTGACTTATACAGACAAATCCAATTTACCGAGAGTCCTATTACGATCGCTTAAGGAATAATTATTTTATATATGCCAATCACCATTTCACAGCTATTAACATGGAAGTCCGAAGGACGGGCGATCGCCGCTTTAACTGCCACCGAATATGCCACAGCTAAAATTATGGACAAAGCAGGTGTGGACTTGATTCTAGTTGGAGATTCTTTGGGAATGGTGGCACTGGGCTATAAAAATACACTGCCCCTAACTCTGGATGAAATTATTCACCATACAAAAGCCGTAGGACGAGGGATCAGTAATGCTTTACTCGTGGTGGATTTGCCATTTTTAAGCTATCAAATTAGTTATGAGCAGGCGATCGCTTCGGCGGGTAGAGTCCTAAAAGAAACCAATGCCCAAGCCGTAAAACTAGAAGGTGGCTACCCAGATATGATTAAAACTATCGAAAAGCTAGTAGAAAGGGGAATTCCAGTCATGGGGCATATAGGGCTAACTCCCCAATCAGTGCATCAAACAGGCTATCGCCGTCAGGGGAATGCGCCTACCAGTGCCGAAAAAATATTTATCCAAGCTAAAGATATTGCCGAAGCTGGAGCCTTTGCGATCGTGTTGGAGCATATACCCAGTCAACTTGCCCAAGAGGTTAGCGAAACTATTGCCATTCCCACCATTGGCATCGGTGCAGGGAGTGGCTGCGATGGACAGATTTTAGTCACCCACGATTTATTAGGACTTTCAGAATGGCAACCCAGCTTTGCAAAAAAGTACGCAGATTTACAAACAGTAATTAGTGAGGCAGTTAGCAATTATTGTAATGATGTCCGCGATCGCCATTTTCCTTAATTTGCAAATCCCTAATTTATAAATCGTGACGACTCCAGACACTGATGCTACGCATACAGTGCTGGCTTCTCAGTGAACCCTGCTATTGCATCGGGCATATCCTGAGCTTTATTGACTGTCCGTCCGACAGCCAAGTTCTTTATATTAATTGCCGCATTCACATCCCTATCAAGTTCCAAACCACAGACATGACAGCTATGCCATCTGTCCGCAATAGTTTTAGGAATGCGAGTACCACAACTAGAACAGTTTTGAGTAGTACCGTTTGGATTCACTGCTATAGCCAACTTGCCAGCTTTTTCAGCTTTGCAAACCAGAATAGATAGAAATTCACTCCAACCAGCATCTAGGATCGATTTAGCCATCCTAGTTTTAGCCAAACCTTTCACATTCAAATCCTCAAAACCAATCACATCATACTTATTAAGTAATTGGATTGCGGTTTTATAATGAAAATCTTTTCTTTGCCTAGCGGTTTTTTGATGGTGTTTAGCCAAACGCTTGACCGCTTTACGCCTACGACCACTACCTTTCTTTTTGCGAGAGACAGCTTTGTTCCTTAGCTTCTTTTCCTGTTCAGCTTTCCTAGCAAACTGAGGAATTGGCACAGTTTGAACATCACTGGTAATTAAGAAATCCTTTAGCCCCATATCAATACCGACAGCATTGTCGAGATTAACATTAGGGCAGATTGTTGGTACAGTGAGATCTTGCAAAGTCAATACCACATAATAGCCATCAGCATTCTTAACTACCTGAGCAGTTTTGATTGTGAAGCCATCAGGGATAGGGCGGTGCAGAATAATCTTCACATCCCCAATTTTCGGTAAAGTGATCCGATTGCCTTGGATACAATCCTGTTTCATCTGGGTATAGGTAAAGCTATGATACCTACCACGACCTTTGAATCTAGGCTTACCTGAACGCTTGCCTGATTTATTGGCACTGATATACCTATCAAAAGTTTTCTTAACCTTAGCTATACAATCCTGAAGCACTTGAGAGTGGATCTGTTTGTACTCAGGAAATAACTCTTTGGTATTAAGTAAATCTCGCTTTTGCCAGTAATAATTAGGCTGTTCGATAATCGGAGCGATACTGCATGATACGAGAGAGCAAGAATTAACAGGGCAACGAGTAGATTCGTACCAATTAAATCGCTCTGCCAGCCTGTAGTTATACTGCATACGCAACAAGTTAAGCCACTTATCGAATTGACAAGCTTGAGCTTTGTTGGGACGTAATTTGTACTTATAGGCTGTTATCATGCCATAATTATACCATATACAAACTGGCAGATAATAATGAAAAAGATAACTTTCCAACTTTCTGATGAAGAGTTTAAACTACTAGAAGCGTATTGTAGTGAAGTAGAAAGAGGTAAAACAGAAATTTTAAGAGAATTGGTAAGAGGTTTGAAACTTACATCTGATAAGCATAGGTAATTTGTTCATCTGCGTGGCATTGAGCCTCTTGATTCACTTGCTTTCATCCCAACACTGACCTTGCAGGTACAGTGCGGGGCTTCCCGCAATTAAGTTAAAATCATCCTTAAAACTATGCTTCCTCCGCAAATCGTGACCGATCCCATCCTTGAATCATGGCTGCGCGAAGATATTGGGCGTGGCGATCGCACAACGATGGGACTTTTTTCCCATGATGATGCACCCGCAGGTGAGGCAGTATGGATTGCTAAAGCCCCAGGCACAATCGCAGGTTTACCCGTTGCCAAAAGAGTATTTCAACTCCTAGATCCCGCAGTCAAATTTCATGCCCTAGTTCAAGATGGGGAAGTCTGTGAAGCGGGACAAAAAATTGTGGAAATTAAAGGTAGTTTAGCCACTTTGCTGACAGGTGAAAGGGTGGCGTTAAATTTAGTGATGCGCTTATCGGGAATTAGTACCCTAACTAGAGCTTATGTCGCAGCGATCGCCCACTTCCCCGTAGCTTTAGTTGATACCCGTAAATCCACCCCAGGGCTTAGACTATTTGAAAAGTATGCCACCCAGATTGGCGGAGCTATTAATCACAGGTTTGGCTTAGATGATGCGGTCATGATCAAAGATAATCACATTGCGGCGGCGGGCGGGATTAAAGAAGCTGTGGAGAGTGTGCGAAAAGTAATTCCCTTCACAACTTTAATTGAAGTCGAAACCGAAGAAATCAGCCAAGTTCAAGCAGCTTTGGAGCTAGATGTGGATGTGATTATGCTAGATAATATGTCCCTAGAATTAATGCAACAAGCGATCGCCCTAATCCGCAGTCACAGTCATAAAATCAAAATTGAAGCATCGGGCAATATTACCCTAGAGACAATTGCTAAAGTCGCTGAACTCGGTATGGACTATATCTCAACTAGTGCCATGGTCACGAGATCCTCTTGGTTGGATTTGAGTATGAATATTTACTAGCGATGAATATTAATATTGAACTAGAAAGTTGGATGTACGCAGCGATCGCTTCTAAGGCTCAAGATTTAGGCTGCACGGAAACTGAAATCGTTACTCAAGCTATTAAATTAATGCTAGGTACAGATGAATCTGGTTTAAGCAGGATTTTAGATCAACTCATAGACCAGAAATTAGACCAGAAGTTAGGAGCAAAGTTGAAGGATCTTGAGCAGGATCTGGAAAAAAAATTAGCGCAAAAACTAGGTGGCGAAACGCATACCGATCGCATAGCGGTTCCGAAGGAAATAGGTAATCGCTCTCAATTAATTCCTACTCCCCCTAAACCTGATGTGCCAATTATAGTTAGACCATTACAACTTGGCGACCTAGTGCAGATTCGAGATCAAAGTAGTCCCCATTTCCTAGAAAAGTTAACCATTATCAAAGTCGGAATGCTGATGGCAACTGTGCAGACTAATCTGGGTGAGCAGAGCTTTCTCAAGCGGGATCTCCGATTTATAGAGCCTTCAGTTTCAGAAACTTTACCTTAAAATAATTTCATAACTTGGTATTGCCTATCTAAATATTAGGATTTAGTAATCGATAATGTTCTACAAATAGAGTTGCTTGGCTAACAAGCGATCGCAAAATTTTTTCTTCCCAGATGGAATAGGGTTGAGTAAGCTCCTGAGCATTATCAGGAGTAAGAATAATATCTGGGCTGAGCTTACGATTAATTAACTGCATTACGCCAAACACAATTCCCTCAGCATTCTTCATGGGTAAGACCACCACCGAACAAGCCCGATAACTAATATCTTCGTCAAAAGTTTGATGATGATGATAAGGAGCATCTTCAGGAATGTTATAGACATTGGGAATATTCAACATCTCTCCCGTAATTGCCACATAACCAACTAAGGTTTCCTTGGTCATTGGCACGGCAAAATCAACTAAAGACCTCTGAGGTTGGGAATAATTTTGGGAAACTTCAAAACAAATTGCAGCAGTGGATGATTCATGATCGATTAAGTAAAAACTGCCCGCATCACTGGAGGTAATTTCTCTGGCTTTCAGCAAAATTAAATTTAAAATATCCTGAAGGTCAGTCCTAGTCGATAAAGCATTTCCGATCGCAATCAGATTATCGATCAACTTAATGCCTTCCGTATCAATGATTTGGTGAGCCCTAAGGCTAGCTTCTGTCTCGTCGATCATAAACAGCTATAATGCAAATTAGATTAAAATTAGGCGGAGATACCTATAGATAATTAACTATTGTTTGTAGTCTAAAGTAAAAAACCATAGAAATCAGATCACTGTAAGATCACTGTAAGATATTAGTGTCAGTGCAGAGACTAGTAGCTTTTATCCACCCAATATAGTTACAACGCTCACAATTCTATCCCAACTTACTAACCAAATAGCCTAATCCAGAAAATACTAAGATGAAATTTTTGAATAAGGTCGGTGACTACGCCAAAGAAGCAGTACAAGCCGCTAAATATATTGGACAAGGTTTATCTGTAACCTTCGATCATATGCGCCGTCGTCCAATTACGGTTCAGTATCCTTACGAAAAGTTGATTCCCTCTGAACGCTTTCGGGGACGCATTCACTTTGAGTTTGATAAATGTATTTCCTGTGAAGTTTGTGTCAGAGTCTGCCCTATAAATTTACCAGTAGTAGATTGGGAGTTTAACCCGCAGATTAAGAAAAAGGAACTAAAAAGCTACAGTATTGATTTTGGGGTTTGTATTTTTTGTGGAAACTGTGTAGAGTACTGTCCGACCAACTGCCTTTCTATGACTGAAGAGTACGACCTTTCTACCTACGATCGCCATGAGCTAAACTTTGATAACGTGGCTCTGGGTCGTCTGCCCACAAAGGTTACAGAAGATCCTCTGGTTACCCCAATCCGAGAACTTGCCTATCTGCCCAAAGGTGTTATGGATGGTCATGATGTTCCCCACACTGAGCGTAGAGCAGGAAAAACCCCCGAAGAGATCATTGAAGCCAATCTGGGCTAGAAATTATTAAAGAGGAAGCTAGAAATATGAATTTAAGTGATGGAGTTCAAGTTGTTTCACTGGTCATCCTATCAGCAATGGTGATCGCCGCAGCTATGGGCGTAGTTTTGTTACCAAATATTGTCTATTCTGCATTTTTATTAGGCGGAGTTTTTATTAGTATTTCAGGGCTTTACCTGTTACTAAATGCCGACTTTGTTGCCGCCGCTCAGGTTTTAATCTATGTGGGAGCCGTAAATGTTTTGATTTTATTTGCCATTATGTTGGTTAATAAAAGTCAACCCTATCCAGAATTTAAATTAAGTGGGCTGAGAAACACGATTACAGCTTTAGTTTGTATTGCGCTGTTTAGTCTGTTAACTATAACTTTAACCTCAACTAATTGGGCAGTTCAGCCAGCTACTTTTGTTTTAACTTCAACTTTGGTAACTATTGCAAAACACTTTTTCTTTGATTACCTTTTAGCCTTTGAGCTTGCCTCTGTGCTTTTATTAGTAGCTTTGGTAGGGGCGATCGTGATTGCGCGGCGTGAATTTATTCCTGAGGCAAAAGCTGGTTCTTCCAATGCAGATGAATCTTTATCTTTGTTAGAAAAACCCCGTGAACAGTTGGTTGGAAGTAAATAGAAAGTAAATAAAAATTATGTCCTTAGAACCTTTTTTAATTATTGCTGCTGCTTTGTTTTGTATTGGTATTTATGGTTTAATTACCAGTCGCAATGCCGTCAGGGTATTAATGTCAGTGGAGCTAATGCTGAACGCTGTAAACCTGAACCTCTTGGCATTTTCTAACTTTCTAGACTCAGGAAATATTCGGGGTCAGGTATTTGCCACTTTCGTGATTGCGATCGCCGCCGCCGAAGCCGCAGTTGGATTAGCGATCGTCTTATCTATTTATCGCAGCCGAGATACAGTGGATATGGAACAGTTTAATTTATTGCGTTGGTAGTTTTAGCTAGTTATCGGTCTGGCCGAGGTGCTAAGAAAGTTCTGCGCTCTTTGGCTGGATCGGCTTTACGCTCCGTGTTTTTTTCTGTAATTAGAGCTCGGCTTTCAGGGATTTTCTCATCTTTATCCATATCTTCATCAGTCAAGAAAATCTGAATCCTTGGGCCCGAATTGGCAATGCGGATAATCGTACCAGTGGTGATTTTTGTTTGGGTAACTTTTTCGCCATCAATAAAAGTACCATTAGCTCCTAGCCCAACTAGTTCCCAGTAACGAGGCTGACGGCGGATTTCAGCATGATGTCTAGAAACTACGGAACTATAAAGAACAACGTGGTTATCATCAACTCGACCAATGCGGATCACAGGCTCTGATTCAAAGCTCCATTTTTGCATCGGAGTTTTTTCTGTGGGATGTAAAAGATGTAGTGTAATCATCTGAATTTTTACTAATACCAAATTTCTTTCTACAGCATACTGGGCTGTACTCAAAAATTGAAAGCGATCTAAAATTTATTTATCTATCCTCTGCAAGAAGACCCTCGGTTTACCGATGGGATGAATTGCAGTAGGAATACTCATAGTTATAAACAATCTTACATCAGAAGTGCTATAATGTAAGGTATGCA
>VYKS01000717.1_pt1 | contig 11410 bp, 12 predicted proteins | sample 5114511 | NCBI WGS metagenome assembly VYKS01 (sample SAMN12291795, study PRJNA351875) | freshwater metagenome | isolation source: freshwater lake | place: USA: Michigan, Gull Lake | collected 2011-07-05 | reverse complement strand
GGGGAGATTAAGCTTCATGCGAATAGCAATATTGAAGGAAACGCGCGACGGGGAAACCCGGGTGGCGGCCTCGCCAGAAACCATTAAAAAACTTACGGCGGCAGGCCATCAAATAATCATCCAAACCGGTGCCGGTGATCACGCATCTTCGCCAGACCGTCTGTTTGTTGAGGCAGGTGCTGAAATCGCGGCGGATGCCAAGGCAACGCTGAAAGGCGCTGATCTAGTGTTGAAGGTACGCAGGCCAAGTGAGGCTGAACTGAAGCTGGTCCCAACGGGTGCTGGTGTTGTGGCATTCTGGAGCCCGCATAGCGACAAGGCATTGATTGACGCCGCCGCCAAAGCTGGCGTGGTCGCTTTGTCGATGGAATTCACGCCCCGCATCACGCGCGCCCAAGCGATGGACGCTTTGTCGTCTCAGGCGAACTTGGCAGGTTATCGGGCCGTGATCGAGGGTGCGGCGCTGTATGGCCGTGGTTTCCCGATGATGATGACGGCGGCTGGAACTGTCGCTGCGGCGAAATGCTTCGTCATGGGCGCAGGCGTTGCCGGGCTTCAGGCGATTGCAACCGCCCGTCGCCTTGGCGCGATCGTCACCGCAACAGATGTACGCCCAGCCGCCAAGGAACAGGTCGCCTCGCTCGGCGCTAAGTTTATCGCGGTCGAGGATGAGGAATTCAAGGCTGCCGAAACCGCAGCAGGCTATGCCAAGCCCATGAGTGCGGAATATCAGGCCAAGCAAGCTGTGCTGGTTGGCGATCATATCGCCAAGCAAGATGTGGTCATTACCACGGCTTTGATCCCCGGCCGTCCTGCCCCCGTCTTGGTCACACCAGAAATGGTGGCCGCCATGAAGCCCGGCAGCGTAATTGTCGACTTGGCGGTGGAGCAAGGCGGCAATTGCCCGCTGTCCAAAGCAGATGAACTGGTTGTCACCGAAAATGGCGTGACCATTGCGGGCTTCGCCAATCTGCCCGGTCGGCTGGCGGCGGATTCCAGCGCGCTTTACGCGAAGAATTTGCTCAACCTTTTGCCTTTGTTGACCGATGCTGAAACCAAGGCCTTCGCCCCCCATTTTGACGACGATATCATTCAGGGCATGCTGCTCACCCGCGATGGCGCGGTCGTGCACCCCTCCCTGAACGCAGCATGAGGATTGAACATGGAAGCCGTTGATCCCACCGTTTTCCGCCTCGCCATTTTCGTATTGGCGATTTTTGTTGGCTATTATGTAGTGTGGAGCGTGACTCCCGCCCTGCACACGCCTTTGATGGCCGTTACCAACGCCATTTCCTCGGTCGTCGTTGTTGGCGCTTTGATCGCGGCTGCCGCCACTTTGCCAGATGGCGGGGCCGATGGCGCGACTTGGGTGTCTCGTGGCATGGGCGCACTCGCCGTGGCACTGGCCGCCGTCAACATTTTCGGCGGGTTCCTTGTGACCCAACGCATGTTGGCCATGTACAAAAAGAAGGAGCGCACAGCTCCTGGAAAGGGCGGCCAATAAGATGACCCCATCCATTGCAGCCCTTCTCTACCTCGTTTCCGGGGTCCTGTTCATTCTGGCTTTGCGCGGGCTTTCGAGCCCTGAAACCAGCCGTCAAGGCAATACTTATGGCATGGTCGGCATGGCGATTTCGGTCGTCACAACGCTCTTGGCGGTCAAGCTTGACGTAACGACCATTGGCCTAATCCTCGCAGCAACCGCCATTGGTGGCGGGGTTGGGGCAGTCTTGGCACGTAAGATCGCGATGACCAGCATGCCGCAATTGGTGGCAGCCTTCCACTCGCTCGTCGGTCTAGCTGCCGTTTTGATTGCGGGCGCCGCCATGTATAGCCCCGAGGCTTTCCACATTGCGGCTGAAGGCGGCGGCATTAAAACCGCTTCTTTGATCGAAATGGGCCTCGGTATTGCGATTGGCTCAATCACCTTTACAGGGTCGCTGATCGCTTTTGCGAAACTAAACGGCAATATGAGTGGTGCGCCAATCATTCTGCCAGCACGCCACCTTTTGAATATCCTCATTCTGGTCGGCATTATCGCCCTGATCGGGGTGTTGATCGCAACCCACGGCGCAGCGCTCTGGGCCTTCTGGGCACTGGTGGCCTTGTCCTTCCTATTGGGTGTGACGTTGATTATCCCCATCGGCGGCGCGGACATGCCGGTCGTGGTCTCCATGCTCAACTCTTATTCCGGTTGGGCAGCAGCAGCTTTGGGCTTCACGCTGGAGAATAATGCCCTGATCATCACAGGCGCTTTGGTCGGCTCGTCCGGCGCGATCCTGTCTTACATCATGTGTAAGGGCATGAACCGCAGCTTCATCTCGGTCATCTTGGGTGGCTTTGGTGCAGCTGATGGTGCAGCTGTCGCGGGTGGTAAGGTCGAAACGCGTCCCGTTAAGCAAGGAAGTGCGGAAGATGCGGCCTTCATCATGAAGAATGCAGAGCGTGTCATCATCGTGCCTGGCTATGGCATGGCGGTGGCGCAAGCTCAGCACGCCTTGAAAGAAATGGCCGATAAGCTCAAAGCCGAAGGGGTGGAAGTTAAATATGCCATCCATCCGGTCGCAGGCCGCATGCCGGGCCATATGAACGTTCTATTGGCAGAAGCCCAAGTGCCGTATGATGAGGTCTTTGAACTCGAAGACATCAACTCGGAATTTGGTCAAGCCGATGTTGCCTATATCATCGGTGCCAATGACGTGACCAATCCTTCGGCAAAAACCGATCCGCAAAGCCCAATCTTCGGGATGCCGATCTTGGACGTCGAAAAGGCAAAGACGGTTTTGTTCATCAAACGTGGCATGGGTTCAGGCTATGCCGGCGTAGAGAACGAACTCTTCTTCCGCGACAATACCATGATGTTGTTTGCCGACGCCAAGAAGATGACCGAAGCAATCGTGAAGTTCTTGTGATCAGTGAATTATTAAACTGATCACTTTATTAACAGGGGTTCCTAGGCTCGTTTGGGCGGATCTGAGACCCCGATGACACGACAGAAGATTTCAGATTACCTCGCCAAGCCATTTGTTCTTGGGGGATGCCTTGGGCTGGTTTGGCTAGGTAGCTTGGCTTTTGCGGTGGCCTTGCAACCGACCACCGATATTGCTTGGCGATACTTCATTGCGGGCGGTATTCTGGAAGGTAAGACGCTTTACCGAGACCTAGTTGACCTCAACCCTCCGCTTTGGTTCTGGGCGGCCATACCCAGCGTGTGGGTTGGCGGGGCTTTGGGCGTCGGCTCCCATTTAGCTGCCATGACAATCGCGCATTTAAGCAGCCTGCTGGCCTTAGGGTTGTTCGCAAAAGGCATTGATGGCATTCTGTCCAAATCAGAGCGTGGCGTAGCTTTGGTGGGGTTTCTGATCGCCATCTTATGGGTGGCGGTTGCCGATGTTGGGCAGCGCGAGCAATCGGCATTGATTGCAAGTGTCTTGTGGTTGGTTTTGGCGCTCCGGCGTGATGCACACTTACCTGTGTCTCTCGGTCTCGCCGTCAGCATTGCCTGCTATAGCGCCTATGGCTTTGCGCTAAAGCACTATTTCGTCCTTATTCCCCTTGCGGTCGAAGTCGCGCTTGCGCTGCGCCTTGGCAGGAAGTGGCGACCTTTGCGGCCAGAGAATCTTGCTTTGGCGGCTTTAGCGCTTGGATATGCCTTACTCGTTCTCCGCTCTGCGCCGGACTTTTTGACGCAAATTGTACCCATGGCAGCGCTTTCATATGACGCGTTCAATGCTTGGACTGGGAAACCGACCTGGTACGCCATTCTTATGATCCTCGGGCCAGCCCAATTTCTGTTGGCTCCTTTGGTCCTTGCGCTTAAACTAAAGGATAAGAGGCCGATCATTCTGGGCCTGTTTGGGCTCTGCTTTCTCTTTTTGATGATCATTGCCGGCCAAATGAAGGGCTTTTTCTACCACTATATCGCCTTAAAAGGTGTCTGCGTGCTCATTTTGACGCTTTGGCTTGCGCGGGATGAGCCGATGCCGAAGCTGGACAGCCTTTTGGTTTGCCTTGGGCTCTTGGGCTTCTTTCTTTCCATGGTCGTCAGTCCTTTGCAAAACGTCCTTAAAACAGGCTCGACACCAGTTTCAGAGAATTTGCGTCACTTGATCCAATCCGAGCCGCCCTTAAACCGTATTATGATCTTATCGACCGTGCCGCAGAACAGCTTTTATGTATTGGTACGGGAAGGGCGCAGCTTTGGCGCGCGCCATTATTCGATGTGGATGGTCCCGGGCCTTTTGGTCCAAAGAGAGAACCCAAAGACTGCCGAAGCAGCCAAAGAGCAACTGGCCCGCGTGCGACGTGAATATCTGGCCGATATTCAATGTTTCGCGCCTAGCATCCTGATTTCTCAAAGCGAACAATTCAGAGGCCTGAAGCCAATCCAGACCGAAGGCATGGCATTTCTGCGTGAGGATCCAACAACTGATCGCTGGATGGCGGATCATTATCGTCTTGAATCACGCTTGGACGACTTCCAAGTCTGGCGGTTGATGAAACCCGTGAGCCCCCAAGAGGCCGGGTGCCCATCAAAGCGTCGGTAGACCTATCGCTTTACGAATAGCTGCAGCAATTTGGGCGGCAGCACCAAATGCGGTTTCTGAGTGCGCACCTTGTACACCTGTGCCGCCAGACACGATCAAATCTGCATTCATGCGGCTGGGTCCTGTCCAGCGCTCATAGGCTGGACGGACAGTAGAGAGATATTGGGCAGCAACCGTTTCAGGTGTCCGCCCCCGCTCGTGAATGTCGCGCAACAGACGGCGCAGAAGCCGGATGTCCGACGGCGTATCCACAAAGACCTTCAGATCGCACAAATTATAGATGGCACTGTCACATAAGGCGTGCGTGCCCTCTAAGATCACGACGTCGCAGGCAGGCAGCTTGTGCGTGGCTTCACGCCGTCCATGGATGGTGAAATCATAAATAGGCACATCCACGGCCTCGCCTGCTTTGATCGCCATGAGATGTTGCGCCAGCAAGACATGATCGCGCGCATCTGGTGTGTCAAAGTCATAGGTAGCGGGATCAAATCCCGGCAAAGAGCGGCTATCCTTGTAATAGTCGTCTTGCGATACAATTTGCGCTTTCATTGGCCGCAACAGCCCGACCAATTGCGCAGCCGTTGTCGTTTTGCCTGAGCCAGAACCGCCGCTAATGGCGACCAGATAGGGGGAGGATGTCACACCCCTTATCCAAGGCGCACGGCGGTGCCGCTGGCTGCCACCATCATCATCGTCCCTTGATGGACGCCGCCTTCAAAGTCGATTGACACTCCGACAACAGCGTCAGCGCCCAAGGCTTGTGCCTCAAGCATCAATTCATCAATCGCGACTTGGCGCGCTTCCCGGAGGGTCTTCTCATAAGCACCACTGCGACCACCGATCACGTCGCGAATACCGGCAAACAAATCGCGGAATACATTAGCCCCGATCACGGCTTCGCCGGCGACAACACCCAAATAATGGGTGACTTTTCGGCCTTCAACAAAATCAGTCGTGGTTACGATCATCTGACTCTCCTTCGATTATCTATTTTGGCGGCACCGCTTTAGCGAACCTAGTTGCTTTCAGGGTCTTTCAGAACGGCAGCTGGCATGCTGCCGACAAATTCCTGCACATTACAGCCATAGCCGGGCTTGAGGCGCGCTTCGGCTTGGTTGAGGCCGGAAAAATTCACGATCACCCGCTCGTCCATATAGACAATTTGCGCGCCATCGATCTGAGGGCCAATTTCGGCGTGGCAGGCCTTCTCATCCCGGTTTTGGACATAGAGGCAGCTGCACATCTGTCGCGCGATAAAGCCAGCACCGATCTCGCCATATTTGCGGGCTTGGTAGCCAACAGCCAGCACGATGACGAATATGGCAACGAGGACGATGCCAATGATCGTGGAAAAAGAAGGCAGTTTGCGCACAGGCGATAGAACCTTATAAAGAGAGTCGTTAGAGACCAGCCTAATCCGGTCTGTCCACTTCATCTAGAGGCTTATGATGCGCCGCGCCATGCGTCCCAGCAGAAATTTACCCACGCTGTCCCGCCCCGTTTGGTTAGGCTTGGCACTTTGTGCAGCCATCGCAACCGGTGTGGGCACGTATGTGGTCGCCCAAGACAGCCAAAAAGCGCAAATGGCAGCTTATGCCAAGGCCCCCTTGATGCCCTTGCCACCTCAGCCAAAGGGTGTCCCTTTCCCAACAGAAGCTTGGCCGAAAGGGGTTGCACCCGACGCCGCGGCCCGCGTGATCAAGACACAGTTCGATCAAGCGTTTGGCAATTCAAAATCCCCGATGGGTGAGACCCGCGCGGTCATTATTGTCCAAGGTGGCCGCATCGTCGCGGAACGTTATGGCAAAGGCTTTGATGAAAAGTCTAAGCTCGTCTCTTGGTCTATGGCGAAAAGCGTCACCTCTAGTCTTGTCGGCATTGCCATGCTGGACGGCAAGCTCAAGCTCGATCAACCCTTGAACGATCCTTTATGGGATGATGGCGATCCCCGCCGCGACATCACCATCCGGCAGGCCTTGCATATGAGTGATGGGCTGCGCTGGCGTGAAAATGGTTATGCTGATCCGGTCTCTAACGATGCCGCCAAAATGCTGTTCGGTCCAGGCCGTGAAAACATTGTGGCCTATGTGGCCGATCGCCCGACGGAATTTAAGCCCGGCGAAAAGTGGCGCTATTCTTCTGGCACCACGAATTTGATATCAGCTGCGGTAGCGCGTGCGGTGTCACCGCGAAACTTGAAAGATCCAACCGGGGCCGAGGGCTATCGTAACTTCATGTATGATCGGCTGTTCCGACCCATTGGCATGAACAATGTGGCTGCAGAATTTGATCTTGCCGGAAATTTTTACGCATCCTCCTTGATGCATGCAACAGCACAAGACTGGGCTCGTTATGGCCTGCTCCATCTGCGGGACGGGGTTTGGGACGGCAAACGCATTTTGCCAGAGGGCTATGTCGATTTCTTGCGGACGCCAACCACCGCAGAGGGTGCCACAGCCTATGGCGCGCATTGGTGGCTGAGCCTGCCCAATAAGCAGGGCGTCTTGAAGAATGGCCCGTATGATTCGTTTGAGGCACATGGCTTCCAAGGCCAATGGATTGGGGTGATTCCCTCCAAGGATTTGGTGATTGTCCGTTTGGGCCTCATGACCGACGAATCAGGATGGGACACGTTAGATGCGTGGCTGCAACCAATTGTGGATGCCTTTCCTGCCGTCACCCAGCCATAAGGGCTGCTGACACCCCAATAAAGCGACTAGAAACGCGAGAATCCTCTTCATCTTCATGAAGAATCCCTACCGACTGCCTGGCTGCGTTAATCACTCCTTAACTGAAAAATACATTTTGCGTGAAATACCCCATTGACCGCCGCACCAAGCAGCATCCACTATATATGGTGTCTTGCTCAGGGGGCGGGCGCAACTTCTAGGCAGAACGCCGAATCATCCCAATCTGCGCAAACATGTGAATCGCGCGAATGAACTTGTGCGCTCCGCCGTTTTAGGGGCTGTTCAAAGGTTGGGGAATCGGGTGTTCTGAACGGCTGACAGGCCGCGTAACGATTTGGGAGCAGGAAGTATGAACGGGAATGATGCAGCCACCGCTAATGCCATTGAAGCTGTCGCCAGCGCAGCACCGGCACCGGCGCGCCGTGCAGTCCATCGTGGCAAGCCTAAAGCTGTTCAACTTCGGATCGTAGAAAGTGTAAAGGTCGACCGGTCGCGTGATGCGCTTTTGACCGATTTCGGCAAAACCACCTTGGAAGATCGCTATTTGCTGCAAGGCGAAAGCTACCAAGACATGTTTGCCCGCGTCGCGACGGCCTATGCTGACGATATTGCCCACGCCCAGCGGCTCTATGATTATATTTCCAGATTGTGGTTCATGCCCGCAACCCCTGTTCTATCGAATGGCGGGGCAGAGCGCGGTCTGCCCATTTCGTGCTTTTTGAATTCGGTGGACGATAGCTTGGATGGCATCGTACAGTCTTGGAACGAGAACGTTTGGCTGGCCTCCAACGGCGGTGGCATCGGTACCTATTGGGGCGGCGTGCGCTCCATCGGTGAAAAGATCGGGGCTAATGGCCACACCAGCGGCATCATTCCATTTATTCGCGTCATGGATTCCTTGACGCTTGCAATCTCACAAGGGTCGCTGCGTCGCGGTTCTGCGGCTGTGTATCTCGATGTGCACCATCCCGAGATCGAAGAATTTCTTGAAATCCGCAAACCATCAGGCGATTTCAACCGCAAGAGCCTGAACTTGCATCATGGCATCAACATCACCGACGACTTCATGGAAGCCGTGCGCAATGATGGCGATTTCAACCTGATTAGCCCCAAGACCAATGACGTGGTGCGGACCGTCAAGGCACGCAAAATCTGGCAGAAAATCTTGGATCTGCGCTTGCAAACGGGCGAGCCTTATTTGCTGTTCGTTGACACCGTCAACAAAGCCATGCCAGCCCACCAGCGCAAGCTGGGCTTCAAGGTCCGTCAATCAAACCTCTGCAGCGAAATCATGCTGCACACGGGCAAGGATCATTTGTGCACACGGGCAAGGATCATTTGGGCAAGGACCGCACAGCCGTCTGCTGTCTCTCCTCGCTCAATGCTGAAACTTATATGGAATGGAAAGACGATCCAAACTTCATCGAGGATATCTTCCGTTTCCTCGACAATGTGTTGGAAGACTTCATCCAGCGCGCGCCCGATGAGATGGAGCGCGCGACCTATTCCGCCTTCCGCGAGCGGTCGGTCGGTTTGGGCATCATGGGCTTGCACTCCTTCTTGCAAGCCCAGGGTGTTCCGTTTGAAAGCGCCATGGCGAAAAGCTGGAATATGCGGATCTTCAAGCAGGTCCGCCAAGCGGCGGATGCGGCGTCGGTGAAATTGGCGCAAGAGCGTGGGCCTTGCCCAGACGCGGCCGAACAAGGCGTGATGGCCCGCTTTACCCATAAGCTGGCGATTGCCCCAACCGCTTCGATCTCGATCATTTGCGGTGGCACCAGCGCTGGCATTGAGCCGATCCCGGCCAATATCTATACCCACAAGACCTTGTCGGGCTCTTTCTCGGTGAAGAACCCGTATCTGGAGAAGCTTTTGGACACCAAGGGCCTCAATAATGATGCGACTTGGACGTCGATCCTGGAGAATGAAGGCTCGGTCCAGCATCTTGAGTGCCTGACAGAGCTGGAAAAGTCGGTCTACAAGACCGCCTTTGAACTAGATCAACGCTGGGTGATTGAACTCGCAGCAGATCGCACGCCCTATATTTGCCAAGGCCAAAGCCTCAACGTCTTTATTCCGGGCGATGTCGATAAGTGGGACCTGCACATGCTACATTGGTCGGCTTGGGAAAAGGGCATCAAGAGCCTCTATTACTGCCGCTCCAAGTCCATCCAGCGCGCCCAAATCGCGGGCTCAGCTAATAAGGGTGAGGATGTGGTTGATATGGAAAGCAGCGCACCCACCAATTACGACGAGTGTTTGGCCTGCCAATAGGCAGCTAGCGCTTCAGGTCATTACAGCGGGTCTGCCTTTAACGGGCGGGCCCGTTTGCTTGTCTGGTGGTTGCCATCTTTACCAGCCAAAGATAATTTGGTCCTAGGAGGGCTAGGTGAAAGGACTTTTGAGCTTTGTCCTTATTGTTTTGGGTTCGGCCTTTCAGCCGACACCATCGGCCATATGTGGCTCAGGGTTCGCGCTTCCGCGGAATTCGGGCCTATACCTCTTTGACAAAGACTTTGATGGGCCGCCCCCATTGGGAATGACATTATTCCTAGGTCATTATAGCGACTCGGATTTTGGGGGCTTTTCATTTGATCTTCGTGATCTCGCAACTAAGGTTGCGAGATATAATCAAAAGACTTATCCGCTACATAAGCTGACACCCCCTGATTTGCGCAGCAAAACTGGCATTGTAATAAAGTACCGAACTGATTGGAGTGCTCTCGAGCCACTTCCCTTTGACCTAACTCGATTATCCGGAACCTTGGAGATTCAGGCCGCAGGATCAAAAAGTTTGATAAAAATTAATGCGACCCCTTCTTCGCAAGATCCTGATATAAGCTTGATTTGGTGTCGGGATGTCCCCTCAGGTTCATTACTACGGCGAGCCTGCCCTGGGCTCGAACTGGACCCAGATTATCGGGCTGAACTCGAGAATCTGTCGGGTCGGTCGATTTCGGCCTTTGTACTTGAGCGTACCTCCGGCAAGACAGTTGGTGATAGACGCGACAGATATTATGGCTATGAGCTATGGGTTAAGCCATCTGGTAAGGCAACCTGCAGCCTAATCAGTGATGGAAGCGAAGCTGACACGTTGGCCGCGGCGAACGCTTGCATCCGTCGTCGCTTGGACGTTGATGCACCACTCAGTATTAGTGCTGGTACAATTGCTGTTACAAATCTGTCTGGCGGACGGTTGGGAATCTGTGATTAGGGGTATCGCTTATTGGGGTTGGTTCCTAGCTAGTTCCGATTAGCCCTTTGAGGCCCCGCTAAAAAGACCTGAATTTCTGAGCCAGACGACCGAAGCGCCGCAACATCTTTCACCGTGCCGAGCCATTTTGCCCCGCAATCGCGATCCTATTGATCCGGGCAAAGCGTAAGAACGACCCCATGGGAAACTCGGTCCAGCTGCGTTTGGCCGTGTCGAGACCTAAAGCGGCGGCCACATCAAACACATAATCCTGACAGGCAAAGGTTTTGCCGTTATGTGGTCCGATCATGCTGGGCCGAAGTCGATAGCGGTTCTCAGAGCGCCAGCGACGATCGACCGCAAGTGCCGCCTGATAACGGGCCTCATCAACGCGCACATGCACCTGCAAATGCCGCCACCAGCCATCGTCAACCTTCATCAAGCCTGGCACAAAATCTTGCCCGGTCACCGTGCCCCACGGCAGAATGAGTGCGGCGGCCATCGCCTTGATCGCTTGAATCTGATCCTGCGCATAATAGCCGCTCTCGCGTGTCCCCGGCCGGGCCAGTGGTGGTGTTTCTGGCCACTCCAGCCATAGATGGCCAATAAAGTCGCCCTTGGATGGCGTAGGCTTCGTGGCAATAATGGTGATCACCCGGCCCGGTGCCACTTTGTCGGTGCGTAGATCCAGTGAGGCCGCTTGGGGCACGGGCTCAATGGGTGCGTAATAGGATCGCATCCAAGCTGCCACCACGAGGCCGAGGTTTAAGGCAATCCACGCAAAGAAGGCCAGCAGAATCATTAAAATGACTTTGCCACGCCGTGCCGTGATTGCGGCCACGGGCTTTTTTGTGGCAGTCTGTTGCAATGCGCTATTCACTTCGACCTGCCACGTTAGAGGATGCAGATGCTATTCAAGCAATCTATGCGCATCATGTCAAAACAGGCACCGGAACTTTCGAACTAGATCCGCCAGATTT
>VYKS01000566.1_pt1 | contig 11450 bp, 8 predicted proteins | sample 5114511 | NCBI WGS metagenome assembly VYKS01 (sample SAMN12291795, study PRJNA351875) | freshwater metagenome | isolation source: freshwater lake | place: USA: Michigan, Gull Lake | collected 2011-07-05 | reverse complement strand
GTCGCAACCGCGCGCGCGCGCGGCGGGGCGCTGGCATGCTGGGCGACGCGGGTGCCGCCGGGACTGGAGCAGGCGGCACGCGCGGCGGACGTTCCGCTCTGGTGGATCGAGGATGGCTTTCTGCGCTCGGCCGGGCTGGGCGCAGCGCTGGTCCAGCCCTGTTCGCTTACCCTCGACAGCCGCCGCCCGCATTACGACCCGAGCGGGCCGAGCGATCTGGAGGATCTGCTCCAGACCGTGGCGTTCGATGCCGCAATGCTGGCGCGGGCCGATGCGCTGATCGCGCTGCTGCGGCGCGCGCGGCTGACCAAATACAACCTTGCCGGGTCGCCGCTCGATCTGCCGGCGGGCCGGCGCATCGTGCTCGTCCCGGGGCAGGTCGAGTCGGATCATTCGGTGCGGCTCGGCAATGCCGGCGTCACCGGCATGCGCGACCTGCTCGCCCGCGTCCGTGCCGAGGAGCCCGATGCCTTCCTGATCTACAAGCCGCACCCTGATGTCGTGTCGGGTCTGCGCGCGGGTGGCACGGGTGAGCGCGCGGCGCTGGAGCATGCCGATCTGGTCGCGCCCGCCGCCAGCCTCACCGACCTGCTCGACCGGGTCGATGCGGTGCATGTGCTCACCTCGCTGACCGGGTTCGAGGCGCTGGTGCGCGGGCGGGAGGTCGTGGTGCACGGCCAGCCCTTCTATGCCGGCTGGGGTCTGACGCAGGACCGCGCGCCGATTGCACGGCGCACGCGGCGGCGGACGCTCGCCGAACTGGTCGCGGCGGCGCTGATCGCCTATCCGCTCTACGCGAGCGCGCGCAGCGGCACGCCGTGCAGTGTCGAGGCGCTGGCTGAGGAACTGGCGGCGGGGGCGCCTGCATCCGGCCCGTCGGGTGCGCGCGTCATGATGGGGCGCGTGGCAGGATGGTTCGGCGCGCGGCGCGTGGCGACCGGGGGATGATGGGGACAGGATGAACGCGACACCGATCTACGATATCTGGCGGCTGCTTCAGCATCCGCGCACCTTCAACGAAGCGGAGATCCGCGCGCTGTGCCGCACCGCCTATTGCGGCGACCATATCGCGCTCGCGCGGGTACTCGGCCGCTACAAGATGTTCGTCGACACCCGCGACATCGGCATCAGCAGCCACCTGATGCTCGACGGGTTCTGGGAAATGTGGGTGACGGAAGCGATGCTGCGCACCGTCCGGCGCGGCTCGACCGTGATCGATGTCGGGGCCAATCTCGGCTATTATTCGCTCCTCCTCGCCGACCTGACCGGGGCTGAGGGCCGCGTGCTGGCGTTCGAACCCAATCCCGAGCTGGCCGAACGCACCCGGCGCAGCGTCGAGATGAATGGCTATGCACCGTTCGCTACGGTACATCACTGCGCCCTGGGCAGCGAAGAGGGCCATGTGGCGATGGAGGTCATGACCCACCAGCCGGGCGGCGGGCGCGTCCATGCGCTCGACGGAACCATCGGCCCGGACGCCGTACCCCTGCGTCGGCTCGACAGCTTTCCCGACGCGCTCAATGCCGAATTCATCAAGATCGATGTCGAGGGATTCGAGCAGCAGGTGTGGCGTGGCATGACCGGCATCCTTGCCGGTGGCCAGCCGCTGACGATCTTCATGGAGTTCACCGTCTCGCGCTACCCCGATCCGCGCGGGTTCCTGGCCGAGATCCTGCATGAGGGGTTCACGCTGGAAATCATCGACTATGCGGCGGGCATTCGCCCGATCACGGTCGATGAGATCTTTGCCCAGCCGCACAATATCGACCACATGCTGTGTTTCCGGCGATGATCGCGCGCCGCGCGACAGCAGCGGTTCATCGGGCTCCAGTTAGTCTGTCGTACAGTCCTGCAGTTACGGGAGCGCGCGCATGTCCTGGTTTCTCTGGCTCGCCCTGTCGATGAGCGGCGCGGCATCCCCGCTGTCGCTGTCCTGCACCGTCGAGGGCGGAGTGAAGGCAGGCCTCGACCCCAAGGCGGTGTGCGCGCAGTTCGTCGAGCGCCTGTCGCGCGAGTCCGGGCGATCCTATGCGCTGGTCCCGGTCGAGAAGCGCGCGGGTGACGGCATGACCGTCGCAATCCGCTTTGTCGGGGCCGACACCGTGGCGGCCGAAGCGACGGTGATCGCTGGCGGACGCTCCCGCATTCTCGAAACCCGGATGATTTCGTCGTCGGACCGGCCTTTGGGGCTTGACTCTATCGGCGTGCTGGCGCGGGATGTAGCCCGAGCGGCGGCGCGACCCGGCTGAATTCACGGTCCTGGATTTGCTTCGCTTTTTCAACGCGCTCCGGGCGGTGGTCACAACCGGTCGGGCGGACGGGGACGGCGTCCCCGGTGACAGTCGGCCCGCCGCGTGCAGTGCGCACGGCTTTGCCATGAACGGATGGGGGATCGCGTGTACGGAATCTCGACAAGGCTCGGCGGCGTGGTCGATGGCAATTTTGCCGGATTTTCGCAGATTGTGGACGGCTTCGGCGGCGGTGCGCTGCTCGACGGTTCGATCGGAACCGCGCCGGTGGTCCATGCGGAAGTGTCCTCGTGCCAGTGCGAAGCCTGCACCAAGGCGCTGTCCGACGACGATCTCCTGCCGGTCGAGGTTGCAAGCGATGCGCCGGGCAATACCAGTTCGACCGATCCGGTCGTGTTCGGCGGTTCGGTCGCGGGCGCGATCGATACGAGCGGTGACCAGGACTGGTATCGCGTCACGCTGACTGCCGGCCAGACCTATACCTTCTGGACCAATGGCGCGCAGACCCCGACCGACACGTTGCTCAGGCTGCGTGACGCGAGTGGCACCGCGATCGCCACCAATGACGATGGCGGGCAGGATGTCCTGTCGCATATCACCTTCACCGCGACGACCACCGGCACCTATTTCATCGATGTCAGCGGGTTCAGCAGCGGCGTTACCGGCTCGTACAGCCTGTTCGCCAGCAACGGCCTGTGGAACGGCGCCGATACCGTGGCGGACAACCGCACCACCACCGGTACCGTTGCCTTTGGTGGCTCGACCACCGTCACGCTGAACGGCCTGGGCGACCATGACTGGTATGCCGTCACGCTGACTGCCGGCACGCGCTATGTGTTCGAGACATCGGGTCAGGGCACGGTCGACACCTACCTCATGCTGCGCGACGCCAACGGCGGCGCGCTCGGCGAGAATGACGATGGCGGCGCCGGCACCTATTCGCGACTGGTGTTCACTCCGACCACCAGCGGGACCTATTATATCGACGTCGGCAGCTGGCGTGAGCAGGAACAGGGCACCTTCACGCTCAGCTTCGGCGAAGCGCCGCCGCTGACGGTGTGGACCAACGATCAGATCGCGAATCAGCTGACCACGCTCTACTGGACCACGCCGCACCATTTCGCGGTGGCTCCCGGCGGCACGTTGACGGTCGACATCACCGGGCTCACCGCCGCTGGCCAGACGCTCGCGCGCGCCGCGCTGCAATTGTGGACCGACTTTACCGGGATCAACTTCGCCGAACAGACCGGCAATGCCCAGATCACCTTCGATGACAACGAAGAAGGCGCCTTCGCCAACGCATCGTTCAATAGCGCCGGGGTCACCTCCAGCGCCACGGTCAATGTCGGAACCGGGTGGCTGACCACCTATGGCACGGGCATCAACAGCTACTCATTCCAGACCTATGTGCATGAGATCGGCCATGCGCTGGGTCTTGGCCATGGTGGCCCCTACAACAGCACCGCCGACTATGCGACCGACGCCAGCTATCTCAACGATGCCTGGATCACGACGGTCATGTCGTATTTCGACGCGCAGGAGAACAGCTACTTCGCCGGGCTCGGCTATACGCGCCAGTTCACCCTGTCGCCGATGGCGGCGGATGCGATCGCGGTTGCCAACATGTACGGCACCGTGACGACGACGCGGACCGGCGATACGACCTATGGGTACAACAGCAATGCGGGCCGCGACATCTACAACGCGTCGCTTTACCCGAACGTCGCTTACACGATCATCGACAATGGCGGGATCGATACGCTGGATTATTCGGGCAACAGCACGAACCAGCTGATCAACCTGCGCGAAGAAGCGTTTTCGAATATCGGCACCGGTCGCGGCAATGTCGTGATCGCGCGCGGTTCGGTAATCGAAAATGCGATCGGCGGCAGCGGCAACGACTTCATGATCGGTAACGCCGCCGACAACGTCCTGAACGGCGGCGCAGGCGCGGATGGACTGCACGGCGATCGCGGCAACGACACCTATTATGTCGACCGGCAGGACGACATCGTGTTCGAATTTGCCGGGGAAGGCACTGACACCGTCATCTCCACCAGCAACTATTATCTGTGGCAGCATGTCGAGAATCTGACCCTGGCCGAGGGCGCGGGGAATATCTTCGGCGTGGGCAACGAGCTGGCGAACACGCTTCAGGGCAATAGCGGGTCCAACCTGCTGATTGCGGGTGCCGGCGACGACGTCGTGCGCGGCGGCGGCGGGGCGGACTCGCTGTTCGGAGAGAGCGGCAATGATCAGCTCTTCGGCGACGCAGGGATCGATTACCTTGTCGGCGGGATCGGCAATGACAGCCTCGACGGCGGAAGCGAAGCCGACGCGCTGTATGGCGAGGATGGCGACGACACGCTGGTCGGCGGATCGGGGTTCTTCACCGATATCCTGGTGGGCGGCGCGGGCAACGATATCCTGCGCGGCGATAGTGGGTCGGGCGATTATGACCGGATGGACGGCGGGTCGGGTGACGACAGTTACTATGTCGACACCCCCGATGACCTGACCTTCGAAGCGGTCGGGGGCGGGACCGACACGGTCTATGCGACGATCAACGGCGCGGGCTATTATCTCAACGCCAATGTCGAAAACCTGGTGCTGGGCGGGAACACCCCGTTCGGTGTCGGTAACGACCTGAACAACCGCATCACCGGCAGCGCCAGCGGAAACTGGCTGCTCGGCGGCGCGGGGAATGACACCCTCAACGGCGGCGCAGGCAATGACGTGCTGTTCGGGGAAGCGGGGGCGGACACCTTCGTCTTTACCCGCGGTACGGGCGGCGACGTGATCGCCGATTTCGCGGTCGGCACCGACCGTATCGATATCAGCGCCTATGGCCTGACATGGCAGACGGTGATCAACTCGATGCACGAGAATGGCGGCTCCACCGCGATCGACCTCGGCAATGGCGACTTCATCGTGATCAACAACGTCACCCGCGCCAGCCTGTCGCAGAGCGATTTCATCCTCTCGGCATCAGCTTCGGTGACGGACACCAAGACCCCGGTCATGGAGCATCTCGACCGCGATCCGTTCGCCGATCTGGTGCATGAGTTCCAGAATCCGCGACTGGTGCTCGAAGTCTTCTGATCCGAACGCACTGCCACCGGGACCCCGCGGGTCTCGGCGGCAGTGCGTGACAGGTTGGTTGCCGATTTGCCTTCCACGCTTGGGCGCGGCATGCGTCGCGGGTCGATCTCACGGAACCAGCCGATGTTCGCGTACTGCCCGCCTCTGCCCGAAGTTCCCGCCCATGCGCGCTGACGCCGCGCCCACGACGGCCGACGATCTGCTAGCGACCGCGCACCGCCTGCTCCGCGCCGAACAGCGTGCGCTCGGGCTGTTGGCGGACGGCCTCGACGATAGCCTGATCGTGGCGGCGGGCGCGCTCGCCGGGTGCGGGGGGCGCGTCCTGACCAGCGGCATCGGCAAGTCGGGCATCGTCGCGCGCAAGCTGGCCGCGACCCTGTGCTCGCTCGACGCGCCGGCGCAGTTTCTGCACGCCGCCGATGCGCTCCACGGCGACCTCGGCGCGGTCCGCTCCGGCGATGTCGTGGTTGCGGTCAGCGTGTCGGGCGCGAGCCGAGAACTGCTGCGCGTGGTCGAACATGCCCGCCAGGTCGGTGCCACCGCAGTGGCGATAACCGCTGCCCCCAACGCGCCGCTCGGTCGGATCTGCGACCATGTCCTGCTGATCCCCGCCGGGGACGAGGGCAGCGGCGACTTTGCCGCACCGATGGCCTCGACCATCGCCTCGATCGCGCTGGCCGATGCGCTGGCACTGCTGGTGGCGCAGCTGCGCGGGCACCGCCGGGGGGCGATGCATGCGCTGCATCCCGGCGGCGACCTTGGCCGCCAGCTGCGCCCGGTGCGCGAGATCATGGTCGGCGGCGACCGGATCCCGCTGGTATCCGCCGACGCGACCGGCGCAGCGGTGGTGCGCGAAATCACCGCCAAGGGGCAGGGCATCGTCGGCGTCATCGACGGGCAGGGCCTGCTCATCGGCGCGATCAGCGACGGCGATATCCGCCGGCATGCGCTGGGTGTCGCGGAGAGTTCCGCGCGCGACCTGATGAGCGACCATCCGGTCAGCGTCGATGCGACGGCGGACGTGGCCCAGGCGCTTGATCGGATGCGCATGCACCGCATCTCGACCCTGTTCGTGGTCGATGACGGCCGCGCCACCGGCCTTGTCCATATTCAGGATCTGTTGCGTGCCGGCATCCTTTGAAGCGGCGCCGCGGGTGCTGGTGGTAGTCCCCGCGCGCTATGCGTCGCAGCGCTTTCCCGGCAAGCCGCTCGCTCCGATCCGTGGGCGTGACGGAGTAGCGCGCCCGCTGATCCAGTGGAGCTGGGAGGCGGCGATGCAGCTTGCCGATCGTGCCGAGGTGATCGTGGCCACCGACGATCCGCGCATCGCCGATGTCGTGCGCGGCTTTGGCGGCACGGTCGCGATGACCCCCGATACGGCGCGCAACGGCACCGAACGCTGTGCCGCGCTGCTCGACCAGTGCGACTCCGCGCCCGATCTGGTGATCAATCTGCAGGGCGATTCGCCGCTGGTGACCCGCGCGGCGCTGGAGGCGCTGATCGATGGCTGGGCGGCGACGCGTGCGCCGGTGCTCACACCCTGGCTGGCATGCGATGCGGCGATCGGGGCGATGCTGCTCGCCGATGATCGCGCCGGGCGGGTCGGTGGCACCAGCGTGGTTGCAGATCGCGCCGGCAATGCGCTGTATTTCTCGAAACGGCCGATCCCCTATGGACCCGGCGAGGGGTTGAAGCTGCACCTCGGCCTCTACGCCTATACGCCCGCGGCGCTGCGCCGCTATGCCGCGCTGGAGCCGGGTCCGCTCGAACTCAGCGAAGGCCTGGAACAGCTGCGGTTCATAGAACATGGCATCGCGATCCGCCTGGTCGAGGTCGAACGCCCGCCCTCGGGCTTCTGGGAGGTCAATCATCCCGACGATATCGCGCCGGTCGAACGCGCGCTGGCGGCGCGCACATGATGCGCCACGCTTTCCCCGATGGTGCTGAACCCAATTCGCCTGTATCTCACTGGATTATCCGGGGGATCGGCGTGTCGAGATGATGAAGTTGCGAAATTGCCTGGGTGAGTCCGAACTGGGCATGGCGCTGCAGCGGGTGCGCGGCGGCCTGTGGGGCATTGCCGCGCTCAGCGCGATGATCAACATCCTGATGCTGACCGGTTCGATCTATCTGATGCTGGTCTATGACCGGGTGTTGCCGGGACAGCATCAGGCGACGCTGTTCAGCCTGTTCCTGATGGTGATCGTCGCCTTCGCCTTTTACGGTGTGTTCGACGTGATGCGCGCGCGCATGCTCGCCGATGTCGCGGCGTCGCTCGACGATCATCTGGTCGATCGGGTCCAGCAGATCGAGGGGCGCGTCGCGCTCGAACGACCCGACGCGCGCGAACGGGTGAGCCCGACCCGCGACCTCGATCAACTGCGCAGCTTCATCGCCGGAGCGGGACCGCCCGCGCTGATCGACCTGCCCTGGATCCTCTTCTTCCTGCTCGTGCTCACGCTCGTCCATTACTGGCTCGGCGTCGTGACGCTCGTCGGCATGCTCGTGCTGGCCGGGCTCACCGTCGCGGCGGAGCGGGTCAACGCCCGGCATGTCGCAGCCGTGACCGATGTCGGTGCGCGCCGCCGCATGCTGGGCGACCGGCGCTGGCGCCACGCCGAACTGATCGCGACGCTGGGCATGCGTCAGCGCATGGTCGGCCAGTGGCGCGCGGCGCATACCGGCCTGTTGCGCGAACAGGGCGCGCTGACCGACGCGACCTCGACGCTCACCGGCATCAGCAAGGTGCTGCGCATGTTCCTGCAATCGGCGGTGCTGACCGTCGGCGCGATCCTGGTGATCGATGGCAAGGCGACGGCGGGGATCATCTTCGCCAGCTCGATCCTGGCCGGGCGCGCGCTGGCGCCGGTCGATGCGGCGATCGCCAATTGGCGCGGCTTCGTCGGCGCGCGGCAAAGCTGGTCGCGGCTCGGCGATCTGTTGCGTCAGGTGCCGGCGTCCGACGACACCCGCACCCTGCTTCCGCCCCCGCGCCAGAGCCTGTCGGTCGAGCAGCTGACGCTGACCCCGCCCGGATCGAACCGCGCGACCGTTGCCGATGCCAGCTTCCGTATGCAGGCGGGGCAGGCGGTCGGCATCCTCGGCCCCAGCGGTTCGGGCAAGTCGTCGCTGGTGCGCGGGGTGATCGGCGCGTGGAAACCGGCGCGTGGCCATGTCCGGCTCGACGGCGCGACGATCGATCAGTGGGACGCCGACCAACTCGGTCCCCATCTCGGCTACCTCCCCCAGTCGGTCGAGCTGTTCGCCGGCACGATCGCGCAGAATATCGCGCGGTTCGAACCAGACGCCCCCGCCGAACTGGTCTTCGCCGCAGCGCAGGCGGCCGGAGTGCATGAGCTGATCCTGCAGCTTCCCAACGGCTATGACCTCGAAGTGGGGGAGGAGGGCAGCCAGCTTTCCGCGGGCCAGCGTCAGCGGATCGCGCTCGCCCGCGCGCTCTATCGCGACCCGTTCCTGGTGGTGCTGGACGAGCCCAACTCCAATCTCGACCATGACGGCGAAACCGCGCTGATCCGCGCGGTGCAGCAGGTGCGCGCGCGCGGCGGCATCGTGCTGATGGTCGCGCACCGCCCGTCGATCCTCGCCGCCGTCGACCTTGCCCTGTTCATCCGTGGCGGCAGCGTGCAGGCATTCGGGCCGCGCGACGAGGTGCTGGCCAAGGTCACCCGCCCGCGCGGCGCGCCCGACTCCGCCCCCGACTCCGCAAAGGTAGCGGTCCTCCCCCAGCGTGGAGGATCGGCATGAACGCCTATCAGCCGATCGATGTGGAAATGGCGGAGGATACGCCCGACAGCGCCGACGCGCGGCTGCGCCGTCGCACGCGCCGCGCCTTTGCGCTGATCGGATTCCTCCTGTTCGGCCTGTTCGGTCTCGCCGCTATTCTCCAGGTCGGCGGCGCGGTCATCGGCATGGGTGAGGTCGTGGTCGATTCGAACGTCCGCGTGGTCAGCCACCCCAATGGCGGCGTGCTGCGCGAAGTGCTGGTGCGCAACGGCGATCGCGTGCGGCAGGGCCAGTTGCTCGTCCGGCTCGACACCAGCGTGACGCAGGTCGGCTCGCAATCGGCCGCGCAGGGGCTCGAACAGCTGCTCGTCCGCCGCGCGCGGCTGGAGGCGGAGCGCGACGGCGCGCCGAGCCTGCGCATGCCCGCCGAGCTGACCGGAAGCAGCGATCCGCGCGTCCGCGAACTGATCGCGCGCGAACAGGGGCTGTTCGCGCTGCGCCGGGCCGAGCTCAGCGGCACGCTCGACCTGTTGCGCCAGCGGATCGAGCAGCTCGACAGCGAGATTGCCGGCTACCGCGTCCAGATCGACGCGGCCGATCGCCAGCTGGTGCTGATCGAGCCCGAGCTGGAGGGACTGCGGCGACTGCACGAGAAGCAGCTGGTCACGATCAACCGCCTCAACAGCGCCGAGCGCGCGGCGGTGCAGCTGGAGGGCAGCCGCGCCGCGCTGCAATCGAACATCGCCCAGGCGCGCGCCCGCATCGCCGAAACGCGCGAGCAGATCCTGAACGTGACCAAGAATATGCGTAGCGAAGCCGCGACCCAGCTCGCCGATGTCGTCGCCCAGATCAACGAACAACAGGTGCGTGTCGCGACTACCGCCGACGCCTTCGCGCGGAGCGATGTGCGCGCCCCGCAATCCGGGACGGTCGACAAGATCGCCTACACGACCATTGGCAGCGCCGTCCCCGCCGCCCAGCCGATCCTGCAGATCGTGCCCGACCGCGATACCCTGGTGGTCGAGGCGCGGATCCGGCCACAGGACGTGGATCAGCTGCGCATCGGCCAGGACGCGCGCATCGTCTTTTCCGGGCTCGACCGTCAGGCAACGCCCGACATTCCGGGCAAGCTTGTGTTCGTCTCGCCCGAACTGACCCGCGACGATGCCACGCGCCAGTCCTTCTACCGCATCCGTGTGCGGGTCGATGCTGCGGCACTGGCGCGCAATCCCCAGATCGCGCTCAAGGCGGGCATGCCGGCCGAAGTGTTCGTCTCGACCGGCAGCCGCTCGATCCTGTCGTACATCACCAAGCCGCTGGCCGATCAGCTGCGCTACGCGCTGCGCGAAGGGTGAAGCGGAACGCCGCGCTTTGCGTGGTGTTGTAGGGACATGGACAAAAGGTTGATCGCCGCGCTGCTGACGCCGGTCATCGCGCTTGGCGCCTGCGGGCAGCCGCAACCAAACGCGACCGCACCGGAAGCGACGCCGATAGCGGATGCCGCGCCGTCGCCCGCGACGGCCGCGTCCCCGACAGCGACTCCCCCGGCATCGACGCCGGTCGCCGTGCCGACCCCGCCAGGCTCCGTACCGACACTGACCCCCGACGCCGAACGGGGTGAGACCGGCGCGCGCGATGTCCTGCTCGATTTCGCCCGCGCGGTGGAACTGGGGCGCTTCGATCAGGCCTGGGCGCTGCTCAGCCCCGCCGATCGCCGCAAATGGAGCCGCCCGGCGTTTCGCGCGCTGTTCGCAGATCTCGACCGGCCGACGGTCGCGGTGCCGACCGGGGTGATGGAGGGCGCGGCGGGGTCGCCCTACTATACCGCGCCAGTGACGATCACCGGCACCGACCGTGCGGGTCGGCCCGTGCGGATCGAGGGGGAAGCGGTGTTGCGCCGGGTCAACGACGTCGACGGGGCGGCCGTGGATCAGCGCCGCTGGCACTTCCAGTCACTCACGCTCGACTGGACTCACTGACCGCCAGGGCGATTCCGACTCGCAAACGTCATGCAGCGCTGGCATCCGGGTGCGCGATGCGAAGCCTGATCCTGTTCACCGCTGCCGCACTGGCAACGCCTGCCACAGCACAGATCCGTGCCGTGCCGACCCAGCCCGAATCGGAGGCGGCGGCACTGCGCGGGGTCGAGGTGATCCTGATCAATGAGGGCCCCGCTCCCGTCGCCGCGGAAGGACCGCGCGTGATCGAGGTTACCGCCGCCGACGGCACGCGCCTGATCCTCGAACGCTTGCCGGCACCCGCCGCCACGCTTGCACCAGGCAGTTTCGCCAAGGCGCGCTATGTTCCGACCGGCTATGCCGCGCGCCCGGCACCGCGTCCGACGCCCGGCGCGCC
>VYKS01000562.1_pt1 | contig 11514 bp, 11 predicted proteins | sample 5114511 | NCBI WGS metagenome assembly VYKS01 (sample SAMN12291795, study PRJNA351875) | freshwater metagenome | isolation source: freshwater lake | place: USA: Michigan, Gull Lake | collected 2011-07-05 | reverse complement strand
GCGCACATACGTCGCCGCAGCGTGCGCGGCCGCACCCTCGGCCTGCGCATCCAGCTCCGCCGCGGCCGCGCCGACCGTCGCCTGCGATGCGCGCCAACTCCGATACTTGCCCAGGTCGAGCAGCGGCGCCTGCACGCGATAACGCAGGTCGAGCGTCGGGACCGGCCCCAGCAGCTCGCCATCGGGGCGCAGCAGCGGGCGTCCAGTCGCGGGGTTGTTGAACGAGAAGCCGAAGGTCGCCGAGTTGAGCGTGCGGTCCGACTGCTGCACCGCCGCCGCGAGGTCGGGGAAGAGCGCGCCGCGACGCTGCGTGACCCGCGCGTCGGCTTGCGCAACCTTGGCGCGCGCCACTTCGACGGCGCCGTTCTGCCTGGCCGCCAACCGTGCCGCATCGCCGAGCGAGAGCCGCGTCTGCGCGCTGGTACTGGTGGAGCCCGCGACCAAGGCGAGTGACACCGCGACCGTAACTCGCCGGGCACGGGGAAAACGAACGAGAGGCATCATGGGGCCGTAGGTCTCAAGGCACTCAGGTAGAAATCGAGCATTTCCTGGAGCACGTGCTCCTCGGAACCGAGGGTCGGGTGCAGCTCCGGCATCGCGGCCCAATTGGCGTGCGCAATCCAGACCGCGGAGTACATGCGCGCCGCGAGCATCGCGTCGAGCGGGCGGAATTCTCCGCGGGCGATCCCACGCTCGATGATCGCCGCCACCAGACGCCGACCACGGGCAATGACCTCGTCGGCGAAAAAGGCGACGAGATCGGGGAACTGGCGCAGTTCCGCCATGACCAGGCGGTTGAGGGTCTGCACGCGTTCAGTGCGCAGAAACTCCCACCAGCCGGCGCCCAGTTGGCGCAGCAACGCCTCGGCGCCGTCACCGGGGCCCCAGCTGTCACGCCGGGCCTCGGCGCTGGAGATGGCGTCGACGATCGTGCTGCGGACCATCTCCCTGAAGAGCGCTTCCTTGTTGGGGAAGTAGAGGTAGATGGTGCCTTTGGCGATGCCGGCGCGTTTGGCAATGTCGTCGAGGCGCGCGCCGGCGAGGCCGCGTTCGCCGAATTCGCGAAAGGCGGCGTCGAGAATCTGCTGGGGGCGCGCCACTGGATCGCGCCGCCGCGCGAGCGTTTCAGTACTGACTGGCTGGTCAGTCATAATACAAACTTATCTACGCCCAAACCAAACACAACGGGCCCGGCTGTCAGCCGAGCCCGTCGCGATACCTCTCTTTGCCTTCCGGCAACTGGAAAATCAGCCGACCGTGGGGGCGACCACGGTGAGCGCGGCCTTCTTGCCTTCTGCCTTGTGATGCTCGGCGAACCGCGCGTTGGTCCAGAGCACGATGCCGTAGAGGATCGCGCCAATGACTATTGCGCCACCGATGAGTCCGGTGAACGCGGGACCGAGGTCAGGGTTCGTGTCGTGCTTATGGCCAGCCATGGGAGTCACGGGGAGTGTGGTGGCGGGACTGCTTACTCGGCGTCGGTCACGCGGACCGATACCATGTGATCATTCTGCGCGATGGACGGCAACAGATCCAGCCCTTCGGTGATCTGCCCGAACACCGTGTGCACGCCGTTCAGGTGGCGGGTGTTGGACTCGCTCAGCACCATGAAAAACTGGCTGCCGCCCGTGTCCTTGCCCGCGTGCGCCATGGACAGCGCGCCCACCTTGTGCTTGTGCGGGTTGCCAGCGGTTTCGCACTTGATGCGCCACCCCGGACCTCCCGTACCCACGGGGCCCTTGCCGTCCTTCGTGTGCGGGCAACCGCCCTGCACCACAAAGTCGGCAATTACGCGGTGAAACTTGACCCCGTCATAGAACCCGCTGTTCGCGAGCTTCTCGAAGTTCTCGACCGTAATGGGCGCCTCGCCATGGAACAGCTTGGCGACGACGGTACCCTTGTTCGTTTCAAAAGTGGCCAGTTTGGTCACGACGTCTCTCGGAAAAAGGTCCAGCCGGAAACTAGTGGGGTGACACCGGTGGGCGGGAGGGCAGGTCCGCCGGGACGACAGGCGCGCAGCAGCCCTACTCGGTGCCGGCGCTCGGGCACACGTCGTTCACCACGCACCGCCCACAGTCGGGCTTGCGCGCAAAACAGCTGCGGCGTCCATGCCAGATCAGCAAATGGCTGAGCAGCGCCCAATCCTGCTGCGGAAAGAGCGGCATCAGTGCCTTCTCGATGCGAATGGGATCGGGTTCGCGCGTGAGGCCAAGCCGACGCGCCAGACGCTGCACGTGCGTATCCACCACTATGCCTTCGTTGATGTCGAACGCATTGCCAAGAATCACATTCGCCGTCTTGCGACCTACGCCGGGCAGTGGCACGAGATCGGCGATCGTGCGCGGCACCTCGCCATGGTGGTTGTCCACCAAGCGGTTGGCCATGCCGACCAGGCTCTTCGCTTTCGCCCGGAAAAAGCCGGTGGTACGCACGATTGCTTCGACGTCTTCCAGCGTGGCCACGCTGAGCGCTTCGGCGGTGGGATACGCCTTGAACAGCGCCGGTGTCACCATGTTCACGCGCACATCGGTGCACTGCGCCGACAGAATGGTGGCGCACAGCAGCTCGAACGCATTGGAGTGATCGAGCTCGCAATGCGCGTCGGGATACTCGACCTTGAGCCGTTCGAGCACCACCTGCGCGATCTCGCGCTTCGCCGCCTTCGTGCGCGGACTCTTCGCCACCGGCGCCGCGCGCTGCGAGGGCTTGAGGCCGTAGGTCTTGGAGGTGTTGCGTGCCATGAATGATCCTTGGTGAGACCGCCGTTCCCCCGCTCCTGCCGTCTAAAACCCTGCGGTCTGCTGTCTCGGCGTGGATTTGCGGCATCGTGCCGAGACGGCAGACGGCAGCCACACAGACGGCAGGTACACAGGGGAACTGCCTGTTACACCACGCGTAACCGCGCTGGCGGCGCGGCGCGCTGGCTGCGTCGCGCCGACGCGAACGCCATGACCTCGTCGGCGCTGCGCGTGTTCAACACGTTGGACGCCGACAGCCAGCCTTTGCGCGCGATCGCCACGCCAAGCTCGAGGTTGTCGAAGCCCTGCGGCGAATGCGCGTCGGGGCCGATGCTCACCATCGTCCCCTTCTCGGCGGCAATGCGGCAGGCGCGCCAATCGATGTCGAGACGGTGCGGGTCGGCGTTGAGCTCGATCGCCACACCCACCTGCGCCGCCTTCTCCATGATGGGCTCGAGGTTGATCGCGTACGGTTCCCGCGTGAGCAGCAACCGCCCTGTGGGATGCCCCAGAATGGTGAGATGCGGATCGTCGAGCGCCTTGAGCACGCGGTTCGTCATCTGCTCGGCGTTCATGCCGTAGCGCGTGTGCACCGACCCGATCACAAAATCGAAGTGATCGAGGAACGCCGCGTCATAATCCACGCGTCCGCACGGGAGGATGTCCGCCTCGATGCCCTTGAGCACGCGGACATCCAACCCCTCGTCGTGGAACCTCGCGTTGAGCGCATCGATCTCGGCGTGCTGCTCGAGAATGCGATCGCGCGAAAGGCCACCGGCGTACGTGTTGGACTGCGAGTGATCACTCACGCCCAGGTAATGCAGCCCGCGCGCATACGCGGCACGCGCCATTTGCTCGATGGTGGCGGCGCCGTCGCTGTAGTGCGAATGACAGTGCAGCGCGCCACGCAGATGCTGCTCGGTCACCAGCGGCGGCATGTCGCCACGCGCGGCGGCGTCTACCTCGCCGGCGGCTTCGCGCTGTTCGGGCGGAATGAACGCCATGCCGAGTTGCGCGTACAATGCGGCTTCGGTGGCAATGGAGACCACCGCGCCATCGGCATCGCGCAGTTCGTCGTTGGTGAGCGTGAAGCCCATGCTCGACGCCCGCTCGGTAACCTGCTTCACGTGCGCCGCGCTGCCGGTGGCGCGCCAGAACGCCAGCGCAAACTGTTCGGGGCGCACGCACGAAAGGTCTACGCGCACGCCGTTGTCGAGACGGAGCGCCAGCGAACGGCCGCCACCACCGAACACTTCCTTCACGCCGCGCAGCTGCGCGAGCGACGCCGCGACCACGCTCGGCGACCCGCGCACCGCCGCCACGAGATCGACATCACGCACGATCTCCATGCGCCGCCGAATGCTTCCCGCGACCTCGATCTGCAACACATCCGGGTGCACGCGCAACGCATCGCCGATGCGCGCGGCTTCGGCGCGTGCATGCTGCCACAGCACATACGCGCCCGTCGCCCGCAAATCGGCCAACCCCTTGAGCACCTTGTCGGCGGTGCGCGCCCCGAACTTGGGAAGCGCCGCGAGCTGTCCGTTCTGCGCGGCCTCTTCGAGTTCGAGCAGCGAGTCGATGTGCAGGTTGTCGTGAATGGAGCGGATGCGCGCGGGCCCGAGTCCGGGCACGCGCAGCATTTCCATGAGCCCCTCGGGGGTTTCTTCCTGCAGGCGCTCGAGCAGGGCCGAGCTGTTGCTCTCGGCGAGATCGCGCAGCACCGCGAGCGCCGCCGGGGCGACCGCGTCGCCGATGGCCAGCTCACGGCGCAGGGCATCAGCAAGGTCCCGCTCACCCAGCGACGCCGTCGTGCGCGCGGCGTTCTGCATGGCCTTCACGGAAAACTTGTCCTCGTCGTGGAGCTCGAGGAGGACGGCGATCTGGTTCAGTGCGTGAGCGGCGGAGCGGCAGTCCATACCGGAATCTAACCGCTCCTTCGGGATCGTGAGCAATGCGCCCGGTGGATGGCGAGCATCGCGTCGAGTCTTCGGGCACCAGCGTCTGCGCGAGCGCGATGACGTCGTCCACGTGACGAACGGAGCGGGTGGCGCGGTCGGGGATCACGTTGTTGGACCAGCCGCTGTCGGCAACCCACAAACGAGCGACGGACGCGATGCCGTCGTGCGACGTATGCCACGTCACGCGCACGTCGCGACGGTCAGCGACAATCGTCGAAAGCGACGTGATGGCGACGGAGCCCAAAGGAAGCGGGCGTTACGCGCGCTGCTGAAGGAAGCGGTCGATCGCGTGGAAGAGCAGGGCGGGGCTCTCGACGTACGGCACGTGACCACAGTCATCGAGGACGACCATCTCGCCGCCGAGGGCGTCGGCAGCGGCTTGGGCTGACGCGAGCGGGATGGGATCCTGTCTGCCATGAACGACGAGCGTCGGCACGCGGACGGCACGCAGCGACTCGGTGAGATCGTACGCTCCCAGCGACTGCCACACGGACTGCTGCACTTTCCCCGTCACTCTGAATGGAGTGAGTGCCGTGGCCTTGGTCGGGTCGGCGAAGTAGCCGGCCACGCTCAATTCGAACGACCGCTGACGATACGCGGTCATGTCCTGTTCGTGCAGCCCCGAGGCTGCCAACGCGTCGCGGAGTCGTTGGACGATGTCGCTGCGTCCTCGTTCGGCCAACGTCTGTTCGAACTCGTCGCGCCAGCCGCGCGTGATGGGCGCGGGCGACACGAGGACCAGCCGCGACGGGGCCACGAGGGTCGGGTCGCTCGTGCACTGAATCGCGTACAACAGAGCCAGCAGGGCGCCCCACGAGTATCCCACCACGGTCGGGCCCGTCACAGCGGGTGGGACCATGCCAAGCTCACGCACAACGAGCCCGAGATCGTCCACCTGCGTGCGCCACGTAATGGGCTCGGCGCTCTCGGTCTTGGATTGCCCGCCGCCACGCTGGTCGTACGTGACCACACGGTGCGACGCCGCGAGCGCCAACATCTGCGGATACAAGTAGTCATGATGCGCGCCAGGCCCGCCGTGCAACAGCAACAACGGCGGCGCCGACGCGGGGCCATCTTCGCGGAAATAGAGCGGAACTGGAGTGGTCGTCGTGAACGGCATAGGCGGGAAAGGCTGAGGACTGCCGCAAACTAGTGGGAGCGGATGCTTCGGACTTCGGACATCCGACCTCGGACTTCCGCACGCAGACCGCAGTCCCCCGGGTTCGCGTTTCCGCTGATGTCCGAGGCCCGAAACTACAATCGGATCTCCCGACGCCCGACACGCGTTGGCCGAGCACGCACCCGCGGTGCTGCGGAGGGCGCGATCCCGCTGGTACCCCTGCGACCTCGGATCATCAGAACGCAGTCTCCGGCCTCTGACCTCGAGTCCACACCGACGTCGGACATCCGGCCTCGGACATCCGACCTCGGACTTCCGCACGCAGACCGCAGTCCCCCGGGGTTCGCGTTTCCGCTGAGGTCCGAGGCCCGAAACCACAATCCGATCTCCCGACGCCAGACACGCGGTGGCCGGGCATGCACCCGCGGTGCTGCGGAGGGCGCGATCCCGCTGGTACCCCTGCGACCTCGGACCATCAGAACGCAGTCTCCGGCTTCCGACCTCGAGTCCACACCGACGTCGGAGGTCCGGCCTCGGACGTCCGACCTCGGACATCTGCGCGCAGACCGCGGTCCCCCGGGTTCGCGTTTCCGCTGAGGTCCGAGGCCCGAAACTACAATCGGATCTCCCGACGCCAGACACGCGTTGGCCGGGCACGCACCCGCGGTGCTGCGGAGGGCGCGATCCCGCTTATGCCCCTGCGACCTCGGACCATCAGAACGCAGGCTCCGGCCTCCGACCTCGAGTCCACACCGACGTCGGAGGTCCGGCCTCGGACGTCCGACCTCGGACTTCCGCACGCAGACCGCGGTCCCCCGGGTTCGCGTTTCCGCTGATGTCCGAAGCCCGAAACCACAATCGGATCTCCCGACGCCAGACACGCGTTGGCCGGGCATGCACCCGCGGTGCTGCGGAGGGCGCGATCCCGCTGGTACCCCTGCGACCTCGGATCATCAGAACGCAGGCTCCGGCCTCCGACCTCGAGTCCACACCGACGTCGGAGGTCCGACCTCGGACCTCTGACGTCCGACCTCCGAATCAAACACGCCCGCCCCCGAATCCCCTCCTCACCCGAGTACATTGCAGCATGCCTCCACTTGGGTACCGCCGCCTTACCCCGAAGTCGTCGGCCGCCGAATCGGGCGTGCAGCGTGCTGTCGACGATGGGAGCGCGGCGCGCGGGACGCTGCGCTCGCTGGCGTTACTGGTCGATCGCATGGCCACCCTCGGTCTTGGTGCACCTGGTGTGCAAAGCACCCCCGACGTTGCCGTCGCCGTTCGCGATGCGTTGCGCCATGTCACGGCACGCATTCGTGACGCATCGATCGACTGTCGCGTCGTCCACGGCCAGTTCGTTTTGGGCGGCGAGCTGGTGGATCGTGCACTCACGCGCGACGATCCGCTGATCGCCACGCTGTTGTTTCGCTGCCTCTCGCTGGGCATTGGCGGGATCACGGTGCGTCAGGGCGCCTCGCCGGGCGAACTCATTACGCTGGCCCAGCTGTTGGCACAGCCGCGCCCCGACGGCGAAACGGCGACCACCAACGACACGCCGACGTCGCTCAGCGCCATCAAGGCACAACAGGCGTCGCGTGAGCTGCTGCGTTCGTGGAGCGTGCAGGTGACGCCGCTGCCACTCCCCGACGGGCTACGCCCCGTGACGCCGCGGTCGGTCACAGCGATCGCTCCGCCGGACGTGGACAATCGCAACCGCGAGAGCGTTGGCGCGCTCGATCGCCGCTACGCCGACACCGCGTTCGCGGACGATGTCGTCTTCGGCGCCACCGACGACCGCGAAACGGTCGCCAGCAGCGCCGCGCGGGCAGTCAGCGCGCTCGCGGCCGCGCACGACGACCTCGCGGCGTCACGGGCCGCCGATGTGCTCATTGCCGTGCTCGACACCGCGGAGTTCCGCGGCGAAGCGCAGGTGCTCGAGGGCACGGCCACGGCGGTCATGGCGCACATGCACACCGTCGGTACCGGAGCGGGCCGGTTGGCGGTCGAGCGTGTCCTGCGCCGCCTGCAGCACCGCAGCAGCCTCGAACTGCTCGCCACGCGTATTCCCCAGCTGCCCGATCGTACGCGCTTGCTCGAAATGCTGTCGCGGGCCGGCGAAACGATCGTCGACATTCTCGTCCGGCGGCTCATGGATGCCGACAATGCCGCCGCGCGCCGCGCCTACTTCGACAGCATCGTGGGGCTCGACCTCGGCGGTACCGCGCTGCTGGAGCTCGTGCACGACCCACGCTGGTACGTCGTGCGCAACGCCGTCGCTCTGCTCGGCGAAATGGGGGTCGAGCAGTCGGAGAGCGTCATGCTGCCGCTGCTTCAGCACGACGACGAACGCATCCGCGTCGCCACCGCCCGCGCCCTCGTTCGCCTGGGGACGGCGAAGGCGATCAACGGCCTGCACGCCGCCATCGAAGACAGCCACGCCGAAGTGCGACGCATTGCCGCCGTGAGTTACGGTCTGACCACGAGCGCCACCGGCGCCGTCCGCCCACACGCGGCGCGCCTGGCCATGGCGCTCGAGAAAGAAATCGACGAAGACGTCGCCCTCGAAATGCTCGCGTCACTCGGCAAACTTGGCAGCGCCGACGCCGTGCAGCGCTTACTGCGTATCGCCATGCCGCAACAGTCGCAGGCGGGCGAAACCGCCGAACGCCCGCGCGAATCGTGGCTGCGCATCGCCGCGCTCGAAGCCCTCGTTCGAGCACGCGGAAACGCGGTCATGCCGTACGTCGACACGCTCGCGACAGACGCGGACCCGAACGTGGCGCAAGCCGCCTACCGTTTGCGCCGATAGCGCACTGCGCGGTGAGCGCTGAAGTCGGAGAACTCGGCGGCGAAACGGCGCGGCTCGCGCCTACCGTGCTGTGAAGTCGGTCTGCGCGGTCACGCGCCGGCACGTCTCCGCGATCAGCTCCGCAGCTCGGTCCAGGTCGTCCAGCGACACCATCTCGTTGGGCGAGTGCATGTAGCGGTTGGGGATGCTCACCAGCGCGGTCGCGACACCGTTGCGCGCGAGCTGCATGGCGTCGGCGTCGGTGCTCGTGAACCGGCCCGCGGCGTGAATGCTGTACGGAATTTCGAGCGCCTTGGCCGTGTCGGCGAGCAGACGGTACACCACTGGCGACACGACAGAGCCGCGCGTGAGCACGGGCCCTCCGCCGATGGTGTGTTCGCCGATCTCTTCCTTCTTCATGCCCGGGTGATCGGTCGCGAAGGTCACGTCGACGGCAATGGCCATGGTCGCGTCGAGCGACTGTGCGGCCACGCGGGCGCCGCCGCCGGAGTAGCCGATTTCTTCCTGCGCGGTGGCTGCGGCCACGACGCGTGCGGCGCCGGGCTTGGCGGCGTACCGACGTAACGCCTCGAGCACCACGAACGCGCCAATGCGGTCGTCGATGCTGCGCGACACAATGCGGCCGTTGGGCATGAGCAGCGTCTGCGAATCGATGACGCCCGCGTCACCCACTTCGAGCAGTTCGCGCGCCTCGGCTTTGTTCTTGACGCCGATATCGACCCACAGGTCGGTGATCTTGGAGGCCTTTTCACGCTCGTCCGGCTTCATGAGGTGAATGGGCTTCTTGCCGATCACGCCGAGCACGTCGCCGTGGCGCCCCAGAAAGCGGATGCGCTGCGCGACGAGCACCTGCGGGTCCCAGCCACCGATCGGCTCGAAGTAGATGTAGCCGTTGTCGTCGATGTGGGTGATGATGATCCCGATTTCGTCGATATGGCCGGCGAGCAGGATGGTCGGCCCCGTGCCGTCGCCTTCGACGGTCGCGAGCGAGTTTCCGACCACGTCGGCACGGAGATGCGCCGCAAAGGTGGCCGCTTCGGTGCGCCAGACGCGCGCCGGCGCGCCTTCGAAGCCCGACGGACCGGGGGTATCGAGCAGGCGCTTGAGAAAGGCGATCGAGGATTCGGAAAGCATCCGCCAAATATAGGTGCTATTCTGGAGGCATGACCCTCCTGCTCCTCGCCATCGGACTCGGCGCCGGCATCATGTCCGGCGTCTTCGGCATCGGCGGCGGCATCATCATCGTGCCGGCGCTCGTCTACCTCGCCAAAATGCCCCCGCAACAGGCCGCCGGCACCTCGCTCGCCGCCCTCGTGCTCCCGATCGGCGCTGCCGTGGGCGCCTACACGTACTACCGCGCCGGGCACCTGCAGCTGCGCGACGCCCTCTTCATCGCGCTCGGTATGGCCGTGGGCGCGTTTGGAGGCAGCTGGATCGCCACCCACATCGACGGCGACATGCTCCGCAAAGGGTTCGCGGTGCTGATGGTCGCGATGGCGGTCAAGATGTGGGTGGGGTGACGGTTACCCGACCCGTTGTGCGTGCCAGGGTTCGATCGCACTGAAGAGGCTGGGCGCAAAAATGCACGCCATCGCTTCAATGCCTTCCACCACGCGCGGCCCCGGCCGTGAGGTGAGCCCGTTGGCGTCCATGGCCCAGATCTGCTTGCCGTGCATCCAGCTCCAGGCCTCGAGCGACACGCATCGCTTCGCCTCGGCCACCGCGGCCGCCAGCGAGTAACCGCAGGGCGCGAAGATGACGATGTCGGGATCGCTCGCGCGCAGCGCCTGCATGTCGACCGGCGACGAGTGCATTCCGGGCACGCCCAGCACATCGAGGCCGCCCGCGCGTTTGATCTGTTCGGGGCCCCAGTGGCCCGCCACATAGAGCGGCTCGGTCCATTCCACCAGCGCCACGCGCGGCCGCGGGGCCTTGGCCGCCTTGAGCGTCTCGTGCACATGCTTCACGCGATCACGCAGCCCCGCGAGCAGTTCGTCGGCCTCGTCGTTCATATCCACCGCATCGGCCACGGCGCGAATGTCGGCATAAATGCCGTCGAGCGTTTCCCCCTTGAGCGTCACCACGACCGGCGGCGGCACGATCTTCGCCGCGAGCGCGCGCACATCCGTTTCGCTCACCGCGCACACATCGCACAGCGCCTGCGTGAGAATCACCGTGGGGTGCAGCGCCATGATGCGCTTTTCGTCGAGCGTGAACAGCGCGACCCCCTGCTCGGTATGCTCACGCACTGCGGCATCAATGGCCGCCGGATTGTGTGTTTCGGGAATAGCGCTCCTGGTGACGCGCGCGCGCGAGCCGACGATGTCGGGATAGTCGCATTCGTGCGTGATACCGACGAGGTGGTCGGTGGCGCCGAGGAGGGCGACGATTTCCGTCGCCGCGGGGAGGAGGGAGACGATGCGCATACGCCAGTATGCAGCCGCGCGCATCCATGCGGAACCGACGACCCGTGTAAACCCACAACTCCAACCCTGAACCCAGAGCCCGGCACTGATCAGTTGCGGGTCGTGGGTTCAGGTTGCGAGTTCAAGGTGTACCCGAAGAAAAAGCGTCGTGCCCTCGACCCCCAACCCCAAAACCGCCGTCCCGCGAGCCGACCACCCCTTCCGTTAATCCGACCATCCGAACCAGTCCGGCATCCGACCTCCAAAGCCCCCACCGCGATATCCAACGCCACCGTCCGCAGTAACCGCAGGAGAAGTCCGCTGCCACGAGCCCCCCACCCTTCCGTCAATCCGACCATCCGAACCAGTCCGGCATCCGACCTCCAAAGCCTCCACCGCGATATCCAACGCCACCGACCGCAGTAACCGCAGGAGAAGTCCGCTGCCGCGAGCCGCCCACCCTTCCGTCAATCCGACCATCCGA
>VYKS01000556.1_pt1 | contig 11648 bp, 15 predicted proteins | sample 5114511 | NCBI WGS metagenome assembly VYKS01 (sample SAMN12291795, study PRJNA351875) | freshwater metagenome | isolation source: freshwater lake | place: USA: Michigan, Gull Lake | collected 2011-07-05 | reverse complement strand
TTTTAACTTTAATTCTTTTTCTTGGCATTTTCCTAGTAGACAGTCAAAGTATTATCCCCTTCCTCTTTACCCACTACTTTCCGCGTAGTCCCTTTTTCAGCAAGCCCTAACTAGGGCTTTATTTAAGAAAATTTCCGCCTCTCTAAACTTGGCTTTTAATAATAATTCTGTACCCCAACGATGGTAAGTTACCGCCTGCCAATGAATTACTTCCTTAGATTTGGGAAACCTCTCTCGCATTCCTTCTGCCACTGCGATCGCCACTACATATTTTCTTTGCTTTAATAAATCTTGCAACCGCCGTAGGGTATCTAGCTTTAGTCTCAGTTCTGGATCATTAGCGATCGGATCAACTTTTTGTCGAATATCCTTGGCTTTGAATTCAGATTTAGGTTGAGACTTGACTTCGACTTTAACTTTTGAAGCTGAAGATTCAGCACTGGTAGTAGCCGATCTGGTTGTAGTCTGGGGAGGTCTTTGACTAGAATGACCAACTTGACGGGCGATTAGACCAGCCTCGACATCCTTAAGAATTTGATATGCCTGTTGGATCAAGCGAAATTTATCCGCAGCCGTGGGGTCATCTTGATTTAGATCGGGATGATATTTCCTTGCTAACCGCCGATAGGACAGTTTGATATCCTCTAATGACGCTCCACGGGATAGACCTAATAATCGATAGCATTCAGACTGTTGCATTCTGGAAATCACTGAGGTTTTTTACGAATGGAGTAATTTCCATTTTTAAGGACTGATGAGCCTTTATTTGCTTCTACCAATTCTGTAAACTTATTAAGAGCTTCCTCCTTGGTCGCACATTGAGTAATGACATGAACTTTTCGCGGGGCTTTCATATCGAGGATAACTTGATACATACATTTCTAGCTAAAATTCTAAATCAGCTTACCAAGGGCTACCGACTATTGTAAACCCTGCCCAGAAAAAAGGATGGGACAAGTCAAGATTGATTGGCAAGGCATCAGGCAGTTTAATTAGTGTGCCTCTGACTCCTCTAATCGACCCATCTTTAAGTATAACTTCTTTATTGAGCATTGATAATTGCGCCTGCCTTAATCCCTCCGCTTTGATTGTGACTTCAGGTCGGCTCATTTGGCGATAAAACTCACTCATCAGGGTTAAGGTTCCTTCATCACTCACTTGCCATAAACTAGCTAAGATGGGTTGCTAAATGGATGATACCGTAGGGGGTCTGATTCCTCTGGTTTGTAAGATTCTCAAGATTAAAGTCTTGATTAAGAAAGGAAACTCCATTCCAATTATCATGCACAACCTTGACTTCTGTGGGTACAGCTGGGAGTGGTTTCAGACTGGAATTACTAAATTCTGAGGCTCCCACGACTAAAAAACGATGTTGCCGTCACTGAGAGTAAGTCTGATCGCACCGCTAGAAGTATCTGGGCTATCGATTGTAATATCCCTCGGAATTGTTACTTTCCCACCACTGAGAATTACTAAAGAGGCTCCAGTATAGATTTCACTTTACTTTCACTTTACAAGGTTGTGTAGAAGAATATTATGGCAAGCAAAAGCTCCAAATTACAGCTCCAAATTACAATTGGTATTCTACATTCTTAATTTAATTTTTCGTTAAATTCGGATTTCACCATTTATTACTGATATTTTCCCAGAGAGTAAATCATTTGTGGTGAATAGCCCCGATGATCCTAATCCGCAGGCACGACTTATTTCTGGCATCGCTGCTAAATGTAATGCGCCTAAACGGGCGATCGCTCCATCTAGAGTTGTGGTAAAAACCACTTCTAGTCCCGCTTGAATGGCGCGCTTTGCAGCTTTTTGGGCTGTAAGAATCCCGCCTAATGCCATAGGTTTTAAGATCACAATACTGGCGGCTTTAACTTTAATGATCTGTTCTAACCCTTCCAGATTTTTTACGGATTCATCGGCGGCGATCGCTATCCCTCCACTTTTGCTAACTTCTGCCATGCCGTAAAGATCATCAGCCTTTACCGGCTGTTCCACGAACTCTATATCGAATTCAGCAAAGGTTCTGAGCTTTTGGACTGCTTCTGTAGCCGTCCAGGCTTGGTTAGCATCAATCCGAATGCAAATGTGGTGATTAGTAGCTGCATTTGCCGCCTCACGGATCGCCTGAACTCTATGGAGATCTATATCGTCTCCGACTTTAACCTTGAGGCATTTATATCCTGCTTGACAGAGTTGCAGAGTTTTCTGGGCTGCAATTTCTGGAGATACTTGACCAATTAGGGCATTTACGTCAATTTTTTGGCGATAGTGGGTATGTAATAACTGGGCTAGGGAAATTTGATCATGAGATGACAACAAATTCAAAAGTGCTAACTCAATCCCATGTTTGGCCGCAGGTGGAAGATCGCAGGGTTCCAATAAGTTATCTATATCCTCCAAAGATGAGATTACGCTCCCAATCAGTAGGATCTGCAACCGTTTTAGCGATTTTGCCGTGTGAATGATCGGCTCCATCTCAAACCCAGATAACGGGGATGATTCGCCTAAACCAAAATTTCCTAATTGATCGATAACTTGAATAATTATGCCTGTACGGTCTTTAATCGTTCCACTTGCTGTCACTAAGGGTTTGTGCAGTTGCAGTTTACAAAATTGCAGGTTAATTTGCTTGATAATAGTTACAGACATCGGTTTAAGTAATTAACGTAAGCTTCTTCAGAGAACTTGATTTTTATGGAAAGAGGACTTCTATGGCTACCACTACTGCTGATATTTTTTTGGTTAGCATGGGCGGGAAAGCAAGAGTATGAGAAGGTTCAAGCCTATCAGATTTGGTCACAGGATTTTGAACGCCATAAATATGATATCTATGCCATTTTAGGGCAGCAGGGCGATCGCCTAACTTGGGGAACTCCCACTCGCAAAGCTCCCATTAATCTTAATACCATTAGTTTTGCTGAAATTCATAAAATCCAATTGCATCTAGATCAAAACGTATATACAGAAATACCGCAAAATCTGACTTTTAAACCTAAAAGAATCTCCATACAGCTAAATTCTAACCCAAACTTAAATATTCCCTTTACCGATCTAGAGATCGCTTGTAATTGGTTTAAATATTTAGGCGATCGCCTAGCGCCATAACCTAAAATTCTGAAGTTATGTTGTTGATTAGACGGTAAACATGAATGCAAGATTTAGATGGGATTAAAAAACGTTATAGAAAAATATTAAAACTACTTAACTATTCTTGACTTTTTGTTTTCATTCTGACAAAAGCTCAAATGCCTGACTAGGATAGGTTTCAAGAGAAATTCCAGTTTATGTATTTTGCTTATTTACGGATCTACTTAATAAATTTTTACTTTAGTTAACAAAAATCTGCAAATTGCCAATAACATAAAGCATTCCAAACCATATCTATAGCTCACTTACAGATGTATTTTGTCTAGTTAAATACTATTTTGTAATTTGTAATAATTAATACTCTCTTGACGTTGTAGATTTTTGTAGGAAGAAAAAAACTATTATAAAAATAGGGTTAGAACCAGTTCATGCTCAAAGGTTATTGAAAAATTCCTATTAAGCTCCAAGGTTCAAATTTCCAAGTTCTAAAGATTAAAAAATAATAAATCACACGGAGTTAATTTAAGTATGTTTGACGCATTTGCAAAAGTAGTCTCACAAGCTGATGCCAAAGGTGAATTTCTATCCTCTGGTCAACTAGACGCTCTATCTGCCATGATCGCCAATGGTAACAAGCGCATGGATACCGTAAACCGTATCACCAGCAGTGCTTCAAGTATTGTTGCAAACGCTGCTCGTAGCTTGTTTGCTGAACAACCTCAATTGATCGCTCCTGGTGGAAACGCATACACCAACCGTCGTATGGCTGCTTGCCTGCGCGATATGGAAATCATTCTTCGCTATGTAACCTATGCCATGATCGCTGGTGATTCCAGTGTATTGGATGACCGTTGCTTAAATGGTCTTCGTGAAACCTACCAAGCTCTTGGTACTCCTGGTTCCTCCGTCGCAGTTGGCGTTGGCAAAATGAAAGAAGCTGCGATCGGAATTGTTAACGATCCTAGTGGAATTACCCGTGGTGATTGCAGTCAATTAGTTTCTGAACTAGCTGGCTACTTCGATCGCGCTGCTGCTGCTGTAGCTTAATTTTTACTAAATCTTTTTTTGAATCTTAATTATTTTAACTGGAGAAATTTTTAACTATGAAGACCCCTATCACCGAGGCGATCGCCACCGCCGATACCCAAGGACGTTTCTTAAGCAACAGCGAACTACAAGCCGTTAACGGACGTTTTGATCGCGCTAAAGCTAGCATGGAAGCCGCTAAGTCTTTGACTGCTAACGCTCAAAGCTTAATCGATGGAGCCGCTCAAGCTGTTTACTCCAAGTTCCCTTACACCACCTCTACCCCTGGTGCTAACTACGCTTCTGATGCTGTAGGCAAATCCAAGTGTGCTCGTGACATCGGTTACTACCTACGTATGGTTACCTACTGTCTAGTTGCTGGTGGAACTGGTCCTATGGATGAGTACCTAATTGCTGGGCTAGCTGAAATCAACCGCACCTTTGAACTTTCTCCTAGCTGGTATGTTGAAGCTCTAAAAAGCATCAAAGCTAGCCATGGTTTGGCTGGTCAAGCTGCAAATGAAGCTAACACCTACATCGACTATGCAATCAACGCACTAAGCTAATTGATTCTTGATGCCCGCTAAAGGAGAATGTGTGTTGGCGAGTGCTAACAGTCACTCTTCTTGGCGGGTTTTCTTTTTATTTATTACATCATTTCTTTTAATTCATCTGGGTTTCTGAATAATTAAATTCAGCAAATATCAATTTTTTTACTTAACTTCTATATAAATCTACCCAAGGTAAAACTATGGCTGTTACAGTCGCAGCAGATGCAATGGGGATTAGAACTTTTGATCGGGCTTCAGGTTTAGAATTGCGATCGCCTTGGACAGAGGATGAACTACAAACAGTATTTCTGGCTGTATATCGTCAACTCCTAGGTAATGATTATTTGATGCAAAGTGAACGGCTAACTAGCTTAGAATCTCTATTGCGTCAAGGCAATATTACAGTCCGTGAATTCGTTCGGGCTGTGGCTAAATCTGAACTCTATCGGGGAAAATTCTTCCATTCCAATCCTCAAAATCGTTTGATTGAGCTAAATTACAAACATTTGCTCGGTCGTGCGCCCTATGATGAGTCGGAAATTGCTTTCCATACCGACCTCTATATTAATGAAGGCTATGATGCGGAAATTGATTCCTATATTGATAGCCAAGAATACCTAGAAGCTTTTGGTGAAAATGTTGTTCCTTACTACAGAGGCTTTGCTTCGCAGTTAGGTCAAAAAGCTGTGGGCTTTAATCGGATGTTCCGTCTCTATCGTGGCTATGCCAATAGTGATGGCTCTCAATTTGGAGGAAACAAGGCCCGCTTGTTCCGTGAAGTTGCCCAAAATGCTACGAATACAATCCTATTTCCTACGGCTGCGATCGGGGCAGCAAATGATCCAGCCGCTAAACTTTCGGGTGTTAGTGCAGGTGATTCAGGTCGGATGTATTTAGTGCAAGTTTCCAATGGTTCTACCATAGGTAATCGGACTCAAGTTCGCTGCGATCGCATTTCTTATTTAGTTTCATACAACCAACTTTCCACAAAACTTCAACAAATTAATAAATCTGGCGGCAAAGTAGTTAGCATTGCTGCGGCTAGTTAATTGTGACTTGGGATGGGTTTTCTCGTCCCGCTTAACTTTTTATTACATCAAAATATCACTTTAATATAAACATAAGGAGCTTATAGCATGGCTGTAACCACTGTAGCGAACCGACTTGGGCTTGATGCATTTCAGGGATCATCACCTGTAGAACTGAGACCGAATTATAGTCTCGATGATCTAAAGGGAGTAATTCGTGCTACCTATCGTCAAGTTCTTGGTAATGACTATTTAATGGAAAGCGAGCGTCTCATTGCCGCAGAATCCTTACTTAAAGAAGGCAATATTACCGTCAAAGAATTTGTGCGTTTGATCGCAAAATCTGATCTATATAAGAGCAAATTCTTCTTTCCCAACTCTAATCCACGCTTTACCGAACTCAATTATAAGCATCTGCTAGGTCGAGCTCCTTTTGACGAAGCTGAGTTAATCACCCACTTTCACATTTACGACACTCAAGGTTACGATGCTGATGTGGATTCATTTATTGATAGCGTTGAGTATTCGGAGAACTTTGGCGAAAATATTGTTCCCTACTACCGTGGCTTTGCTTACAGCACTGGAGCTAGAACCGTAGGATTTAATCGAATGTTTCGGCTCTATCGGGGCTATGCCAACAGTGATACCTCTCAAGTTGAAGGCAAATCTCCCCGCCTAAGTTCTGAATTAGGACGTAACACAACCTCAGCAATTGTTCCTCCTTCTGGTGGTTCGGTGGGATGGTCTTATAAAAATACTTCTGATGCTTTACCTAGCGTTCGTTTAGGTATAACTGCGGATGATAAAGGTAAGGTTTATCGAATCGAAGCCACTGGCATTTATGGGCAAGGATATCCCAAGACTCGTCGGAGTGCAGCCGCATTTTTAGTTCCCTACGATAGCTTATCTGCAAAAATTCAACAAATTCAACGCCAAGGCGGTAAAATTGCATCTATAACTGCTATTTAATTTTAATTTAAGTATTTACAAAAAAATTTTTAAGCTTTATTCAGCCTTCTAGTTGAGCTTTTTATAAGCCAAAGATTAGATTGAATGAAGCCTATAAATGAGAAGTAATAATCTACTTCGTTGTATTTACCATACATTTATTATTGAGTATCACTTACGTAAGTATCTGAGAATCAAATCTGAAAACTAAAAAAAGATCATCTAAGGAGAAATCATGCACGGTCAAACATCTATCGGAATGGCTGCTAATACTGAAGCAGGACGCAGAATATTTAAAATAGAAGTTTCTGGTCTTCGCCAAAGTGAAGAGTCTGATAAAACTAATTTCCCCATTCGTAAGAGTGGCAGCACTTTCATCACTGTGCCTTACACCAAGATGAACGAAGAAATGCAACGGATTAATCGCCTTGGAGGCAAAATTATTTCTGTTTCACCTTTAGTTATTTGAGTAGTTATTTAGCCATTTAAGAATCAGCTAATGCATGAACAGCAGTCTAACAATGGAGGAAATGAACTGACGATCGCATCGGCAATTGCAACCCTGAGATCGCCAGACTTAAGCCTTCGCTATCATGCTGCTTGGTGGTTAGGGAAAATGCGTGTATATGAGGCAGTTGATGTTTTATTAGAAGCTATTGAAGATAGTGAAGATCGAACGGAGTTGGGCGGTTATCCTTTACGGCGGAATGCGGCTAGGTCTTTAGGCAAATTAGGCAATACTAAGGCGATCCCAGCTTTAATTACGGCTTTAAGTTGTGAAGACTTTTATGTCCGAGAAGCAGCTGCTCAGGCGATCGAAGAAATAGCTACCCATGCCGAAGGTTATATGGCAGCTCAAGTTGCGGTTTCACCTTTGGCAAAGTTACTAAGTTCTCGAAACTATAATGATCTAGACCAACCCTATGAAGCGGTTTTAGAAGCTTTAGGTCGGCTAAAAGCCAAGTCAGTTAAGTCCTTAATTGAACCATTTCTCAACCATACTATAGTCAGGATTCGCCTTGGGGCCGCCCGATCTATGTATGGGCTAACAGGGAGTGATCGTTTTGGAGATTTATTGGTAGCAGCCTTATCTAATCCTGATGTTAATATTCGCCGAGTAGCCTTGACCGATCTGGGAGAAATCGGTTATTTACCTGCCGCCGAGGCAATTACCCACACCCAAACAGAAAATAGCTTTAAACTTTTTGCGCTCAAGGGGATTCTTGATACTCATTTACCTAATGTTAATCACGACCCCGAACTATTGGTAAATCTACAGCAGGTGATGCTGTTAATGGACGATCTCTTATAGGAATTAAGTAGGAATTAATCTGGCAAATAAAACTAAATAAAACTATGAGTAATATTGAATTATTGATTCAAGAAATAGATAAGGCAGATACTCCCGCCCAATTGATCCAATCGGTTCATACTTTAGCAGATACCCGCAATGAACAGGCAATCCCAACCTTGATTTCAGTTTTAGGCTATAACAATCCCGCCGCAGCGATCGCCTCCATGCATGGATTAGTAGCAATTGGACGTAGTAGTGTTTCTCATCTCATGAACCTAATGGATGACTACAACTATGGGGCAAGGGCATATACAGTTCGAGCTTTAGCCATGATTGGCGATCCCAGAGCTTTGCCTATTCTTTTAAGTTGTGCTGAAGCTGATTTTTCCCCTAGTGTCCGCCGTGCCGCAATTAAAGGCTTGGGTAAAATGCGGTGGGAATGGGCAGAAATGATTGATTATTCTGAAATTTTAGCCACATTACAATCTATGCTAAATGATCAAGATTGGTCAATTCGCTATGCTGCGATTGTGGCATTAGAGGCTTTGAGTAAATTAAGTCATGGAGTTTCCCATCGTGCGATCGCTCTGTTGGAAACTAGTAAAAGCCAAGAGTCTGACCTAGCTGTGAAGTCGCGGATGGAAATGGCACTATACCAAGACCAAAGTACTAAAGCTAGAATCGGGTAAGCTGTTTGGAGTTTTTTGTCTATAAGTTTCTATAAGTTCTTAAGTTAGGATTATATTATATGCTTCCTTTAATTTCCTTTACTCCCACCACTCAAAATCACCGTGTTAATGGCTATGATGTCCCCGACGAAGACGATCCAGTCATCTATCACCTGAGTGATGTTACTGATTCCGAGGGCTTTAATGCTCTGATCTGGGCAGCCTATCGCCAAATTTTTAGCGAACATCTCATTATTAAAAATAATCGTCAACCATTTTTAGAGTCCCAACTCAAAAATCGCCAAATCTCGGTTAGAGACTTTATCCGTGGTCTAGGTAAATCTGAAACCTATTATCGCCAAATTGTCGAAACTAATTCTAACTATCGTCTTGTAGATTTGAGTTTTATCCGCTTTTTAGGTCGGGCTTCCTATGGCAAGGATGAACAAATATCTAACTCTATTATTATTGCCACTAAGGGATTAGAGGGCTTTATTGATAGCATTGTGGATAGCACCGAGTATTTAGATAATTTTGGTGAAGATATCGTCCCTTACCAAAGACGCAGAATGGGCGATCGCCCCTATAATTTAGTTAACCCCAGATACAGTGACTACCAAAGGGCAAAGGAGGCCGCCCTATTTACTTCTAATATTCTGGATCAGAAGAAGTTTAATTATGGGGTAGTCAGTCGGGAAAGGATTCGCAGTGGGATTCCTTCTATGTTTTTGAGTATGGTAAATGAGATTAGTCCCCCTCAGGCAAATTATCAGTATGCTCGGTCTGGAGGAGTTAGTACCAATAATATTAATATTCCTGATATGACCGTTGACACCAAGGCGGCTACTGTTTCTCGGAGGGAAAGCCCCACTCCCTATAGCTATTTACCTAAATAATTTCAATTTTCGATTTAAACCTCAGTAACTTAAACAGCATGGCAATTCCCTTACTTGCAATTAAACCTTCTTCTCAGAACCATAGAGTCTCTGGCTATGAAGTTCCCAACGAAGATACTCCTTTTATCTATTCTTCCGAAGATTTGACCGACTCAGGCTCCACTGAAGCCCTAATTTGGGCAGCCTATCGCCAGATTTTTAGCGAACACGTTATTCTTGAGAGTAATCGTCAGATTTTCTTGGAATCCCAATTTACAAATCAGCAAATTTCCGTGCGGGACTTGATTCGAGGGCTAGGTAAATCTGAAACCTTCTATCGCCTAATCGTAGAACCAAATTCTAACTATCGGATTGTAGACATCTGCCTCAAGAGATTCCTTGGTCGCACTCCTTATAATGAAGGTGAAAAAATTGCTTGGTCAATTGCGATCGCCAATACAGGCATTGGGGGATTTATTGATGCCCTTGTGGATAGTGAAGAATATCTACAGAACTTTAATGAAAATACCGTTCCCTATCAACGCCGTAGAAGATCAGAGCGTCCCTTTAATCTGGTTACTCCACGATATGGTAATGACTGGAGACTAAAACAAGAAGAAGCGTATCCCAAACAAGGCGATATTCGCAACTTTATCGATCTGGCACGTCAAGTTACGATTAAGCAAGTTCCCATTAAGCCTATTAGCACTGCCAATATCGTGATTCCAGACATGACTCGTAAATCTACCGATCCTGTACCCGCTTCGGTTCGGAGTTCCTTCAGATTTCCCGTCAGATAACGTCAAAAAGTTCAGCTAAAAATTTATAAAGTCTTTGGAGAAATATTAATGTCACCTTTACCCTTAATGACCGTTGTTCCTTCTTCCCAAAATCATCGTGTAGCCAGTTTTGGCTTTGCTGACGAAGATGAAGATACCCCCTTTATCTATCGCACTGAAAATGTATCTGGTGTTGCGGATTTAGAAGAAATTATTTGGGCTGCCTATCGTCAAGTTTTTAGCGAACACGTGATCCTTGAAAGTAATCGCCAAACATTCTTAGAATCTCAATTCAAAAGTGGCATGATTTCAGTCCGTGATTTTATCCGTGGTTTAGGTAAATCTGACACCTACTATCGCTTAGTAATGGAGCCAAACTCTAACTATCGAGTTGTGGAACTAAGCTTGAAGCGCATCCTTGGACGTTCTCCCTATAATAAGATGGAAGAAATTACTTGGTCTATTGTCATTGCCGAACAAGGGCTGGGAGCGTTTATTGATGCTTTAGTGGATGGAGATGAGTACGACCAAGCTTTTGGTGACAATACTTTACCCTACCAACGCAAACGGATGCAAGAACGTCCCTTTAATCTGGTTACTCCTCGTTATGGGGCGGACTATCGTGAAAGTGCTGGCATCACCAGATATGATTGGCAATTTACATTACAAAAATACTTCACTGCCAAAGCCCAAACCCGCCGTCTACCCGAAGGAGATCCTGGCAAATTCAAGGAAATGGCGCAAAATATCGCTCCGAAAACTAACTATGCTCAAAATTTAAAGGCTTCTGATATTCCTAACTACCTAGCTGCGGTTCCCTACCGTGGTCGTCGCTAATTAGCTTCCATTAAAGTTGAATAATAGGTCGAGTAGGGTGAAAATCCTACTTTTTTTATTTCAGATTTAGATCCCCTCAGATACCCTTGCAATTTTCGATTGCTCTAAAACCTTGAAAGTAGTATCGACTCAAAATATTGCTTGTCCCATTGATGGTATAGCCCTTACTCGCCATGATCAAAGCTTGGTTTGTCCTAAAGGTCATAGTTTTGATGTTGCTCGCCAAGGCTATCTCAACCTGTTGATGGTTCAACATAAGGCATCCCGCGATCCAGGAGATACTAAGGAAATGGTGGCAGCGCGGCAACGATTTCTAGGAACAGGATGCTATGAGTCGATCGCTAACACAATTGCCAACTTAGCTGAATCCCCACCACAATTATTTACTTTTCCACGGGCGACGGTAGCCAGTAACCCAGAATAAAAGTTACCACAGACCAGACAACCTCAGTATTTTGCCCCTTGTCGATCTGGGTGGCACAAAAGAGTAATACAGAATATGACAGCACAGCTTGAAAGATAAATTTAGGGTGCATATTAGTAATTCCA
>VYKS01000555.1_pt1 | contig 11692 bp, 8 predicted proteins | sample 5114511 | NCBI WGS metagenome assembly VYKS01 (sample SAMN12291795, study PRJNA351875) | freshwater metagenome | isolation source: freshwater lake | place: USA: Michigan, Gull Lake | collected 2011-07-05 | reverse complement strand
AAAACACTCTGTCATGAGATGATGTAGGTAATATTTTCCTGGAATGCTTAATTCTAATTGGTTTTAGGCTTCCTTTCCTACACCTTCTCTCCATTTGATGAATAATTCAGGCTAGAATACTCAACAAAATTTGGAGGAGTTTACGTGGTTGAAAATAATTTCCTACTAAAACTACAAGCAATACCTAATTCTGAGAAAGAAGAACTTTTAGATTTGCCAAGGTATTTTGTAAAGACCCATGAACTGGATGAATATATAGGTATATTACTGGATTTTCAGTTCGTTACTGCAAAGATATCAATACTAGATGTTGAACCTTTAATTGAAGATTATAATTTATTAGAAGAGAATGATCTGTCTATTTCGGCAGATGATAAATCAAGCCTGAATGCAATACAAAAAATTTATCGTTTGGCTACGACTTTACATAGTAATCTTCCTGGCTTAGAAGATTGGCTAGAACTGTCAAAGGCAGAAAATAGTAGCAAACAGATGTTACTTGAATATAGCTACTCATCTACATACCGAGAAATTCAAAATCAACTGGCTAGTCAACTATGGGGAAGATTTTCTTATTCATCATCATCTCAAATGGTACGCTCTTTACTAGATCAAGCAAGAGATAGTCAAAGTGAACCTTGGCTCCGACCAGTATTTCCTACCCTAACAAATCCAAGTAGCTACCTAGAGAGAGTCCTCACTGGACATCAAAGCAACATTACTGCTATAGCAATTACTCCTGATGGAAAACATCTAATTTCTGGGGAAATGTGGGGAGAAATTATATTATGGGATCTGGAGAATGAAACTTTTATTAGAAGATTTGATAACCACAAAAGTCCTCAAGTCGATTACTTTGCTCCTATTGCAGGAGTTCTACAGCAAAGATTTTATAACAATTATATTGTTGATATTGCAATTACTCAAGATGGCAAATATTTCATTAGTGGTTCTTGGGATGGAACCTTAATTGTCTGGGATTTAGAGAAACAAATAGCTGTGCATCAGCTTATCCACAAAGATTATGAGGCATTATATCAGAAGAATTTATTTGCAGAAATTGAAAAGACTTCTCGAAATATAAGCACAGAATCAGAAAATGAGTTTATTGATAGTTTCTCCAAATGGCGTTGGGATATAAGGGAAGTTCTTCATTCTTTTATCCTCAATGAGGATAGCAAGCAAATCATTGCTAGTTATTTCGATCAAAGTCTTATAGTTTGGGATATCCAAACAGGCAATGAACTCCAAATATCCACCTATCCAATTTTAAATTACCATTATAGTCGAGGCACATTTAGATTGATTCCAAATATAATCAAAAATATACCTCATAGTAATCAAATGCTTCTCAAAACATCCGCAGAGGATGTATTAGTTTACGAGCTAGACGCAGATAAACAGCTTAAACTTGTTGACACTATTGAGATTTGGGATGATGATATCAGAATCTCATTTAATAATTTAATAGCTTCACCAAATGGCGAAATAATAATTCTTGAAAGTGGCTTAGATTTTTGGGTATGGTCAGTTCAATCAAAAGCAATTGTCAAAAAGATAGATAAACAAAACAAAGATAACATTCAATGTTTGCAGATCACACCAGACAGTAAATGGCTGGTTTCTATTTCATCAGACAAAACATTAATTGTCACAGAGATTGATACATCGAAAGTAATTGCAAAGATTAGTGAACAAGCAATTAGAGGGGAATGGAAAGTTATTATCTCTCCCAACGAAAAAGACATGATTGGTTTTGTAGGAGACAAAAAAATTAAGATATGGAATCTTAAAGAATTACAGAGTGTTTCTCCTAATGATTCAATTGAATATGAATCTCAGTTTGGAAAAACTATTTATGATATTTCATTTACACCAGATGGTAAGAAGCTCATTTTAGGAAGAGGTAATTATAAAATTAAGATTCTTGATTGGGCTGATAATTGTAGTCAGTTATTAGAGATAGACGGAAACAAGATCTTTTCTGATTCTCAATATATCGGAGCTATTACTATTTCACCTAATAGCCAAAGAATTATTTCATCATCTGGAGAAGGTAATGTTCATGTTTGGGACATCAACTCAGGGCAAATGCTCATAGAGTTTCTTTGCCATCCTTCGGTTAGAGATCGAGTTAGAGATATTGAATCAATAGCAATCACACCAGACGCAAAACGTATTATTACTGCTTCAGCAGATCATTCTCTAAAAATATGGGAATTAAAGCAAATTAAAATGGGAAGGAACGGGCAAATTGTTGTTAAGCCTTTACTATACATGACTCTTATCGGTCATACCGATGAAGTAAAATCAGTTGCGATCACTCCAGATGGCATAAAAGCTATTTCAGGATCTGAAGACGGAACTGTTAAATTGTGGGATATTTCCACAGGTAAAGAGCTTCACACTTTTAATTGTCAATCAACTATTTCCAGTTCTAAAATTGATAAGATAAATCTTTCCTTCAACGGAAAGCAGGTATTTTCTGTTGACAATAGAGATTCTGAGGTTAAGATATGGGATCTTGAATTTCAGGAGAATAGTAAGACTCTTGATTTAGGAACAGGATCGATCGGGTTTGGTGATGGTTTAACTAGTCATACAGATGGGCATAGACAACCAATTACTGATATTGTTGTAACTCCCGACAATCGATACCTTGTTACCTGCTCCTATCATGACTCCAATGTCATGCTTTGGGATTTGCATGATCTTTCTAAGCAAGACCTACCAATGTTTGGAGATCAGACTATAAAATATCGTCCTAAGCATCTATCTAGCTTTTATTTTGACACTCTTTTGAAATGTTGTGCTATTTCACCTGATGGAAAAATAATTGCGATCGGAGATGAATTTAATAAAGCTCATATACTTCAAATAGAAAATGTTGAATTTGATAAATCTATTGATTTAGATATTATTGCTTTTACAAATAAATCAAGTTCCCCCCTAACATTTGAAGATAATATTGTATCGCCTGAATTATATAATGCGTTTTTGGATGAAGAGGAAAAACAATCAATCAGTAAATTTCCACGGTTTAAATTATTTATTTTTACCTGTTTTGTTCCATTTGTGCTTATCATTACTATTTCCTCAACTCAAGTAGATCAGGTTTTAACTTATTTACTTAGTCAGATTCCATCTCAATTTAGTTTATATGTTTCAATATTATACATTAGGGTAATTCTTGAATTATCGATGGCATCATGGCTATATGCTATTGCAATGAAGAGTTTAGCTGGTAAAGCCAGATCTAACATAAACAGGATATCCGAAAATATAGGAAAAACATTTATAGGATTAATTTTTCTTTATCTTGCCTACTTATCTGTTCCAATCTTCGCAAATATAGGCTCTACTGGTGGCAATCAATTTGCTTCTAAAGAATACTGGGTTGTCTTTATCTTCGTAAGTTTGTGTGTGTTTATTTCTACAACAATAGAAAAGTATATTAAAACTAATTCATTAGAATTTATAAATCCAGTTGTCCTTATTGGTAGTTCTTTAGCGCCGTTATTAGGAAGTCATCAGGTTCTTGGCTCTATTTATTGGTCTGCTATATTTTCTATTTTGTTTACTAGAGTTATTGATGCTAGTAATCAGCTACTACCATTAAAAAAATTTGTTTATTTGATATCAATTTCTTGCGGTATTATGCTTGCTCTAGCCATGAACTATTTCTTAAATAGTGACTCGGTATATTGGGATGCAACCATACGAGTGGTATTAGGTATATTTATATGGAATATTGCTTTTCACTCAGACGAATCTTACTCGTTGAAAAATCCTCCACTAATAAGTTTAACTTTAGGTGTAATTATTGGAATTATTTTAAATACTTTCCTTCAACCAATATTTCTTAAATTTATTTCTTCTAGTCTTATTAATATTTGTTCAACTATCGGCTTTTTATTTGGAGGTGCTTTAGGATTAATAGGTGCATGGATTATTGCTGCTGCTATGTTTGGCTTAATTTATATCTTATTCATTCTTCCTCTTTCAATTGTTGATGAAGGACTTCAAAGACTTATCTTTCAGGTTAGACCGCGCATAATTAGTCCAGCAAGCTAACACAACGTTGGAGCGGACAAAATAGTGATATTTTGGAGATGGTTTAGAGACGATCATTAGCCGCTCTACTCGACCTTTATCTCGCCAGCGCAAGTTAAATTATCTGTGGTTTTTTGCGAGAGATTACTTGCTACGTTTAAAGATGGTTGGACTTATCGGCGCTGGCAAATTTCTACTTAGTGAGAAGTTCTTAGCGATCGCATTTTATTTATTAGTAGTTACGACAGAAGGGAATATTGTAAATTACTCTACCCTTAACCTTTGTCTTTTACATGATGAATACTTATCCTATTGTCATAATTCCTAATGAGATTGAGACAGCGTTAAAAAGCGTCCCAATAATTGAAACTTTCAAGCAGCCTTTACCGCCTAAGCCCAAGTTTTCTCAGTCCGATAGATTTGATTTAACAACCTTGTCTGCATTGGCGATCGCCACTTTTGGATTGGCAATATTCTTAAATCAATTTGCTCTTTTAGTTATTGGATTGGGTTGTTTGGCGATCGCTATAACTGCCTATTGGAATTACTCTACTTACCCTAGTCGGCTCGGTCAATTTGAAAAGTTAAGACAGTCCTATGAGTTAAAACTGGATAAGTATAGTAAAGCAAAGCAAGCTCACGAACAACAACAGGCTCTTTACCAACAGCCTGACGGTCTGGAACGATACCGTAAAGATAAGGTTTTAGAAATTCTCGAACGTACAAGTACTACTGACGGGTTTGAAGAAAATATAAATGAAGGTATGAGTGAGGAGAGTTTGCGAGAGCGTCTTAAATACTTTTTTGGCGATCGCATCTATGTTGACCAAAAAGTAAATATCCCAAATACAGACCGACATTACATACCAGATTTTATTTACATTGACACTAATTTGAATTTGCATAAAGATATTGAGGTAGACGAGCTTTGGTTTGTTAAAGCTGGGAAGTAGAAGAACATGTGAATTATATTAATGGCACCCAATTTTTTATATTGTGGGCGGTATTGCGATGTTGCTAACGATAACTTTAAGGATGTTTTTTACTGCTATTAATCGGAAGTCTTTAAAGCTTTAGACAAAAATGTCTGAGTTGTGGAATGGGCGATCTCTGGAGCAAGTTGACTCTTCGGTCAAATATTTGAGTCTACTTTAGCTACCCATGCGCTGGCATTCCAATAATCAGTGAAGGATGTACTGGTCGAAATTGCTTGTGTTGGCGGCATCAAAAAAAGGTTCAAGGCATCAATAATCTCCCCAAAAGCCCTTTTCTTAGCCTTGAGTGGTGTACGTTCGAGAAATGCTTTCCATTGTTGAAGCTTGGCTGAGTCTCGAGCAAATTTATCGCTTAACCCCTCTGGAAGAGTTGCTGGAATCTCTGTTTTCCTGCGCGCAAATGTGTTTTTAATTGCCTTTGCCAAAATTTCTCCATCAAAAGAGAAATTGCTGCTCAAATAGTAGATATCGTAGTAGTCCTTCATTCGACTATTTAAGAAACCTAACTTGACCATGGCTTCAAACTTTTCTGCTACAACAGTTTCCTTGGGATAGACACGCAAAATAGGTTTTGGTAAATTCAAAAGTACAGGATATTCTACAATCTCTGTCTCTGGGGTCACATGATCTCCAAACCCAATATCGAATTGGAGACCAATCTCCATGCCATCAAGAAATGCTGTAAATTTTAGCCTTATCCCCTCATACTCTTGATCTTCTTTAATTTTGGAATGAATTTTGCCACTAAGGTCAAACGTCAGTCCATCATGCTGTTCGACATCGATCTGACAAATCTTACGAAAAATCTCAGCTAAACCCGTAGGTTCACTATCACCGTAGGACAAGAAATCTGCATCTCTTGTTGACCGATAGGGATCTGTTGCCCAAATAGATAAAAGCATTCCACCTTTGAGAATAAACTGTGATCTGTATTCAGAACAACTTAGCCTGTATAAAACACGCTCTAAGGCGTACCTCTCAAGAATTAGATTAAAGTCATTTCCTAGACGCTTTGCTTCGTTTCGTAAACGATCGCGAATAGAGGCTCCTATATTTTTTACAGCTTTTTTGGTCATGCCAATAGCTCAAGATATGGACGCATCACACTGCCCACACGACAAATTTTGGCAAAGTGCCAGAGTTCTTGGATGGAACAGCGTTTCTGTTCTAGACATTCTTTAAGAGCCTCGATCGCAATATCTAGCCCCACTTTGCTGCGAAATTTAAAACAGTCAATAATGGTCTTAGCAGGACAAAAGACACGAATGGGTACTCCCTCAATAATATGAGTCTCAACTCCTTCTTGAAGTACACTTTCTGACATATAAACTATTTTCAGGCTTACTTCAATTACTTTTGGCGGATGCGCTTTATTTGCGATCGCAAACCAAATTTCTGATGGTTGTTGAGTTGTAAGCCGATGAAAACTCAAAGCGGAAAGCAGACAAATTACTCCATGCGGACTACGAATTGCCGGCTCTAAAAAACTATGATACCGGGTCATCGGTAGATTTAAATTACGATATACCCCATGTCCAACATGTTCAATCTCATTCTGTTCAAGAAGCTTTTGTAATCTCCCTTGAAGATTTCTACGTGCAGATAAATTTCTCGGGCGAAAGAGTCCTGATCGAGGTATTCTTTTACGAGATGCTCTTGTGGTCACAGGTTAAGCTTCCATTTCTGTAAACTGATCGGTACTTAAGGTCTAACTACCGATCTAATTATAGATTATTTGGTTGAAGATATTACACTGCCTAGTTAATACTAATATCACTTATTATCCATGAGATGTTTTTCAGCCCGTTTGTGTTTGCCCAGCTTCAGGCTATCCGATCGCCTATTACTAAGTCCACTCCTTGGGGTAGGTTTAGTTCTACCAAAATTGGAATGGGGTATTTGCTGGGATTGCGAAGTCTTCGCTTTGGCGGAGTTGATTTACTAATTCATGGCTGATTTTGCCATGACAGTCATCGGTGCAATGTTCTTTGTCTTACTGGTCGCGGACTTTAAGCGTAGGTATAAGAAAAGTTAAAAAGCAAAGGTTAAGATCCCCAACTTTTTTGTAAATTTGCAAATTGTCTTGCTCGTCTAGAAAAAGTCGGGGATCTGTCTGGTTAGGGTTGCTTGGGGCAAATGTGACTAGGTGGTGCCAGATGAGATTCTTTAAAAGAGCGGGCTAGATCGGGTTTTAAATTAATGAAGGTGAGAAGATTCAGGAATGCGTTGGCAATGATTACATACTGGACAAATCTTTGTAATGGAGTCATGGGGAAGTCCTCTATAACTTGACAATCACATGTTGTAGGAAATGCCCTAGAACCTCCAGACGGGTTAAGGAAGATAGCAAAATTCTCTTAACTGCCTTTTCTGTCCTCTTTGAATTGAGTTAAACTTAATCAACACTGTCAGCAAAACTTGGTTGAGCCATGCCTACACAGCGCAATAGAGGGATCGCCGCAACGGTTGCGGGACTGCAAAAACTTCGTGAGGTTAAGGCGGCTGGGGAAGCGGATGGAACCCGTTTGACCTTTGAAGGCATTGCCGATCGCATTTCTCAGAACTCTCAAGCTTCAGTCGATCCGAGAACGGTAAGACGATTTTTTGATGGTAAAGGTATTGATCGCGATTGCATCCTAGCGATTTGTGCTGCTTTGGGTTTAGAGGTCACGGAGATTGTTGATCCTAATGAATGGAATCCCGCTAAGTTTCGTCAAACTTCTCAACCCGTGGCGATCGCCGCAACCCTGAATACGACACCTCCGCCTGTGGATGAATGGCAGGGACGACAGGATGAAATCAAGGAACTACAAACCGCCCTAAGCAATGAGAAAGTACGCTTAATCGGGATGACCGCCGCAGGAGGCTATGGTAAATCGGCTTTAGCGGTGAAGTTCAAGGAGAAGTTAACCCCTGATTGGCGGGTGTTGTGGGTGAGTTTTATTCAGCCTTACCCCTTGGCGCAATTTGGGCGGTGGTTATTGGAGCAGTTGGGACGAGCTTATGATGAAAAGTGGGACGAGGAGACGTTAATTAGGCAGATCGTCGAAGGGTTAAGCGCTGAGCCTTGTTTGTTGGTGTTGGACAATATGGAAACGGTCATACCAGCAGAAGGGAAGTCGGTTTATGGTCAATTTTTGAGCCAATGGCTAGGGAATGGGATGCATAGTAAGCTATTGCTCACTAGTCGGGAACAGCCAGTGTTTAGCGCCAATTTGCTACCGCGTTGTTATTGGTTAGTTCTAAAGGGGTTAGCCGAAGCCGATGCGATGCGTTTGGTGACGGAAGACTATGGATTAACAGGAACGCAGAAGGAATTAGCTCATTTTGTGAACCGAATGGATCGGCATCCCCTCTTGATGCAACTGGTATCGAGTTGGATGCGGGAGGAGTTGGGGGAAGGGGTTGGTGTGACAGAGGCGGAAAATTTGGGCTTAGATTTGTTTACGGTGGAGGGTTATCACCGTGATACGGAAACCTGTGTCAAGGAAGTGGTAGCGGCGAGTTTGGCGCGATTATCGGTAAGGTTAGGGGATATTTTAAAGCGGTTGTCGGTATTGCGAGGGATTTTTGATCTAGGGTTAGCTCAGGGGTTAACTGCCGAGGTAACGGATGCAGAGTTACGGTATTTAGCCCGTTTGTCGTTGTTGCAGGAGTTTCCCCCCGAACCGCTCAAGGGAAAACGGCGACGGTTTCAGTTTTTGCCTTTAATTTCGATGGTGGTGCAACAGCAAGCGGATTCTGAGTTGTTGCGATCGGCGCATCAGGCTGCGTTGGATTATTTTTTGGCACATTTACCTGCGCCACCTTGGGAATCTTTGGAGGATTTGACGGCGTATTTAGAGGGGTTTTACCATGCAGGGGAATTGGGAGAATGGCAGTTAGCTTTTGATATTTTGAATAAGGAGCGAGGGGGAGAAGGGAAAAATAAATCGGTTGATCAATTTTTGGATTTTCAAGGGTTTTATCGTCAGCGAGCGCAGTTATACGAGCAGGTAATCGCAGGGAGTCAACGAGAACAAGATTGTTATAGGAAGTCGTTAAACCGTCTGGGCAATTGTTATAATTCATTACATCAGTATGAAAAAGCGATTGCCCACCACCAGCAATATCACGACATCAGTGAAGAAATCGGCTTTCGGCAAGGGGTGGCAATTTCTCTAGGCAATTTAGGCAATTGTTATAAGTCATTAGATCAGTATGAAAAAGCAATTGCCTATCACCAGCAAGATCACGACATCAGTGAAGAAATCGGCGATCAGCAAGGGGTGGCAGGTTCTCTAGGTAATTTAGGCAGTTGTTATAATTTCTTGGGACAGTACGAAAAAGCGATCGCCCACCACCAGCAATCTCTCGAAATCAATGAAGAAATCGGCTTTCGCGAAGGTGTGGCACGTTCATTACACAATACAGGGGACACATTGATAAAACTAGACCAATACAGCAAAGCAGAACCCAAAATTCAAGAATCCTTAGTTATTTCCCAAGAGATTAACCTTAAAGAGTTAATCGCTGAGAGTTTCAAAGTCCTTGCCGATATTGCCCATCAAACCAATCAACCCCAACTCGCCCTCAGCCATTGCCAAGCCGCCCTCACGCTCTCCCAAGAACTTGGCATTCCTTTAGTCAAAGACTGCGAAGAACTCCTAGCAAAAATTCAGGAGGACCTGCGGAAACTATAACTTGCACGGTTTATTGGTTTGGGGATGGGAGACAAGTGGCTGTATATTGTGGGTGGTATTGCGATGGTGCTAACGATAACTTTAAGGGTATTTTTTACGGCTATCAATCGGAAGTCTTCAAGGCTTTAGACCATTCTTCTAAACTCTTTCTCCTCGTTTCAATACTTTGATTTAGAACCGTTGTTGAATTCTGCAAGAATTTTTTACATTGTTCTTCATCGAAACCCTTGTTTTTTAACTTTCCAGCTACTTTAACCGGAACAGATCTTTTGAGCTCATCCTCATGATTCAACATTTCTAGCTCTTTAGTAAGATAATCCCAAAATTCTTGTGAGGAATAATGTAATTCAGCAGACTTAATGTCTTCTTCCATATTATAGAACTCCGGAATAGATACCTTATCTTTCAAATCAAGCCATTCAATCAGGTTTTGAAAATCTTTTTGGTTGGCTAACTTAAGCACTTGTATTGCACGATTGATGGGTAGATCATTTGAGTCAGCAAGTAGACAAACCGGATATAAATCCAGCATGAGTTTAATGGCGGTTTCTTCTAAGTCACCACCCACAAGTCCGCCATGGGCTACAAGGTTACGAAGAACTGGAAATATAAAAGAATAGTACTCAAAAGATAACAAACTATTTATTTTCTCATCTATAATTTCAAGCTTTTTATTTAATGATGATATCCCTAATTCACTTTCCGAAGCGCCTAGTTCCCTACAAATATCCTCAAAAATTCCTTCAATTTGTAATGGAACCATACTCACAAAAGAAATGTAATCTTTTTTCTCAAAGTGACTCAGCATTGTATGTATAACTTGTTTTCGTTTATCCAATATATGTGACTTTGAAATAAGAGTTTCAAGTTTCTCTCTCATGTTAGGGAGTCCCTCTAATTCACCATTTATATACTCTAAGGCTATTTTTTTTAAATTTATCGGGTGATTTTTCGCATTCATTAATGACCATTTCATGTGATGAGACAGTCAAATCCATGAATTTATTTGAAAACTCATTGAGGCTCCGAACATCATATAAATCTCGTCCGGCCAATAAATCTCGTCCCAAGAAAAGGATTTGACGTCCATATGGGTATGGGCTCTTTTGGGAAAAGAGAAACGATGCTAAAATATTGGGAGCCGCCCGCCCTATTACATATGACTTAATATCTTTAGCCATAAATTTGATGATTTGATCATTTGCTTTCAAATTTTTCTTTTGAAAGTAGTCAAGTTGTTTTTTGTAGTAACGTTCTGTTGCCGACAGAGATTTCTTTTTTCCTATTTCTTCTAAAGCTTCAGAGATATAGGTCAAATTATCTGCGATCTTTTCAAGATCACTACTGATCTTGAATGACAGCTTCAAAAATTCATACTTTGGCTCTTTTTCTAGCTTCAAATATTCTTTTGCTATAAAATCCCACAAGTTATCTGTTTTCTCTGGGATGTCATTGTATTTCCAATATTCCAGCTCTACATCTTCAAAAGAAGTAGATTTGTCCAGTTTCAAGACTTCCTGTAAGAAAACTTTTGAAACACTCTTTTTACCCAACTCAAAGACATCGTTTTCCTGTAAAATCCTTGCACGTAAATCCCAAATCTCATGCACCTTAAGTTTGCTTATGTTAACCATCTTTAGTCTTCTATCCTACTAGTCCTTACGTTTGCAATCTTTATTTATTGTCATATCTAAGTATGTCATTATTTGAATGAGTAGCGATCGCTTATTTAGCCTCTTCCCCAAGCACGATTCTCCTGACTTTAGTAGCTTGTGATCGCATCTTTGCTTTATCCAAACTTGCCGATACCCTTACTTTATCCAAAGCATTAACCTGAGCAATATAACTGCTATTGCGGTTTTCAAATGAGTGCGGCACGGGCATCAGCTTCAATAAAGTAGCCAATGACATCTTCCTTATTGAGGGAATTGACAAAAGTTGAGACAGCTTGGTCTAATTCTT
>VYKS01000714.1_pt1 | contig 11744 bp, 11 predicted proteins | sample 5114511 | NCBI WGS metagenome assembly VYKS01 (sample SAMN12291795, study PRJNA351875) | freshwater metagenome | isolation source: freshwater lake | place: USA: Michigan, Gull Lake | collected 2011-07-05 | reverse complement strand
CCGAGTAGGTCGTTGACCAGTCCAATTATATCACGAAACCTATGCATATCAAGACTTCTACTGCAATTCATCTCATCGGTAAACCGAGAGTCTTCTTGCAGAGGAAAGATAAATCTGGGCAAAGTATCTTAGTAATTAAAGCCAAGGAAGCAAATCCCCTTATTGCCAATTTTAATATTGATAACTATTCCCCTTCCAGTATTGGCAGTGAAAGATTTGGGGTGAATTAACCTGAGCGATCGCAGTTCAAACATCCAAGACAAAGCCCTATACTTTAGCTTAAACTACTTGCCCTAGGGAGCCTACAACATCCACTCGACGATCAATCTTCTCATTCAGAGCAAATCGAAGTTAGTAATGACAGAGAATTTAATCGAGTTAGAGAAGTTACTGAAAAAAAGTTAATGAATCTTTAAGAAAGTCAAGGGGTATGATTTTTATAGTTAATGCACTAACAGGGTATGCAAACCGTAGAACCATAATTCAACTTCCCTTAGCTCTTAGTGAAGTTTGTGCAAAGTGTCAGAACCATTTTTCCTAATCTCAACCTAAAACTCTGTCATGGCTAATGAAGAACAACTAGACATAATTAATCAAGGTATCCATATCTGGAATGATTGGCGATCAGGGGGGGCGGAACAAAAAAAAATTGATCTATCAAATGCTGATTTGAGTGCAGCGACCCTAAGCTTGGTAAACCTCAGTTTGGCTAACCTCCGATCTATAAATTTTAGTCGTGCTAATTTGAGTAAAGCTAATCTCAGTGGGGCGATTTTAAGTAAGGCTAATCTTTCTGAAGCCAGCTTAATTAAAGCAAATTTAAGTATGGCTAATTTCATCATGGCAGACTTGAGCGGAGCCTATTTAAGTGAATCTAATCTGACTAGGGCAAATTTAGGTAATGCGGTGGCGATCGCTGCCAACTTTATCATGGCGAACCTAACAGGAGCATATTTCAGCGAGTCTAACTTTACTAGAGCCAATCTGAGTAATGCTAATTTAACCGAAGCAATTTTAGTCAAAGCTAATCTCTCGGCTTCCTACTTAAATAAAGCTAACTTTACTTCGGCAAATCTAAATATGTCGGATCTGAGTGAGGCGGATTTGAGTGGAGCTAATATGCATTTAGCCGATCTGAGTATGGCAAATTTAAGAAATGCTAATTTAATTGGAGCAATTCTCACGGATGTAGATCTCAGGGAAGCTAACCTGCACGCCGCCTACCTCAGCACCGCCAACCTGACTGGGGCAGATTTAAGTATGGCCACCCTTACTAATACCAATTTCTATCAAGCCGATCTACGGGAGGCAAATTTAGATCGGGCGAATGCCGAAGATGCTAACTTGAGCGAGGCCTATCTTTGTAATGCTAACCTCACGGGTACGATTTTAATTGGGGCTAATTTGACAGGTGCAGTGCTTAAGAATGCCGATTTAACGGGGGCAAATTTTAGTGGAGCCAAGCTAGATGGAGTAGACTTTACCGGGGCGACGATGCCCAATGGTCAAGCTTTTGTGCCTAAATAAATACTTAAGGTGTATTCAGCTACATTGCAAGGTGCAGAAAGAGATCACAATTTTGAGTTACGGCTTCTAAGCAGTTTCAGCACTCAATTTTATCAACTATTAAACCTTCGCAAATTAACCCTTCGCAATTATGAAACCTCTAATTATTGTCTGTGGCTTAAACCGATTTGGGTACAAAATTTTGTGCTTACTGCGTCAACAGGATGCTTTAGTGGTGGGTATTAGCGATCGCCCAATTGCCTATGAAAATCATGAAAACGATCGCAAAAATCTAGACAGCAATATTATATCGCAGGGAGATGTCTTTAATTAGTAGTGATGCCCTAGAGTTCGAGTTACAGAGGATTCTTAATGTTGAGGGACGTGAACAAATTTTTGCTTTTTTGGGTGTGGCAAAGATTTTTGTTGAAACAACTGACAATATTGAAGGGAGAGCAGAGAGTCTTTGTAAACTAGGTTTTACGCTCTATGATGCTTTGCATTTAGCATTTGCTGAGGATTCAGATGCGACAGTTTTTTTGACTACAGACGATCGCCTACTCAGGAAAGCAATAAGCTATGCTGATAACATTAAGGTTAGGGTTTCTAATCCTGTAACTTGGTTATTGACATCCTCCCCCGATTTATCGGGTATTATACCACGATTGACTGCCATTCACCGCCCGATAAATCGGGTGTCCTCTGGCAGAAGAAAGATAGCGAAGTCGAAGTTGGAGGATTACTATATGCAGTCAAAGACAAGAGATCGCTTTTAAGATACGCTTTACCTACCCTCCTTCTGAATATAATATGGCTGTAATTATTGCTGGTGAACGTAGTGGAGTGGGTAAGACCACAGTAACCTTGGCATTATTAGCAGCAATGCAATCCAAGCATTCTCTGGTGCAGTCTTTTAAGGTTGGTCCCGACTATATTGATCCCATGTTTCATACTCAAATTACGGGTCGAGCTTGTCGGAATCTCGATCCAGTTTTAACCTCAGAACAGTATGTACAGTCATGCTTTACTAAGCACTCTCAGACTGCCGACTATACCCTAATTGAAGGCGTAATGGGGTTATTTGACGGAGCTTCTGGCCATGATGATACGGCAAGTACCGCCCATGTTGCTAGATTGCTCAAGGTACCAGTAATCTTGATTTTGAATTGTGCTAGTACTTCTCGATCCATTGCTGCGATCGCCCACGGTTACAGAACTTTTGATCCCAGAGTCGAAATCGCAGGAGTAGTTCTCAATCGAGTGGGAAGCGATCGCCATTTGGAATTATTAACCCAAGCATTGGAACCCCTGAACCTACCAATTTTAGGAGTTCTGCGCCGCCAAGATAATATCACCATTCCCGATCGCCATTTAGGATTAGTACCCACAGGGGAATTAGCTGATTTTCAAGGATTATGCGATCGCTTTGCCCACTTGGGTAGAACCTGTTTTGATTGGGAGAAATTATTACCACTCTTAAAAATCTCAAAGAAAACCTCTCAAACTCCTAGCAATTCAGAAACTCTAACTAAACGGAATCATAAAAAGGATCAGATCAGAAATAAGAGTATTCCTGAAGATATTCACGGACTGTATTTTGGTGGCGGATTTCCTGAAGTCTTTGCTAGGCAATTAACCGAAAATTTATCAGCCCGAGCATCTGTAAAAGCGGCAATTCAATCAGGAATGCCCACGATCGCTGAATGTGGAGGTCTAATGTATCTGTGCGATCGCCTTGAGGATTTTGATCATAATTTATCTGAAATGGTCGGGATCTTCCCTACCACAGCAATTATGGGCAAGAAGCTGACACTAGGTTATAGACAAGCTTTAGCTTTACAGGATAGTTGTTTAGTTAAAAAGAGCGATCGCATTTGGGGGCACGAGTTCCATCGTTCGACTTTGACAGAATCTAATCTAAATCCCTTATTTAATTTGAGTGGATATGATTCTCATTTGCTCTATCCCGCCGAAGGTTGGCAACGCTATCAAGTTCATGCTTCCTATTTACACCTGCATTTTGGCGCACAACCCCAGCTAGTAGAGAGGTTTTTAGATTGTTGCTTGAACCCACTTGCAAAATTATTTTCTGGCATCAATTATGATTAAATTAGAACCAAGATTCAAGATCGCTGATATTCCTGAAATTATCGAAATCTGAGGGAACAAAGACTGTATAAAATATTGCGAATTGTAGGCTCCTTTTTTAATCCTCAGCGAATCCTCCCAAAGTGAAATTGAATGGTCTTGCTAAGGGGACTAACTACTGACGCTATATAACCTTGGTACGAAAAATTGCGGCGGTACGCATCCCAAAGGGAATCGCTAAATTGATAAATAGTCCAATCTAAGGGAATTTCATTTACGGCTAGTCTAGTAATTTCGCCTTGCTCCCAGATTGTTGACACCTCTGATAATTTACCTAATCCCTCGCCTGTGGCTTTGAGGTAGGCTTCTTTTAATGTCCAAATTTTGAGAAATTTAGCTTGATCGGAATACTCTGAAGCTTGAATAATTTGGGATTCGGCTTGAGTAAAAAACCGTTCTGATAGACTTTGGATGTGATTAATGGGTTTTTGGTATTCCAGATCAATGCCAACTACGCTATTCCACGTCACCGCACATACAGCCAAATCCTCAGAATGGGATAGATTAAATTCTAGACTTTGGTCTGGATTCTGTTGATTTGTAGCTATAGATGGCTTACCCTTGGAGCTATAGGTAAAGTTAAGATCTTGAGGGTCAAGATTGAGATATTTACTAAGAATAATCCGTAGATTTGCCCTAGCAACAATAAACCGTCGTCGATGAAGATCAAACTTGTAGCGATCGCTTCTAATTTTTTCATCATCCGCTAAAAGTCCCTCTAGGAAATCCAACTCAGAATCTGTCACTTTAAGGCTGATACACCAGATGGTAATTTGATCTGGATCAAACATTTTTCAAACATTTTTAATAGGATTGCAAATAATGGGCAAACTCTTCCACAAAACTACCATTAATAATTGCCGATCGCATTTGTTGAGTAAAGCGAATTAACTCAGTAATATTATGAATTGAAAGTAGGGAATATCCTAAAACCTCCTGCGATCGCAGTAAATGCCCTAGATAGGCTCGACTAAAGTTTTTACAGGTATAGCATGGACATTCGGCATCAATGGGATTAAAGTCTCGGCGAAATTTTGAGTTCTTTAAGTTCCAACGATGTTCCGCTGTGGTACCTGCTTGAGAATGATCTCGGACTAAAACGGCTCCATGGCGGGCTAGACGGGTGGGAATCACACAGTCAAATAAATCCATACCTGCGGCTACAGCCTGAGCCATTTCACGGTGGGTACCGATACCCATTAAATATCGGGGTTTATCTGGAGGTAAAAGCGGCGTGATGGCTTGGACAATCTTGGCAATTAATTCGGGTGGTTCTCCCACACTTACGCCCCCGATCGCATAGCCTGGCAAATCAAAGGCGGTTATCTCTCTAGCGGACTTTTGACGCAAATCCACATATACTCCCCCTTGGACAATGCCAAATAAGGCTTGATCTTGGGGTCGATTATGGGCTTTTAGACATCTTTCTAACCATCTCGTGGTGCGATCGCTAGCACTGGCAATTTCATCACGGGTAGCAGGATAGGGAGCGCATTCATCAAAAGCCATAATCACATCCGCACCCAGCAGATTTTGAATTTGGATCGACTTTTCAGGCGTGAGGTTAATCATCTTGCCATCACGGGGAGATTTGAACTTTACCCCTTCATCACTAACTTCTCTCATATCACTGAGGCTAAATACCTGAAAGCCGCCAGAGTCAGTCAAAATCGGCCGATCCCATGCCATAAATTTATGCAGTCCTCCAGCCTCGGCAACCAAGTCTTCTCCTGGTTGCAAATGGAGATGATAGGTATTTGCCAGCACCATTTCCGCTTGGCAGCCTTTGAGTTGGTCTGGAGTTACGGTTTTGACGTTTGCAAGGGTACCCACGGGCATAAATCTCGGTGTATGTACAACTCCGTGGGGGGTATGAAATTCTCCGACTCTAGCCGATGTTTTGGTACATTGACACTGCACTTGAAACTGAAATGGTTTTGTCACTTTTTCCTTAGTCCTTAGACATATTTTCTGAAATTTTTGCGATTTAGATTTGAGTTGACTGCAAAAATGAACTCCCTTATTCGCAGAGAGAATAACTTTAGCCGAGAATCTTACTGATTCTTACTTTGTTTAATAAGTAGCGATCGCAGATCTTATCTAACAGCAGGTTCGGGAATAGATACTTGTTGGGAATATTTACTGGTAATAATTCTAGCTCCCCGTTTCCGAGTGAAGTAGTTATAGCCCCATTGCAACATCACAATTAACTGATTATCAAATTCCACCAAAAACAGAATATGCAGAAAAGTCCAAATGAACCATGCAGGCAAACCAGTAAGTTTCATAAACCGTAAATCTACCACCGCCGCATTGCGCCCGATTACTGCCAAACTCCCGCGATCGTAATATTGAAACTTGGGTAGGGGTTTTTCCGCAATTTTGGCTTTAATTAACTTCGCAATAAACTTCCCTTGCTGGACGGCGACAGGAGCTACCCCAGGTAAGGGTTTCCCATCTGCTTGGTGGCTATAATTTGCCAGATCCCCAATCACAAATAGATTCGGATGATTTGGGATAGATAAATCTGCCTCGACAATCACTCTCCCAACTCGATCCAGAGGCGCACCTACCCTGTTGGCTAAGATTTCTCCCAATGCCGAAGCTTTTACCCCCGCCGCCCACAGGATTGTCTGAGCAGGAACTTCCTCGGTGCGATCGCCACAGCGAAATGTGACAACATGATCCTTGATATTAGTAACAATCGCTCCTGTTTTGACAGTTACCCCCAACTTAGTCAGAGCCTCTGCGGCTGAAGCCGATAAATCAGATGCATAGGGAGGTAAGATCCGTTCAAAGCCTTCCAACAAGAGAATTTGAGCTTTAGTTGTATCAATATTACTAAATTCATTATGGAGCGTATGATTTGCTAATTCTCCCAATGCGCCTGCTAATTCTACCCCTGTGGGCCCGCCACCTACCACCACAAAAGTGAGAAGAGCCTGACGTTTCTCGGCATCGGTTTCTTTCTCAGCAGCTTCAAAGGCATCTAAAATACGACGGCGCATATTGATTGCATCTTCTACGGTTTTTAATCCTGGAGCCCACTCTGACCAGTGATCGTTCCCAAAATAATGATGACTTACACCCGTTGCCACAATCGCATAATCGTAGTCAATCTCTTCACCGCCACGAATCAAGATTTTTTGGGATTCTGCGTTAATATCTGTAACTTCTCCCATCAAAACCGTAATATTTTTTTGGTTAGCCAAAACTCCGCGTATAGGTGACGCAATATCCGCAGGCGAAAGCACACCAGTGGCAACTTGATAGAGAAGAGGTTGAAACAGATGAAAGTTGCGTTTATCAATTAAGGTGATCCGAGCATCAAGACCTTGCAACTTCTGTGCTGCATAAAGTCCACCGAATCCACCGCCAATAATGACAATATGTTTTTGTGACACTGCGATCGCCCCGAATTTTAAGTATAGGTAATTATACTACTACTAATTTATCCAAGTGCGGGACTGCTAAGATGATGATTAGTTCTGCAAAATATCGAATTAATTATCTATTTAAATATCTATGCCTGCCAAGTTTGAGTTAGACCGTTACGATGCTGAAGCGATCGCTAATCACTACAAACGACTACCACTTAAAGTTTGGGGGCGTTGCCTAAATATATTTTTACCTCTACTCACCCTATTTTTCTCTCTGTGGTGGGATCGTAAAACTCAACAAACTGAGCTTAAATCCAAACAAAGAGCCATCCAAACCCGAAAACTTTTAACTAAGCTTGGTCCCGCATTTATTAAAATTGGGCAAGCTCTATCGACTCGTCCCGATGTTGTGCCTGCATCTTTTATGGATGAGTTTGCTCAACTTCAAGATCAGCTTCCGCCCTTTCCCAATGAACAAGCATTTAGATTTATCCAAGAAGAACTGGGGGCAACTCCCCTAGAAATCTATGCCGAATTTTCTCCCAACCCCATTGCTGCGGCTTCTTTAGGTCAGGTTTATAAAGGTAGACTACGAACAGGGGAACAGGTGGCGATTAAGGTGCAAAGACCAGATATTAATGAGGCGATCGCCCTAGATATGTATATTTTACGGGGTATTGCGAGCTGGGCAATGCAAAACTTCAAATTCATTCACAGCAACCTCGTGGGTATTTTAGAAGAATTTGCCAGTCGGATTTTTGAGGAAATGGATTACACCTGTGAAGGAGCTAATGCGGATAGATTTGCAGAATACTACGGCAAGATCGAAGAGATTTATGTACCTAAAATTTACTGGAAATACACAGCCCGCCGTGTTTTGACCATGGAATGGATCGAAGGCACAAAGCTAACGGAACTAGAAAAAATCAAAAGTATGGGGCTGGATAGTCGGCACATTATCGAAGTCGGAGTGCAATGTTCGCTACGTCAATTGCTGGATCAGGGATTTTTTCATGCCGATCCCCACCCTGGAAACCTTCTAGTCATGAGCGATGGCAGACTTGCTTATCTAGACTTTGGCATGATGAGTCAAGTTAATTCAGCGCAAAGATATGGCTTAATCGAGGCAATTATTCATCTCGTAAATCGGGACTATGGGGCTTTGTCTAAGGATTATGTCAAGTTAGGATTTTTAACCAGCACTGTCAATCTCGATCAGATTACTCCAGCTTTGGCGAAGGTCTTTAATGAAGCTTTGGGGGCAAGTGTTGCCGAGCTAGATTTTAAGGAGATGACCGATCAGCTTTCCCAAATTATGTATGAATATCCATTTCAAGTTCCTGCTTATTATGCACTGATTATTCGATCGCTTGTTACCTTAGAAGGCATTGCCCTGAATGTCGATCCAAATTTTAAGGTTCTTAGTGTAGCTTATCCCTACGTTGCAAATCGGCTTTTAACCGACTCTAATCCAGAGTTACGCAATTCTCTCAAGGATCTACTATTCAGTGATGGCGAGTTTAGATGGACAAGACTAGAGAACCTGCTCAAAAATGCTAAGTCCAATCAGGACTACGATCTCAAGGAAACCCTGCATCAAGTTAGTGATTTTCTATTATCGGAACGGGGTGAATATATGCGCGATCGCCTCACGGATGAAATTGTCAAGGGCATAGAAAAAGAGGCTTTTAGTCGGATTATGAATCCTTTTGCCCCAAGAAAACCTCAAGTTAAAACCAATGGTGCTAATCCATCGAGTCTGCAAAAACTGATGAGTGTGTGGTCAACAATTTCCCAAGATCAAAACCTACAGCCCCTAGAGTTTGTACCATTGGCAGGACAAATTTTAGCTAAACCCGAAACCCAAGAGATTGGGAGAAATATAGTATGGCAATTGACCCAGCGGGCGATCGCTCGCTTGATTAGAGAAGTGGCTTTACCCCAAGATAATCCTGAAAAAATTCCAGTTGCCGAAGTGATAATCACTAATCCCAAAACTACTCCCAAAGCTATAGTGGGTAGCTCTCCCTCTCGGCAGTTAAATGGTAAAACTTGGTAAAGGCTAATTTTAAGGTGCAGTTACTTTTAAGGTAATCCCAATATTGCCATCTTGATCGGGGAAAGTCTCAAACAGCGATCGCCTAATAAATTCATTTAATTCTGAAGATTCAGGGATAATCTTAGTCTCTACAATTTGGCGATTTTGCCAGCGCACTGTGATTTTGATCTCGGTATTAATTAAGATTGCTAATTTTGTCGAGGATAGGCTGAAGCTTTCAATCTTATTCTTATACGCCTCTAGGTCTTGGGGATTAACCGAACCATCAATTTTAATTACTGTTAGTTTGAGATTTTGATCTTGAGAATTTTGATTTTTAGAAACTCTGGCCCTAAAGCGATCGACATCTCTCCTCTCAGTAGCTCTAGCTTGGCCCAAGGCTTGAGGAGATTCTAAAGTTACCAGAGGAGTTTCTGGAGGAGTTTTAATAGTTACTTTGCCTGTATTTTTTAGATCAGTCTCTGGGATTTCCTGTGTAGCATTAGCTCCAGCAGAATTAGTTGTAATGGCTGGGGCAGTCGGGGTGGGTGCGGTTTTAGGAGTTTCCACTTTAGATAAGTCAACTTTAGAGGAATCAGCTATAGAACTTTGCGGTATTGGGTTGGAGATTTTAGGAGTTGGAGCGATCGCCGAGTTAGGAATAGCTAAAGGAACAGAAATATTTGGCTTTTTAGCAGTTGGGGAACTTGTAATAGTTGGGGGAGTTTGAGGTAACTGAATAGATTTTTTTGGAGTTTGAATTAGAGAATCTGTGGGAATTGAAGTTTGAACTTGGCTTTTATCTTTTTCTAGAGATCTTGTTAAGGATTTAGAGTTTTTGATTTGTGGTTGAGATTTTGCCAAATTATTGGATTTTATAGACTTTTGCTCAGAGTTACTATCTGTAGAATTTGCAATGGAATTTGAAGTGACTACATATTGAGGCGAGTCGGGCTGTAATAACTTAAAAGTACCTGTTGTAATTCCGACAGTAGCGATCGCCGCAGCCGCGACCTTCAACCATAAGGGATTAATTGGATTTATGTTAGGAACTAAGACTGGGAGAATTTCAATCTCGCTTGTTAGCAACTCTAAATTTGTAAATAGATCGAATAATTCTAAAGTGCTAAATTCGAGGCGACTAAATTTACCGAGATTAGGAATATCAACTTGATGAAATAACTGAAACTCAAAATCTTGATTAGAACTTGAGGAATTTAATAACCTATCCACATAACTAGCTATACCCGTAATTAAACTCTCTAATTGGGTTTGATTGCCTCTAATTACTGGAGATTTAGTTTGATTACGGTTAAAAATAATTTGAAATCGCAGCTTTTTGACTATATTAGTGTCCGTCCACTCCGATAATGGCGATCGCTCTGTCCACACTTTAAGGTCAGAGGTAAGAGACTCATAACAGTACAATTTGCTCATTTATCTTAGATTTATCTGAGTAAAAACTGTAATAATAACGATCCCAAACTCGAAACAACATCTCCAAAACCAGTGCCTGGCGCACTAGGAGGATTTTTCATAACCTCAGCTAGATCTAGAGCCAACTTTTGACCTTTAAGATCGCCTTGGGCTTCAAATAAGCCTGCTGCTCTATCTGCATCTTGAATTGCTAATTCAACATCACCGATCTGTTTTAAAGAAACTGCTCGTCCCATATAACCAATGGCAAACTTAGGTTCGACTGTTACAGCTTTATTAAAGTATTCGATCGCCAGCTTGTGGTTACCCCTTTTGTCTTCATCCGTTGCCCAAGAATAGTACTCTTCAGCTTTAATAGCAGTTACTGGGATCCCAATTGCCCCACGCAAAAAAGTATTGTTAAAGTTTGCACCTGTTAAATCTGCTCCACCAAAATAGGCTCGCCGCAGATCGGAACCAGCAAAAGTTGCACCTTGGAGATTGGCATTGCTAAAATTCACCCCACTTAAATCAACATTGCTGAGGTTTGCCCCTGATAAATCAGCTCCATTCAAATTCGCCCCAAGCAAAGATGCGCCGCGAAAATCCACATTTTTCAAAATTGCATAACTCAGGTCAGCCCGACTAAGATTAACTTCTCGTAAATTTGAATTACTTAAATTCACCCCATTTAACTTAGCAAAGACTAAACCAGCACCGCTAAGGTCACATTTTTGGCATTGATTTGTGGATAAAGCTCTATTCACATGCTCAATATTTTCAGCGATCGCTCCTTGACTATACCCACAGGAGATTAAAGCTAAGGCTAGTAGGGTTGACTTTAGTTTCATGGTTTTAGTTCTGAATAGAGCCTGATACAAAGAATCACTCCTAAACTTTAGCATTGCTTTAAGACAATTTGAGTAAGTGTCCTATTAGAAATTCATCAGAACTAAAATTTCTTTATCTATCCTCTGCAAGAAGACCCTCGGTTTACCGATGGGATGAATTGCAGTAGGAATACTCATAGCTATAAACAATCTTACATCAGAAGTGCTATAATGTAAGGTATGCATAAAGCTTTCAAATACCGATTCTATCCAACTTCTGAGCAAGAAACCTTGTTGAGAAGAACGATGGGTTGCGCTCGTTTGGTCTATAACCGTGCTTTGTCCGCAAGGACTGAGGCTTGGTATGTGAAACAAGAACGAGTTGGGTATGATGAAAGCTCTAAGATGCTGACTCAGTGGAAAAAA
>VYKS01000552.1_pt1 | contig 11747 bp, 17 predicted proteins | sample 5114511 | NCBI WGS metagenome assembly VYKS01 (sample SAMN12291795, study PRJNA351875) | freshwater metagenome | isolation source: freshwater lake | place: USA: Michigan, Gull Lake | collected 2011-07-05 | reverse complement strand
CGCTTGCCGGTGTGGTCCTCGCGGGAGCCTCACTCGGGGCGCTGGCGGCGGTGCCGCTGATCAATGGCGCCGACGAGGGCACCCCGCTCGGCAGCGACGAAGCCACGGTCGCCATTACGACGGGCACCGGGGCGGCCGTTGGGATCCTCTTCGCGGTCGTGCAGGCGCGCGCCCTGCCCGCGACAGCCCGAGTCGCGGTGGCGCCGTTCGTCGCGCCCCGGGGCCGCTTGGGGATCCGCGTCGGGATGACGTTTTGACCGTGCCGGTGCGACGGGACGGTCGGCGCCATACGGCATCGGTCGCGTGCATGGGAGCGCACGCCTCCGCGCGCCCGACCGCGCTTTCTAACCTCGCGTTGCTCTTGACAGGGCCGCTAATGAGTGCTCCCTGTTCGCTGCGCTCACAGGTCGCGGTTTATTGAATGGCCCTGCATGAGAACGCAAGCGTTAGGCTGTTGGTGCCGTCACAATGTTTCCATCTTCGAGGATGCATGCGCATCTGGCTCCCGTTTCTCCCAATCGTGGCCCTGTATGCCTGCCGCGGTGACAATACGCCCAGCAGCTCGACCGCCGTGTCGGAAGCCGCACGTGGCCTGCCGCAACGGCTGGTGCCGGCAGACTTCGGGACACCCACCTACAAGCCGCCGCGCAATTCCTGCGCTCTAGCGCTCCGCGACCAAGCACGGCCCAGCGTCCAGTTGACTCTTGTTAGCTGGACAACGCGAATTGACTGGACACGGAGCACCGATGGAGTCAGCACGAAGACCGTTACGGCACGTGTGCCTGAGGGCGAGTACCGCCTTAGTCCTGATACGGCGTATGGCTTGCAGCCAGGTCAGCGGCTTCGCGTGGACTGCGGTTCTCAAACCGCCGTCACTGTTCTTGAGCCAGCAGGTTAGCATGGCGCGATAGCTGACGGCAGCACGATCCGGGTTCCGTTCTCCGGGCTGCCGCGAATCCCACCGAGAGCATTTCTCTTGCATCAGTCCCGCATGTGAGAGGAGACCTTCGGCTCCCGCGTTTGCATTGATCAGCAAGAGGTGACTTGGCTCTGTGGCGTGTGCGAGCATTACGCCATTAATTCTCCAGGGCGCACGCTGAGGGTTTGGGTCGTTCGCGACGCGCGAGGTCACACGCGTGTTCGCAGCGCTCCTATGACGGCGATCGATTCTGGTGAACGGGCGCTCTAAGCCTAACGATGCGTTGCAGCAGACGGGCGAGTTATGGAAGCTCGCTGCGCTCGCATTTCATTTCGTTCGCCCGCAGCTGAACGTGGGCGTTAGGCGTTCGCCACCCGCGCTCATCGGCGCGCGTGTTACCCGAAGCGGACGCCGGTATTTGGCGACGCCGGAGCGCGATTGCGCGGGCGGGCGGCTCCCGTCGTCCTGTCCTCCGTCCGTGCGGCGCGACTTCCAAACGTCAGCCTCCACGTGCATTTTGACCCTACTGACAGAGTAGGTTCGTCATTCTCGGGAGCCTCATGACACGACCAGGGCCTGACTCGATTAGCGCGTGTCCACATTGCGGCGAACCCGCGCGCACGTCGACGTACTCCTCGATTGCCTTTTACGGATCGTCGACGTGGAGCGACGGCGCGCGCCTCTCGTTTCCTGGATTCCCGTCGACGATTGTGGCGTGCATGGCGTGCCACCGCTGCTTCCGCGAAGACGACGCGGCCCCGGTTGCGTCCGCCGAGCCGTGGGACGACGACGGCGCCCGACAGATTCAGGCGCAGTGGGGCGACCTGCCCTATATCCGCGAGCCGGACGAGTCCGAGTACTATCTCGCGCTCGCACGCGGCGACTTTCCGGCGACGCCGGAGGCCCAGCGCGAAGTGCGACTGCGTGCGTGGTGGAAGCGCAATCAGCCCGCGCGCACGTCGACGCTTCCCCGTCTGGACGCGGCCTCGCTCTCGCCCGAGGCGCGGCAGAACTTGGAGGCGCTCCTCACGCTGCTGTCAGCCGACGATGAGCAGGATCTGCTGTTGAAGGCGGAGGTGTACCGCGAACTCGGCCGGTTTACGGAGGCCACGCAGGTCCTACAGGCGCTGCCATCGACGGCCACCGCACTCACCGTGCAGCGCTTGCTCGCGCTGTGCGACGCCGGCGACAGCCAGGTCACCGAGCTCGCGGCCGACGGATGGTTCAGCACCGCCTCCGAAATGCGGAGAACACGACGCCCCCCGGATCCGGAGCGCCGATCTGATGAGGAGTCGTCACGGCCAAGCTGATAGTTTCGGCGCAGGCGACGCCTAACCTTGCGTTGCTGCAGGCAAACGCTGCCAGCATTGGTGTGGCGAGCGCGGGCCGTTCGCGATAGTGTCTGGGACGGTGCGAACGCCCCGCTTGCTGCCGTGTGGGCGCTTGCTGCAGAACGCGAGCGTTATGCGTACTCCGGCGGGTTGCATGATCGCTGGCATTTCGGTACGTTAGAATGTACGTAGCTATGTACATACTTTCAGGAGCCGTATGTCGACGCTCAAGCCGAGTCGTGATATCCAACCGGTGACGGAGTTTCGCGCCAATGCCGCGCAGTTCATCGAGCAGGTGCAGGCGACTGGCGAACCCGTGATTCTTACTCAGCACGGCCGGAGTGCCGCCGTGCTCCTCGACGTCGAGTCGTATGAGGGCATGCTCGACGAGCTGGCGCTGTTGCGCGACGTACGCCAGGCCGAACAGCAGGTGGCGGCCGGGAAGACGGTGACGCACGCGGCGGTTGTGAAGCGGCTTCGGGCGCGACTCGGGCGATGAAGGTGGTCTGGTCCCCGCTGGCAGAGCAGCGGGCGCTCGAGGCCGTGGAGTATATCGCACAGGATCGACCGCGGACGGCCGCGGTTTGGCTTGAAAAACTGCTGGAGCGCGTGAGCCAGCTCGACCGATTCGAAGAGCAAGGCCGCGTGGTGAGTGAAATCGGCATTCCGGCCTATCGAGAGATCCTGCACGCGCCGTATCGCATCATCTATCGCGTCGACGCGTCACGTGTGGTGATTTTGACGCTCCGGCATGTGCGGCGTGCGTGGGACCCTGCGGAAGTCGACGACGCATAACGTTTCGCTGCTGCCGACAGCGACGATGCGGTGCGCCGTGTAACTGCGGCGCTGGCGCGCCTCCGTTCACGGCTATTTATTGAGAGTCGCTGCAGCAGAGCGCAGCGTTATGCAGCATTCTGGCAGGCGCAGTTACCCACTCAGCGGGAAGAGAAGATCTATGAACGGAGGGAGCATCACGCGCAGCATGCGGTTCTCCGGTTGTGTAGCCGCCATCTTGTTCGCGACCCTCATTGCCTGCAGTAAGGAGAAGACACCGGTGCCGTCTGAAGATCGCACGAGCTTTGCCGCTCGCTACGCGGCCGCATGGAGCGGAAAGGATCCGGTCGCTTTCGGTGCGCTCGATGATGAAGCGGGGTCGCTCATTGTGAACGGATCGGCGTCCGCTGGGCGGGCCGCCATCGTCGAAACGGCTCGCTCCTACATGGCCGCCTTCCCGGATATGGTCGTTCGGATGGACTCACTCCGCGAGGAGTCGGGGGCGACCGTGTTCCACTGGACTTGGACCGGGACCAATACGGGACCGGGTGGTACCGGGAAGGCGGTCAACCTCAACGGTTACGAGCGGTGGACCTTCGGTGCCAATGGGCTGCTCATGAAGTCCGACGGTCACTTTGACAACGACGAGTATCAGCGACAACTCAAGGGTGAATCGCCGGCCAGCCGCTAACTTCACTCCCCGTTGTGATGCTGACGGTCGTGCGATTCGGTAGCTCGCTGCGCTCGCATGTGATTAGATCGCCCGCTGCAGAAGATGGCGTTACGCCGCTTGACTGAGAATGCCCATGTTCAAGACCACGGACTACTTCGCATACACCCGGACTCGGGCCGATCGCGCCGCGATTCGGGACGAATGGATCCAGCTGGCCATCGAGCATCCGGCGGCCGAGGCCGTGCAGGGGGATGGCCGGATTCGCCGGTGGGCCTACATTTCAGAGGTGGGACGGTACCTACGGGTGGTGCTGCTCCCGGATGCGCTCACGGTCCACAACGCCTTCTTCGACCGCAGGTTCGAGCCATGAATGTGAAGTACTTCAAGGATACCGACACGGCGCTGCTCGAGTTCTCGAACGCCGAGGTAGAAGAGACTCGCGAGATTAGCGAGAACGTCTATGTCGATCTCGACAAGGCGGGCAATTTGGTGAGTATGACCATTGAACACGCGGCGACGGTCGCGAGCCTCCCGCAGGTGCGGATTGAGGAGATCGACGCGAGCGCAGCATAACGATGCTTGCTGCAGGCGGGCGCCATCGGTAGCTCTATACGCTCGCATTTGATTTCACCGCCCGCTGCAGAAGCCGGCGTTATGCAGTGCGACTCCTGATCGAGCGACACCGTTAGATCCTTCTTCTTGGGCGCCGAATGATGATGTCAGTGCGAGTAGCGACTGAAGCGGACTGGTCATCGATGTGGGAGATCATCAGACAGATCGCCGCGGCCGGTAACACGTACTTCCTCGAGCCCGATGTGCCGGAGTCAGCGGCGAAGGAGTACTGGATGGGGCCCGGACTCTCCGCCTACGTCGCGGAGGACGCCGGTGAGATCGTTGGCACCTACACGTGCAAGGCGAACCAACGCGGCTTGGGCTCGCACGTTGCCAATGCGGGCTACATGGTGCGGCCCGGATTCGACGGCCGCGGCATCGGCTTCCGGCTTGGCGAGCACAGCCTGGCGCAAGCCCGAGCCGCTGGGTTTCACGCCAGGCAGTTCAACGCCGTCGTGAGCACCAACCAGCGTGCCATCGCCCTATGGCAGCGGTTGGGGTTCAGCATCGTCGGCACCGTTCCCAAAGCCTTCCGGCATTTGGAGCTCGGATTGGTGGACCTGCACATCATGCACCGGTTCCTGGAGAGCAAAGTCGCCGAGTCGCATTCCGGCTTGCCCGTCTGAACCCCAGGTCCGATCTTTCCCGCATGAAGGTTCGCGATGCGCTTCGTCTGCTGACCGACGATGGCTGGTTCCTCGTGCGAACACGGGGCAGTCATCAGCAGTACAAGCATGCTACCAAACCCGGGTTGGTCACCGTAGCAGGCCATCCGAGCGACGAACTGGCACCCGGTACGCTGAACAGCATCCTCAAGCAGGCGGGGTTGAAGTCATGAAGCTACTGATCGTGGTCGAGCCGACGGCCTCAGGATTCTCGGCGTACGCACCGGACGTCCCGGGGTGCGTGGCAACGGGACCCACGCGCGAAGCGGTCGAACGCACGATGCGCGAGGCTATCGAGTTTCATCTGGAAGGGCTTCGAGAAGAAGGGATAGCCGCGCCGGAACCGCATGCGTACGCCACGGTCGTCGAGGTTGCTGCATAACGATGCTTGCTGCAGGCGGGCGGCTCGGTAGCTCGCTGCGCTCGCATTTGATCTGAACGCCCGCTGCAGAAGCCCGCGTTACGCCGCGAGCCAGGGATCAAGCTGGCGGCTAGCGCAGACTAGATGCGTTTCATTGCTGAATCTGCTGCAGTTGCAAACTGCCTAGAGTCGGCCACTAAGCTCACGGAATGCCACTCGAGCTGTTCACACTTCCCCTTCGCGCAATGATCCGACGAACGGGCTGTCTCTTGTTCATGCTGGCCTTGCACGCCTGCACTGGTACCGCCGAGCGATCCGCTACGGGCAAGACGGCTCGCGATAGCGCCGGCGTGTCGATCGTAGAACACTCGGCCGCGTACATGGCGGCTTTCCCCGAGTGGACGCTCGACAGCACGCCGCTGCAAGAGCTGCGCGGTGACGCGACAGACACGCAGTTCGCGAGGATCCTCGACGCGGTGCAGCGTGCCGACGGCGGCTTCTACGTTGCCGATCAGCAGCAGCAGGACATCAAGGCCTTTGCGGTGAGCGGCGCGTTCGAGCGAGTGCTGAGCCGACCGGGCCGCGGTCCCGGCGAGGTAGGCTACGTCAGTCGACTACAAATGCTTGCGGGTGACTCACTGGCTTTTGTTGATGCCAACAATCGGCGCATGTCGGTGTTCGGACCGAATGGGCATTTCGCGCGTCAGGTCCTCTTTCCGCGCTTCGAGGACGGCTCGTCGATCCGCATCACTATGCAGCTGATGGACGGGCGACTGCTTGGATCGCTACGCCAGCCGTGGGTGGAGGCGACGGAGAATCGCGATTCCGTGTATCGGACACCGTTCGCAATCGTGGCGTATCGCGTCGTTCCTTCGGCCGGCGCGGACACCGGAGTACCACCCGCCGTTGTCGATACGATCGCCGTGGTGCCCGATGGCGAAGCCTATCGCGCCAGCACCACCGAAGATTGGGAGACGCGGGCCGACGAGTATCCGCTGCGGTTCGGCCGCAACACGATCGTCGCCTCCGATGGTCGTCGTACGTTTGTGGCGACCAATGAGACGGCGGAGATCGTGGAGTACGGCGCGAAGGGCATGGTGCGGCGTATCCGCAGCGCGCGGACACCACGCCCCGTCACCGACGAAGACCGGGTACGGTTGGAAAGTGAGGTGCTCGATGCCGTGGAGAGAAGTGGTCGCCCTGCGTCTGCAAAGGCCGACGTGCAACAGATGGTGAAGGGCTGGCGGTATGCGAAGTCGCACACGCTCGCTTCGCGCCTTCTGGTAGGTGCCGACGGTGGCCTGTGGGTAGAAGACGCGTGGGTCCTCGAGAACGACCCCCGTCAGTTCTTCCTGTACGACAGTACTGGCATAGCGCTCGCACGCGTCGTGCTACCACCGCGCATTCATGTCCAGCGGGTTAGCACGCGCGAGATCCTGGGGGTATGGAGGGACTCGGACGACGTCCCGCATCTGAGGCGCTGGAGCATCTCCCGCCAGCCCTGATTGGCGTGACTGTGATACTGCATTGGCGAAGGCGACTCGCGGGCAGTGTCCCGGCGCAGTCGGCCTAACGGTGCTTGCTGCAGACGGGCGTTTTCGGAGGCTCGCTGCGCTCGCGATGGTTTGATCGCCCGCTGCGGAAGCTAGCGTTATCCCGTCGGAACGATCAGCTTGACTCAATGTATATACACGTGTAATCTCCAGTATGACGTTCGAGTGGGACGCCGCCAAGAGCACCCGAAACTGGCAGCAGCGCGGGTTCGACTTCGCGTTCGCCAGCGGAGTGTTTGACCACACGTACGTCGAGTACGACGACACGCGCCGTGATTACGGTGAACGGCGAGTCGTCGCCGTGGGGCTCGCTGATGGCGTGCCTCTGACTGTCGTGTTCACGGATCGCGTTGACCCGGGTGGTGGCGTAGTTCGCCGCCTGATTTCGGCGCGGGTAAGCAATCGCAAGGAGCGTCGTCGCTATGCCGAAAGCCTCAAAGCCACCCAGTCGCCCGACGAAGGGACGCGCTGACCTCGCGCGTCTGCGGCGGATGACGGACGCCGAGATCGAAGCGACCTCACCGCCCGAGCTCCGCAACTTGCCTGATGATTTCTGGCAGGGGGCGCGTGTGGTCACGCCGGTCTCGAAGGAGGCGATTTCCATCCGTCTCGACAGCGATGTCGTGGCCTTCTTCCGCAAGGGCGGCCCGCGCTATCAGTCGCGGATCAATGCGGTCCTGCGGAGCTATGTGGACGAGATGGGACAGCAGAAGCGGCGGCGGCCGGCGAAGCGCGCGGGATAACGATGCTTGCTGCAGGCGGTCGCGATGGCGGTAGCGCGCTACGCGCGCATTCTACTTGAGCGCCCGCTGCAGAAGCCTGCGTTAGCTGGCACCACCGGCTCCTAGTAACGCTTGACGGTACTACCGTGCCGCGTTACTATCGTCCATGATCACCAGCTTCGCGGATCGCGAGACGGAGCGGCTGTTCCAGCGCCACCCGGTGCGGCGGTTTCCTGCCGAGCTCCACCGGGTGATGCTGCGGAAGCTCGTGCAATTGGACGCGGTGGCGACGCTCGACGAGTTGCGTGCGCCACCGGGCAACCGCCTCGAGAAGCTGAAGGGTGATCGCGCGAGGCAGTACAGCATCCGCGTGAATGACCAGTGGCGCGTCTGTTTCCGCTGGAAGGATGGGGCGCCGCAAGACGTCGCCATCGTGGACTACCATGACTGAGGGCGGACGATGGCCACGAAGCTGACACCGATTCATCCCGGCGAAGTGCTCCTCGCTGACTTCCTGGAGCCGTTTGGACTGTCGCAGTATCGCCTCGCGCGCGATATCAGTGTCGCTCCACGCCGCATTAACGAGATTGTGCACGGCACGCGTGCGGTGACTGCGGATACAGCCCTCCGCCTCGGGCGCTACTTCGGTACGTCCCCGCAGTTCTGGCTCAACCTGCAGAGTCGGTATGATCTCGAAGTCGAGCAAGACCGACTCGGCGCACGTCTGCGATCGGAAGTGAGCATCTTCGCGCGTGCCAGCTAACGAGGGTTGCTGCTGCCAAAGTGGCCGAGAGTCGGTGCGCAGGCGTATCATCCAGCAGCCACTTTGCAGCAGAATCGCGGGCGCCCTCAGCGCCTCAAGCGGGTCGGTGTCGTGGTGGCCGATGGCATTGATGGGCGGGATTGGGTTCTTGTCGATTGTCCAACGAGCCGTCAGCCTGCCGTCATGGGCAAAAGCGCGCGTCACGCAGATGGAGACATTCGCCGATACCGCATCGCGCATTCTGGCGGAGAGCGACGTGCGGGCACTGGAACCGGCGACTCGGGGATCCTGACGTTCGCGGGCAGCTCTTGATGTGCTGCTGGCGCCGTCGCCGTCGCCGATAGGTGTTTGCGCTTAGTCACAGGCACCTGGCCGCTGTCGCGCTGCGCGGTGTCGACTAACGGCCGAGCTTGTCCAGGCGATGTTGCAGGAACGCCTTCTCGGCCGATGATGGCGAACGCCGCAACGCCTCCGCGTAGGCGGCGCGCGCGTCATCGAGCCGCCCGGCCCGCGCGCAGAGGTCGGCAAGTGCCGCATGAAACGGCTGGTAGTCATGCAGCGTTCCGGACAGACTCTGGAGCGCGTGCACGGCGTGGGTCAGATCCCCTCGATATGAGAGGGCCACCACCTGATTGAGTCTGAACACAGGGTTGCCGGTCATGGCGTGAAGCCGCTGGTAGAGCGCTGCGATTTGTGCCCAATCCGTCTCGTGGAATTGCGGGGCCTCTGCGTGCAGCGCGGCAACTGCTGCCTGCAGCTGAAACGGTCCCGGTGTTCGTCGCGCGAGTGTGGACTCAAGCCGCGCGGTCGCGTCTGCGATCGCGACGTGGTCCCATTGCGCGCGATCCTGTTCCTCTAACGACCGCGGAATCCCGTCGGCACCGATCCGCGTCTCGAACCGTGCGCGATGCAATGCCAGCAAGGCGCAGAGCCCCTGCGCTTCCATCTCGTCGGGCAACGCGTCGGCCACGAGCGCGGCGAGCCGCATGGCTTCATCGCACAGTTCACGCCGGAGATATTGCGTCCCCGATGCCGCGTAGCCTTCATTGAAGATCAAGTAGATCACCGTAAGTACCGCATCGAGACGCTCGGCGAGTTGCTCGCGCGCCGGCACCGCGTATGGGATGCGCGCGGCGGTGAGCTTCTGTTGCACCCGCACCAGCCGTTGCGCCATGGCACGTGGGCTCACCACAAAGGCGCGCGCGATCTCATCGGTCGTGAGGCCACACAGCGTGCGCAGCGTGAGCGCCACACTCGCCTGACGGTCGAGTGCCGGATGACAACACGTGAAGATCAGCGACAAGCGCTCATCGGGAATCGCCTGCGCGTCCTCCGGCTCGTCCGCCCACTGGTCCAACTCGGCGAGCCGCAGCACCTCTGCCTGTTTGCGTCGCCAGTTCTGATGGCGCCGCAATTGGTCGATGGCTTTCCGTCGCGCGACGCGCAACAACCACGCCGACGGATTCGCAGGCGTGCCTTGCTTGCCCCAGTGTTCGGTCGCCGAGAGGAACGCGTCCTGCAAGGCGTCTTCCGCGAGGGCGAAGTCATCGAGCTGCTTGACGAGGAGCGCGAGGAGCCGGCTCCGGTCGACGTCTGCGAACACCGGAGCCGGTCCCAATGTCTATTCGAATAACATCACGGGCCGCACTTCCACCGTACCGGTGCGGGCGTCCGGAATTCTCGCCGCGTACGCGAGGGCCTCGTCGAGATCCTTGCAGTCGAGGAGATAGAAGCCACCCAACTGTTCCTTGGTTTCGGCGAACGGTCCGTCCATGGTCTCGGTTCTGCCTTTGCGCACGCGCACAGAGGTTGCGGTGGCGACGGGCTGCAGCGCCTCACTCGCCAGCAGCTTGCCGGCCGCGGCCACGTCGTCGGTGAACGTCTGGTACTCACCGAGATAGGCGTCGAATTCCGGGGAACCGGGCTCGGGCCCACCCGCGGCTTCACTACCGTAGAGCAGGATCATGTACTTCATCAGTTGTCTCCTTGTGGACAGGGTGCACCGGAAAGTCTGGCGGCTCAATGACGAACGAGACTCTGCGTTTTCGACATGATGATTTCGTTCGTACCGGAGCTTGCCATCTGAGGCACGCAATGACCAGCTCACAGCCAGCCCTTCTCCACGCCCCGCACCAGCGACGCCCACGCGCGCACGGCGTATCTGATCGGGACAGGAATTTCGATCTGGGTCGGTTGAGAATACGACGCGATCACCGCTCGCACGAGCACCGACTGGCGGGTGGCGGCGTGCCCGCCGACTCGTTCGTGCGCCTCGAGGGCCGTGGGAACGGCGGGCACCGTGGGGGGAGCGATGCCGGCGGGGGCCAATCCGTCGCGCCGGCGGGACCGCCGCCCACGCCGAAGGTCCCCGCGTGGTGGCGGGGCGTCCGGGCCGAACTCAGGGGACCGGCGGAGCGTCGGCGAACGGGCGTGGGGCGCGTGACACCCCCCCGGCTCGCGGGGGCCCGCGTCGATGGGGGGCTCCGCGGCCCGGCGTGCGCCGCACGGGAGGCGCGGGTCCGGAGGTGGGTGAGGATCTGGTCGATCACCGACGTCTGGGTGACGAAGGCGACGATGCGCATGGCGCCGTGGCAGCTGGGACACGCGAGCGGGTCGACCTCGAAGATCTGCTGAAGCAGGGTCGCCCACCGGCGGGACGCCTCGGTCGGGGCCAGCGGTCGTGCGGGGACGATCGCCGACGGCCCGTCGGCTCCGGTCGGCGCCGCCTTTTGGCGCATGCCCCGCGGACGGTTGGCATACCAGCCATAGTACCGCGTGGTGACGTGGCCCTTGTCGGGGATGTGCACCAGCACCCGGGCCAGGAACTCCAGCGGGTCCACGGTCTCGGTGCCCGCCGTGGGTCCGTCGGACTTGTCCGACCGGTACGTCACCGCCTTCGCGGCTCGGTCGTACGTCAAGCGCTCCAGCGCGACCGGATTCCGCGCACAGTACCGGGCGAGTCGGGTGGCGAACGCGCGATCGTCCTCGGGCACCCACACGGCGGTGTGGACATGGAACCCCGAGTGCGGCCAGGTGAGCATGCCGGCGGCCTGCTCCTCATCCAACAGCTCGAGGCGCACGAAGAGCCGGAAGACGGCGCGGCGGAACGCCTCGGTCAAGCGCGCCGTGTTGTGGGCGGGCCATGAGACGAAGGTGCCATCTAGCCGGAAGCCGCCGTCCGTCACGAGGAGGTGTAGGTGCGGATGCCAGTTCGCCCGGGAGCCGTGCGTCTGCAGGCACGCGACGATCCCCACGGCGAGGTCGCGCTCGCCGGTCAGTGTGCGAATGGCGGCGGTCACGGTGCGGGCGGCGACGCGGGCGATCTCGCCGAGCAGGCGGCGGCGGTACAGACAGTAGGCGCGGAGCCGCTTGGG
>VYKS01000551.1_pt1 | contig 11750 bp, 17 predicted proteins | sample 5114511 | NCBI WGS metagenome assembly VYKS01 (sample SAMN12291795, study PRJNA351875) | freshwater metagenome | isolation source: freshwater lake | place: USA: Michigan, Gull Lake | collected 2011-07-05 | reverse complement strand
AAACACTCTGTCATGAGATGATGTAGGTAATATTTTCCTGGAATGCCTAATTCTAATTGGTTTTAGGCTTCCTTTCCTACACTTTCTCTCCATTTGATGAATAATTCAGGCTAGATAGGATTGTTTAATTTTTAGCCATAATTGGGCAATCAAAAATGGTTCACTTTGTTGTTTAGTTCCGAGAAATTATTGGCGATCGCTTTCAGGATGCGTCCCGCCGCAAAGACAAATAATTGTGAAGCGATTAGAGCGATCGCAGTTTGGGTGAGGGAGAGGCGATCGCCCCGAGGTAGAAATGGTGATGGTCGATAAACATTGGCTTTCAGACCATTTGAAAGTAAACCCTGAAGAAGTCAGCCTGATATTTGCGAGGGGCGATTCCATGGAACCCACAATTAATAATGGCGATGTATTGCTAGTCTGCAATAAGGATCAACCGATTCGAGAAGGCATTTTTATAATTCGTTCTGACTCCCTACTTCAAGTCAAGCGCATTCAAAGGCAAACGGGATCGATGTTAAGGATCACATCAGATAATCCTGCCTACGAGCCTTTTACCATTAATCTAGCGGATGAGAATCTGGACTTCAAAATTGTCGGAAAAGTGATCTGGACGATTAAAAGATTGGGTAACTAACTATGCATAATTACACCGCCTCTGGGTTTCCCTCCCCTGCTGAGGATTACATCAAACCCACTCTCGACCTGAATGCTCACTTAATCTCTCGTCCTGCCGCTACTTTCTTCATGCGAGTGGATGGTAACGAAGCACCGAGGCATGGAATTTTCCACAACGATATTTTGATTATCGATAAGGCTGAATCTCTATCTGCCAATCGTATTGTCATTGCAGTTGTAGATGGAGAGATGGCGATCTGCCCGTTTCACAAACTAAGAATGGATAGGGAAGCACAAATCTGGGGAGTAGCGACAGCAGTAATTCATCGACTTCTATAGGAGAAAATATGACTACCTTTGCCTTAGTAGATTGCAACAATTTCTATGTTTCCTGCGAACGAGTATTCAATCCCAAACTCTGGAATGTTCCCGTAGTTGTTCTTTCTAATAATGATGGCTGTGTGGTTGCGCGATCGCCTGAAGTTAAAGCATTAGGTATTCAGATGGGTGTGCCTCTATTCAAAATCAAATATGAAGTCGATAAATATAACATCAAGGTAATGTCTTCTAACTACGCGCTTTATGGCGATATGAGCCACAGGGTTATGCAAGTTCTCGCACAATTCTCGCACAGTTCTCTCCCGATTTGGAAGTGTATTCCATAGATGAAGCATTCTTAGGTTTGGATGGCTTCGAACATATTGACCTTATGGATTATGGAATGCAAATTAAAGCCAGAGTTCTGCAATGGACAGGAATACCCGTCTCAGTGGGTATCGGTTGTTCAAATGTACTGGCAAAGTTAGCTAATCGTGTGGCTAAGAAGTCGCAAACTGGGGTATTCACCGAGCCAGAAACTGCATTAGCAACTACTGCTGTAGATGATATTTGGGGCGTGGGTAGAAAGTGGGGACAGTGGCTGATAGAGAGAGGTATTACTAACGCGCTTCAGTTTCGAGATGCAAACCCCGAATTAATTCGGAAGAAATTAGGGATTGTGGGGGTGCGATTGCAATTAGAACTAAGTGGTAAGTCCTGTCTACCTCTCGAACTCTGCCCCCAACCCAAGCAAAATACTTGCGTATCCCGTTCCTTCGGAAGACCAGTTACTACTAAACAAGAGTTAAGAGAAGCTGTAGCATTTCATGTCAGCAAAGCGGCGGAGAAGTTAAGAATGCAAAAACAAGTTGCTTCTGCTTTTTCAGTTTTTGCCCGTTCCAGTCCGTTCAAAGACAATTTCCATTCTGCTTCGCTTTCCATTGAGTTACCCGTAGCATCTAATGACACCACCGAACTTTTGCAGTATGCTCTCCCTCTAGTGGATAAGATTTACGCCCAAGGTGTAGAGTTCAAAAAGTCTGGGGTAATCATGCTGGGGTTGCAACCCGAAGGCGCGGTACAAATTTCTCTATTTGATACCAAAGACCGCACTAAATCCAAGCAACTAATGGAAGTGATAGATACGATTAATCACAGATTTGGGCAGGGTAGCCTAACCATAGCAGCAGCAGGAATTAATAAAGCTTGGCGGATGCAGTGCAGGAATAGATCGTCAAGATGTACTTCCGAATGGTCTGAAATGAAGTTAGTTGGTTTTATGGAGTAGGATTAATTATTATTAGGAAAAAGACTTAACTAGGGAAGATATTTCTAAGGGCGAGAGAAACGAGATAAAATTAGAAAACCTTCAAGATTCAAGTTACCCAAATGACATCATAAATTATGCTAAGAGTCTTAAATCTGATGATGGAATACTTCCAATTAAGACTCTTGATGTAAATAGAGCAACTTTAACACAGCTATTTAATCAGCTTAGGAGTCCAGAATCACAGAAGAGGTATCCTGTTCGTAAAGGCTTAGATAATAGTCATTTAGAAAAGTTTTTAAACGCTGCAGGTTGTAAAATGAAAGGAAATTTTTCAACTTCAACGATTTATCAAATCGATCCACAAAGAAGATCCCAGATTCAACGGATTAGCTCACGTCTTTCTAATCCTCTGCTGCCATATGAAGAGATTGATCGTATATTTACTTACTCATGTTACGCAGAAGTCTAAATGAGCTAATGTAGAGAACAGAGTTGGAGTAAAAAGTTATGAATAAAAGATTTTACGACTTGTACTCAGATTACCTAATTAGCTCATTTGGAAAGATAACGGCAACAGGGATGTCAGAGCTAATCGAAGGAGAACTAAGTCATGACCAAATAATTACCTTTCCCCGTTCTTGAAGTGACTGCCAAGCTTTACTCAATTCAGCGAGACCGATGTGTAAATCTGCAGCTTTATCCTCAAGTTCGGCTATAGCAAAATCAATTTCAAGTAATGCATGAGGGTTCATTGCATGCTTTGCTTGAAAACACTCAATCCTATCCTTATATTCAATAATTACATCGTCCACAGGAGCAACAGAGCTATCTTCATGTCTTACATGCTCTATAGTTCGATCATTTTCAAGCAGGATAGTGCAAACAATCGAAGCTCATAGGAATTGCCAATACGAGCAGGGGCACTAATTTTTCGTGGTAGCAAAGCGTTGGTCATATTAAGGAACCTTTATGAGCAAAGAAATATGAGTAATATCCTTTTAAGGATTAAGCTTACTTTTACCTTAAACTCAAATCAGGAAATTTAGCTAAATTTAGACTAATTTATCTTTATAGCCTTTGTAGCTAGAAAAAATTAAATGAAGAAACAGATTTCTTCTTACGCAACAGTTTTTTACCTAGCGATCCTAGTACCTTCTGCATTTGCACAGAATATGATTTTGTGTAAGAGTAATGAACCTGAGTCTCAAATAGCTGTAACACTCGGAAGTACAAAGAATTTTAGCTCTAAGGCGGAAGTAGTTGTAACACTAAACAGCTTTAGAAAGTTCGGTCGTATCTTCAATTGTGTAGATGGTGAGTTCGTATTCAACCTTTCAGGATGTGCTCCCGATCGCGCCTTTGGGCTTCATCGTCCAACTGGCAAGGCAGATTTAACTCGTGTTGTTGACCGATGGCAGGACTACTCTGATTATTCTGGTACCATTACGAGCAACAGTATTTCTGGTAATCAAATTTACTTTTCTGGTGGGTTTAACTCGCCTATAGACGGTTATACAGAAAGCTGGAGCTATTCAATCAGTCGCATCACTGGTAAGGCTCTGCTAAAGGCTAAGGGTAAAGTGTTAGCCACCTACCAATGCACAAAAGAAGATAGAAAATTTTGATTTAATACCTTACTCGACGCTTTGTATCAAAATTCCAGTAAGTGGTGAGGATTTGAATGGTGGCAAATCCCTGCAAGCAAATCACCTGTAGTCCTCTTAGGGTATCAGTAAATCTGGCATAGGGACTACTTTTAAGTTTGCGATCGCTCAATGTATAAATGATCGCGCCGTGATGATCGAAACGCTGCTGACCATAGGCGATCGCTATTTGGATCATTTCCCTAGTAATGGCGCGTTGATGCTGTCTGCGTTCGAGGTGATTGGGGTCTTTGGATTTACAGATAGAAAGGTATGCAATCTCTGGATCTAGTCGATGATCGGTAGAGGCGATTTGCTGGATATGCTTGTGTGTATTCATTGCTCTCACAGAGCTATGGGGCGGGTGTTTCATTTTTAGAATCAACTTCCAATACGGGCGATCGCCACGGTAATGTTGTCTCGTCCTCCAGAACTTAATGCTGCTTCAATTAATTCTGTGGAAAGGATTGATGGATCGTGGCTATATTTTTTGACTAATTTGGATATTTCCTCATCCATGACTTCGCCATGTAAGCCGTCACTACAAAGTAGGAAGGTGTCGCCTTCTTGGTATGGATGAATAGGATTTTCATCCCACTGGGGAGATATGGCAAATTGTCCATTTCCTTCTCTACCTCCTAAGCATGAGTTGACGACCGATCGCATGGGGTGCGTGGGGACATCCTTGGGGGAAATTTTGCCTAAGTCAATTAAGACACGAACTACAGAGTGGTCTTTGCTAAGGAGATGTATTTCTCCGTTGGAATGACAATGGTAAAACCTACAGTCGCCAGCGTTTAGATAAATGTATTTACCTTCTTTTAAAAAAAGAGCTAAGACTATGGTGGTTCCCATGCCCATGAGGTAGAAACTTTGGCAAGCTTTTTGCCGAATGCGAGTATCGGCTTCTTGTAGTTGTTGGACAAGTAATTGGTATTGCTGGGAGCTATCTTTGGGAAGGGGGGTCTGTAATAACTCTTGAAATGTGTCGATCGCAATTTGAGCTGCTTCCTCGCCACCAGAATGTCCACCCATACCATCGGCAACCACTGCCAAAACCGCAGAGTCTCCCCAAGGTTCAATTAAATATCGATCTTCATTACTATCGCGTTTTTTTCCAACGTCAGTTTTACCTGCATAGGAAATCCATTGTGCTTGATTATCCATTACGAATTATCTCCAGTTCTAGATTGGCTAATTTGATTTTGCTCCCTACTTTAAGAATTGAGGGGGGTGAGGGTAGGTTGGGTTCGGAATTTAAGCGATCGCCATCCACCCATGTACCATTATTGCTATGGAGATCGATTATTTGCAGTTGACCATTTGCCCACTGTAGAATGGCGTGCCGTCGCGAGATCATGGGCGTAGGTTCGAGTTCGCAATCGGTTAGATCGATATCGGGCAAGACATCGGGCGGATCGGCTCTGCCGATGAGGGTATTCATTTTATTGAGACTGAACTGTTTTCCTTTTCCCCGACCGTTGGCTATTCGGATAAAGCTAGTATCTGGGGTGAGGCGATCGAGTCCGGGAATTACATCACAACCAAAACCTACATTCATAGCTGTTCTCCTAAGTTACGACTATCGCGGATGAGGTCGGCAATTTTATGGTGGTTAAGATTGCCAGTTTTACGCAGATCTTCCATTTGGCTATCAACTTTGGCAGCAATATCGGGGCGATTGGCTTGTTGTGCTGATTGCTTCATGACTGAAAGCAGGTTATCGGTTTTTCTAAGATCATTCATGGTCATAACTTCAGACGCTCCTAAGTTTACTTGCCACATGCAGAAATCACTTCCGATATCGTCGTTAAGTTGAGATGCTTGAGCCGCAGTCTGAGCATGTTCTAGGGATGCTGAGGCAGTAATTGGTCTGGTCATGTCTGATGATTGAAATTCCATAGTCATGACTTCTGTACTGGCAGAATTACCAAAAAAGCTGGTTGTCGAGGGAACGCGGAGATGAATCAAAATATCTGTGGGTTGATCATTTCGTAAGGCTCCTATTGCTATTTCATTTCTGCGGGTTTCTTCTAGGGGTGTATAGTCGGGACGAATGCGACAGAAGCCTAGAATTTCGATGCCACGCATGGGCTTAAACCTGAGTACGGCATCATCGGAACTAATGGTTTGGCAAGCACGAAGGCGATCGCGCAGTTGAGGTTCTAAACTAGCTGGGGTATCGGCATAGATAAAGGCACCACGACCGCGATCGCTTAATCCTGTCAAAAATGCGGTATTAAAGTTAGCGGCATTGCCTAGTCCCACGGCACAGAGGGTAATACCATGATGGCTAATTGCACTGGCGATGTCTAAAAGTGGGGAGGTATTTTCTAAGGCTTTGCCTGAGCTATTGGTGGGATGTCCATCGGTGATGACAATTCCGACACGGGCGTTACCATTGCCAGTTCTATTTACAGTGCGGAGCGATCGCTGAATCCAATCTAAAGCTAAATCGGTACGGGTGATACCTTCAGCGGTTAGGTTAGTTATGGCATTCTCGGCTCTGGAGCGATCGCTTGTGCCATCTAATAGAACATTTACCCTTGTACTAAAACTAGCCAACCATAGGCGATCTTGAGGTCTGATTAGTGAAGCTAAAGTTCGACAAGCAGCTTTAGCAGATGCGAGCTTTTCTCCTTTCATAGAGCCACTGGTATCAAGAACAACTGCCAAATCAAGGGGGAGAGTAGTCTCTCCAGTTTGGGGAGTAATTCGCACTCGGAGAATATGCTCTGTTCAAGGTTTAACCGTTGACCAGACGATAAGTCAAGATATTATGGAGTTAATTGAGACGGGAGGCGATCGAAGCTATGTTTGCACTAAGTGATTTAAAACAAACCAAAGTTTATCAAGAAGCTTTACAGGAAGGTGAGCAAAAAGGTGAACAAAAAGGCTTGCTGATGGGGAAAGAGATCGCTACTCAACAATTCTTTCAGGCACTTAGCCTTATTAAGTCAGGAACGACCACCGAAAAAGTTGCTGAGATCACAGGTTTAACTATTGAGCAAGTAAAGCAGTTGGAGCGATCGCTCTCTGACACTTAAAATCGAGGCGATCAGCGATCGAGAGCTTGCTGCCAACTGGTAATGATATCTTTGCTGTTAATACCCGCCGCTATGAGTGTATTGCTAAGCCCCTCTTCAAAGTTATCTTCTTCGATAATGACTTGGCGATCGCATAAACGAGCATGGAACATAATAGCGTCAAGCCTTGTCTGTTTATCCCAACCTGTTGCTAATACTAGAAAATTACCTGAATCGGGATCGCATACTGTATAAAGCTTTATTGCTTGAAGACTAGGCTGGGCGATTCCCTTCGGGATGCGTACCGCCGTGGCTTCCTGTAGGGTTTTCTTGAGAATTTCTACATAGTTTAGTGAGTTATTCATGAATCCTTGATCAAGCTACAGTTTCAGAATAGTTTGGTATTTCAATAATGCGATCTCTAAGGGAAAAAGTGTAAAGGGTAATTGAAGTCCTCACAGCAGAGACATAGCGACACGAAAACCGATGAAGTTGCCCCAGCTACCTAGATTGCCCCCGTAACGGGAAGCCGATCGACAATAGTCACCAACACCGTCCTAAGAACAGTCACGAACTAAATGGCAACTATTATTACCGTTTTTAGCCACGCACTGCCATCAATAGTTCCCACTTCCATATAGTTCTCATGCCAGACATCTTCACACCATTCCCATACGTTCCCATGCATCTGATACAATCCCCATTGGTTTGCTGGCAAAGCATCTACAGCTATTGTCTTTTTCCTATATTCTCCTCCATTTTTGTATGAACTGTTCCCGTAGTAATTTACTTGATCGGTTATGATATTGTCTCCATAGATCAATGCTCCGTCGTAATTTACTTGATCGGTTGTGATATTGTCCCCAAAGCTAAATGCTGTAGTCATCCCTGCCCTACAGGCATATTCCCATTCCGCTTCGCTGGGTAGTCTTACTTGCTTCCCTGTCTTCTCATTCAGCTTCTTGCAGAATTCTTGGGCATCTTCCCAACTTACTAGATCTACAGGTAATCTTGCCCCTTTGAAGTTCGATATATTTTTCCCCATTACTGCTTCATATTCGGCTTGCATCACCGCATATTTCCCCATGTAGAAACTCGGTACTTTTACTTGGTGGATTGGCTTCTCATCATCTTCTTCTTTGCTCCCCATCATAAAGCTCCCTGCGGGTATGGCTACTAGCTCTAGTTTTATACCCTTCCCACAGTCTAGGCTTAGTTCTTTTGGGGTCGTTGGAATTACTACTCTTGCATAGTCTGGCATTACGATCCTTGCACCCTCTACCTTCTTTGGCTCTGCTGGCATTACGATCCTTGCCTTCACTTCTGGTTGGGTCTTTGGACTCAAGAATTCAACTATTTGTGCTGCCTTCCACCTTGTTCGGTAGTCCTTCAATAAACACCCTTTCACTACAACTTCAAATGGTGCGGGTAATTTAGGAATTGGCATTGGCTCTTTAGGATTACCATTCACTGCCGCGATAAAATTATCATATGACTTAAATGGTAGATCCTCAATTAAAAGCTGCCACAGCATCATTCCAAACGACCATATATCCCATGCTGGTGACTCTATAGGGTTTGTTAAAAAACCTTCAGGCGGTCTGTAAGCTTGTGCTCCTGCGGCATAAGGATTGTAAATATGACTTTCAGCGATCGCCTTTGCCATGCCAAAATCACCAATCTTGTAAGTATTGCCAACTCGCATGATGTTGTCGGGTTTGAGGTCGCGGTGGATGCGTTTTTGCCCGTGCAGGTAAACTAATCCTTGGGCAATGGATATAGCTGCTTCTCGGATTTGGTCATGAGTTAACTTGCCAATTTGCTGTTCTAAATTTCCATCAGCGATCTCCATGACTAACCCCAAGCATTGGATGGTTAAACCCACTTCGGGACGGGAGAGGTTCCCAAACAAAATTTCTTCACAGTTTAATAATGATACGTGGTTGAGTTTAAGAGCTATGCTCAACTCCTGCATAATGCGATCTATGGGGGCTTTGTCATTGCGGATGGCTTTTAATGCCACTGGAGTACTGCTGCCTTTCTTTTGGGCAATATACACCGCCCCAAATTGCCCTGCACCTCGGTATGTTTGCAATGTGAAACTGTCATTAAATGCCGTGTTCTCAAACACTTTATACATTGGGTCAGTCATAATTATTTGCTCACTCCTGTACAGTTAATTCACCATTTTGCATCCCCACAATTATCCTACGTCCTGCTAGTTGGGTGAGGTCGGGATAATGCTCAAACACCCAGCGATTGAGTGGATCTTCCACGGTTGCCTTAAGGATTGTACGAATGCGTCGTCCGCTCAATAGTTGATTATTTGGTTCGGTCATGCGCTGTTCTAGTACTGCCAAAACTGAAGCATCCCAAGTTAAGGTAAGGCGATATTTTTCTAGGGCAGAATTTTCTAATAGCCGTAAAAACTTCATACCAATCCTAGCGACAAACTCAGGGCGTAATAAATCAAAAGTAATGATATTCTCATCGCCAATTCGACCCAATAGCTCCGATCGCCCTAAACGACTTTCAAAAAACCAGCGCACTTCGGCATCAAAATGTTCTTTAACTTTTTCATAGGGAAAGGCTTGAGCAGTATCCTCACGAACATCATGCATAATCCCACGACGAATGAGATTGCCAGTTTGAGGATCGGTGAGGTCGGATGCTCCAATGTTGCTGGTAAAAATGATGATAGTTTGATCGAAATAAACTGTTTGCCCTTTGCCATCCGTCAGTCTGCCGTCATCTAGTATTTGTAAGAACTTATCTAGAACTTTTGGGTGTGCTTTCTCGATTTCATCAAATAGCAAAATACTGTAGGGATGCTCTATTAAACGATTGGTTAGCTGTCCGCCTTCTTCGTAGCCCACAAAACCAGGTGGTGCGCCCACTAATTTTTCGGCAGCATGTTCTTCTCGATATTCGCTCATATCAAATCTGGCAAAGGCTTTTTCATCGCCAAACACTAACTCGGTCAGGCTCTTTGCTAGTTCGGTTTTACCTACACCTGTGGAACCTACAAACATAAAAATGGCTTTGGGTTGACCACCTCGCCCACTGCGATCGCTCATAGAAATCCCGACTTTGCCATTGGTGAGGGCATTGATCGCCGCTCTTACAGCATAGGGTTGACCGATCACTCGCTTTTCTAGTTCGGTTTGGGCATTTCGCACTTTGGCATCGCTAAGTTGCTCGAAGGGTTCGTCTTTTTCAGAGAGTTCACTGCCGCCATAAAAGTTGGGAATAAACTGAAGGGCAAACTGGCGGCGTTCTTGTTTATTGGGGCGAGTAACTTGAACAATGCCGACGTTGGGATTATTGGTATGAAACCATGTTGGTACCCGATTGAGATCGCTTCCTATCAAGACAATTGTGTTGCGATAGCCTTTCATGGTGCCATTAGTAATAACTTGGGCTTCGAGGGTGGCTTTATGCAGCAATATTAGGGTATTCCGTTCTTCGGGGCTATAGCGATTTGGATCGGTAGTTAGCATATCGCCTAAATGCACGATCGCTAAAATCGAAACATGAGGCTGAGAAACTGCTTTCTTCAGATTGCCAAGCATGTCTTCCATAGTTTGCTGTGAGTTTGGATTCGCTGCCCCCGGATTGGCACGGGGAGGTGCTGCCATTGGATTTAGGGGAGTAGTTGCTTGAGCAGCTTCAGGAATGGAGTCTCGGATTAAGGCTTGGTAGGGCTGACGCATGGACTCAGACAAAAATACGATGCCTTCGATGGGGTCGAAGCGAAGAATAATCTCATATCCTAGACTTTGCCCCCAGTTGTCTAAAAAAGTCTGAACGGTGTGGTAGTTACTTTGCCAAAGAAAGCGATCGTGAATATTCCCGTACAAAAGTGCGCTTTTACGATGATTGATTTGCTTTTCATAATCGGCAATCCATCGGGCATTTATAGTCATAACTGGCTCCAAAATAATCGAGAGTATTATTTGCTCAGATTATCAAGCCCTTGGGGAGAAGTACATAGAAAGTATATGTGGTTCTAATGGTAAATTTATGGAGTTATAATTTCTACTCTAGGAGCCACGCTAACAAGTCTTTAACGGTTAAATTTAGCTCCTTTGCAAACAAAGGCACAGGAATCAAAGCGTCTAACTCATCAAATACATCTGTTTCTTGCTTGGAACGGTAAACAAATACGGTTTTTTCGGCTGGATCGATTAACCAACCCATTTGAGTACCGTACTTTAGGCAATGCAAAATATTTTTAGTAACTCTTGTTTGTGCCTGATCGGGTGACAATATTTCAATTGTCCAAGTGGGGGGAATAGTAAAGCTATTGGCAATTTCACCATTTTGATCGCGAGGGATTTGGTTCCATGCAAACACGGCAATATCAGGCACAATGGATCTTTCACCGAATGTACACCGTAGCTCAGGAAATGCACGAGCAATGCGACTTGGCTTTAAGGTGCTGTTAATAATTGATACAAGTTCACCTTGTAATGTGCTGTGTTTTCCTTGGGGCATGGGCTTTTGAACTATATGACCGTTGATGTACTCACAAGCAGGTTTTGTTTCTGGCTGACTTAAGAACTGTTCTATTGTGATTACTTTGAAGGGTGATGACACCATTTAAAACTACCTCTTCCTAATATACTAAGTATCTACTATAAGTATGAGCGATCGCGCTTTCCGTAAGTTTCATATCTTAATTAATCTGCTTATTGGTTATTAATTATTAAAAATAATATGATCGCCTAACGGCGAAACTAATTGTAAAGAGAAAAAGTGGGGTAGTAACATAAAGCGGGACAAAATGGGTAATGCCCCACAAAAATAAGAAAACCCCTGCAATAAATTACAAGGGCAATTATCGTACTTTAGATCAACAAAATCAAAGTGCGA
>VYKS01000546.1_pt1 | contig 11797 bp, 13 predicted proteins | sample 5114511 | NCBI WGS metagenome assembly VYKS01 (sample SAMN12291795, study PRJNA351875) | freshwater metagenome | isolation source: freshwater lake | place: USA: Michigan, Gull Lake | collected 2011-07-05 | reverse complement strand
CCGGGTCCGCGCGGCGGGCAGCCGCGCCGCCAGCCGCAATCCATGGGCGAGAAGGCCATCAATTCGGCCGCGCGCTCCATGGCGACCTCCGTCGGACGGCAGGTGGGCAACGCCATCGTGCGCGGCGTGCTTGGCAGCCTGCTCGGCGGCAAACGGTGATAGGAAGGCCCTAACCGCCTAAGCCGCGTTCTTCCGCTCCAGGAAACCGCGCATGCGGCCCAGAGCCCTCTCGATGTTCTCGAGGCTGTTGGCGTAACTCAGCCGGATGTAGCCTTCTCCAAAGACGCCGAAATCCGGGCCGCCGATGGTGGCGATTCCGGCATCCTCCAGCAGGGCCGAGGCCAGCGCCTTGGCCTTCCATTTCGTCTGCGAGACATTCGGGAAGGCATAGAACGCGCCCTTTGGCGTGGCGCAACTGACGCCGGGCAGAGCGTTGAGCCCGGCGACGACGGCCTTCCGCCGACGGTCGAACTCGGCGGCCATGCTGGCGACGGCATCCTGCGGCCCCGTCAGCGCTTCAAGGGCTGCCCATTGCGCGGGAGCGTTGACGCAGGAGAAGGAATTGACGGCAAGCTTGCGCGCCGCCTCGTAGAGCCTGCCCGGCCAGACCGAATAGCCGAGCCGCCAGCCGGTCATCGCATAGGTCTTCGACCAGCCGTTGAGCAGGATCGTCCGGTCGCGGATTTCCGGATAGGAGAGCAGGCAGACATGCTCCTCGCCGTCATAGACCATCTGGTCGTAGATCTCGTCGGACAGGATCGCGACGCGCGGGCGTTCGGCTAGTCCTTTGACCAGCTTGTCGACCTCCGCCTTCGGCGTCACGCCGCCCGTCGGGTTGGCCGGTGAATTGACGATCAAGAGCCGCGTGCGGGGCGTGATCAGCGACAGTGTCTCCTCGGCCGAGAAGGCGAAGCCGTTTTCCTCGCGGACCGGCACGGGGATCGCCGTCGCCCCGGTGAACTCGATCATCGAGCGGTAGATCGGGAAGCCCGGATCCGGATAGAGGATCTCCGCGCCCGGTTCGCCGAACATCAGAATCGCCATGAACATGGTGACCTTGCCGCCCGGCACGATCATCACCTCCTCGGGCGAGACGGAGAGGCCGAAACGCCGGTGCAGATCGGCGGCCACGCCCTCGCGCAAGGGCAGGATGCCGTTGGCGGGCGTATAGCCATGATGCCCGTCGCGCAGCGCCTTGATCGCGGCCTCGACGATGTTGGGCGGTGTGGGAAAATCCGGCTGGCCGATGCCCAGATTGATGACATCCTTGCCTTCGCGCATCAGCTGCGTGGCGCGGGCGAGCACGGCGAAGGCGTTTTCCTCGCCGATGCGGGAGAAAGCGGCGATGGGTGACGGCGTCATGAAGCGGATCCTCGGCAATGTTTTTGTCTGTTAGGCGCAAGGCCGCCGGAGAGTCAAAACAGACCGGCTAACGCAGCCCGTCCTCGCCCTTGATCTCGTGCTTCTGCAGGCCGCCGATGCGCGGCAAAGGTCGGCCCGAATCGGTGATCGCGATGGCCACGACGATCTCGCCGCGCCTCGGCGCATCCGGCACGCGGGCCTCGACCGCATCGAAATGCGAGCGCACGAAGGCCGCATCCTTATGGCCCAGCGGCACGTCGATGGCGGTCCCCATGCCGCCCATCTTCTTGGCTGAGGGGATCAGCGCCGGCCCTTTGACCAGCGCGGCGCGCACGGGCGTCCCCATCTTCGGATGCAGGATCGCGGCGGCATGCTCCAGTTCCCCGCCATCGCCCACGATCGCCGCCTTGCCGAAGCTTTCGGCCTCGCCGCCCGCGATCCCGAGCGCCGCGAGGCAGCGCCTGGTGAGCAGATCGCCAAGCTCCACGCCGATCTCGGTCAAGAGCGAGAGGTCCTTCTCATAGCGCCCGGCGAATGGATTTTCGATGACGGCGCAGGCCACTGCGCGGCGCGTGGGCGGCGAGACATTCTCGCCCATCTCGATATGCGTCTCGTCGGTCTGGACGATGATCTTGCGGATGCTGGCCTTCATCTTTGCCCGTCCCAGACGCTGATTTCGGATGGCTTCAATCCGCCGACCCGCTCGTGAATGCGCGCGCCCGTCGTCATCACCAGCACGACGATGATTTCGTCGGCGCGCGGATGGCCGGGCACGCCCACCTCCATCGCATCGAAATGCGAGCGCACATAGGAGGCGTTGATATGCGTGATCGGCACATCAAGCCGCGCGCCCGGCCCGCCCACCTTCTTGGTGGAGGGCACGATGGCCTTGGCGTTGCCGAGCAATTCGCGCATCGCATAGCCGCCCGGCACATGCCAGAGCGCGCCATGCTCCAGCTCGCCGTCCTCGCCGACGATGGCGCCCTTGCCGTAGCCGGCGACCGCGTTCGCATCGCCGCCGATGGCCTCTATGCAGCGCTTCGCCATCGCGAGGCCCGGCGCTTTCAGCGCCTCCATCATCGGCAGGATGTCCGGCTCGTAGCGCCCGGCATAGGGGTTGGTCAGGACCGCCAGCACGGCGGCGCGCTTCAGCACATGGCCGGGCGCGGGGCCCGTCTCGCGCATGATCTCCTCGGTGATCGTGACGATGCGGCGGATTTCAATGAGCGGCATCTTGCGTGTCTCCTTTTTCGCCTTGGGGCGACAGGCGGGCCTAAACGACGACCGGCGCGGTATGGGCGGGCGGCGTCGAGCGCGAGCGCCCGGTGCGCACGATGCCGTCGATCACAACCATGCCGATGCCGGGAATATCGCCGAAGCTGATCGCTTCGAGCAGATCCTTGCCGGCGGAATGCTGCGGCTTGTCCATGAAGACAAAATCCGCCGGTTGGCCGATGGCGATCAGCCCGCCGTCGAGATGGCGCTTCCTCGCGATATTGCCGGAGGCGAGGCAGATCGCCTGTTCGGCGGGCAGGCCGCCCAGCGAAGCCATCAGCGTCACCATGCGGATGATGCCGTTGGGCTGCACGCCCGAACCAGCCGGCGCATCGGTGCCGATCAGCAGATCCTTGAGGCGGCCATGGGCGCGGCAGGCCTCCAGCGCCACGAGCGCAGATCGCTCGTTGCCGTTGTGGACGACCTCAAGCGATCCCTGCGCCTGCTCGCAAAGCGCCCTGACGCAGGCATGCGAGATGGAGGTCGGCCCGCCATTGATATGGCTGACGACATCGGGCTGCGCCTCCAGCACATCCTCGCGGCTGACGAAATGCGATCCCGCGATGGAGGGGCCGCCCGTGTGCATGATCGATTCAAGCCCGAGCTCGCGGCACCAATCCACAACCTTGCGCGCATCCGAACCCTTCGCGACCGTGCCCAGCCCGATCTCGCCGATATGCCGGATGCCCGACGCCTTGATCTTGGCATAGACATCGCGGGCGAAATCGAGCTCCGGCACTGGCGCGCCGGCGATCACCTTGGCCCCGGCCGGCCGGAAATTCTGGAAGCAGCGCTGCGCCACGATCGCCAGCGCCTCCACGCCCTCCGCATCCTTCGGGCGGCCGGGCAAATGCACTTCACCGGCGGAAACCAGCGTCGTCACGCCGCCATTGACGCCCATCTCGATCCAGCCAAGCTGATTCTGGCGCGGCGTCCAGTCACCGAAGACAGGATGGCAATGGCTGTCAATCAGGCCCGGCGAAACGGGCGAGCCCTTGGCGTCGATGGTGCTGGCGGCGCCGTCGAGGTCGAGGTCACCCGCCTTGCCGATGGCGGTGATGCGCCCGTCGATGGCGATGATCGTGTCGGCATCGAGGATCGGCCGGTCGAGATCGCCGGAAAGCACGAGGCCGAGATTCCTGACGACGAGTTTGCCCTTGAGCGGCGCATGCGAGACTTCAACGGCCATGAAATTCCCTTCGACAGAGAGACTAGTCAGGAACGGGCCGCGATGGCAACCGCCGCGCCGGCCATGATGCCCGCCGTGGTGCGGTTGATGCGCCTGAGCGCCTTCGCGGAGGTGAAGATGCGCCGCGCCCGGTCGGCGAGGTAGAGCGTCCCGGCCATGATTGGCGTGATGACGAGGACGATGACCGCCGCCATCTCGAAGAAGATGACCGGCGTCATTTCACGGAGATCGACCACCTGCGGCATCAGCGACAGGAAGAATACCATGACTTTCGGATTGCCGAGGGTCAGCGACAGCGATCCCAGAAAGCTCGGCCAGGCGCTGACCTTCTCGCGCGCCGCCTGCACGTCGCTGGCGACGACCGGCGCGGTCCAGATCTTCCAGGCGAGATAAAGCAAATAGGCGCAGCCGGCGTATTTGATCACCAGAAACAGGGTCTCGAAGCTCCTCGCGACAAATGCGAGGCCGGTGGCCGCAATGGTGAACCAGATCAGGTCGCCCACCACGAAACCCGCAACGAAGGCCGGCGCGGCCTGCATGCCCTGGCCGAGCCCGCGGGCGATGACCGCCGCAATGCCAGGCCCCGGCGAGGCGACGGCAATGAAATAGATGGAGGCGAACAACAGGAGCGAGGCGAGCGTCATCAAAACAATCTGATACAGGCTCCCGCAGCTGACAATCTTCAAAGTCGTGATGCTGTCATCAAGGAGTTTGATGGACCTACGCTGATGCGCGCGCTTTGCGAATGACAATACCCGTCATATGGTAGAGCGATAACGCAAACTACATCATTCTTCTGGGAATTTGCATGGCGCGAGACACGATCGATGAGCAACCCATCGATGGCAAGGCCGACCTGATCGACTGGATCGCCAGCGGCGCGAAGCCCGAATCGGCGTTTCGTCTGGGAACAGAGCACGAGAAAGTGCCGTTCTATGCCGATGGCCAGAAGCCCGTGCCCTATGAAGGCGGCCGCGGCATCCGCGCGCTGCTCGAGGGTCTGCAAGCGCTCACCGGCTGGGAGCCGATCATCGAGAGCGGCCAGCCCATCGGGCTTGCGGATCCAAAGGGCGGCGGCGCGATTTCGCTGGAGCCCGGCGGCCAGTTCGAATTGTCCGGCGCGCCGCTGCTGACGCTGCATGAAACCCACGCGGAGGCGATTCGCCACTTGGGCGAAGTCAAGCAGATCGCCGAACCCATGGGCATGCGGTTCCTGACGCTCGGCATGTCGCCGCTCTGGACCCGCGCCGAAACGCCCGTCATGCCGAAATCCCGGTACCGGATCATGGCGAATTACATGCCGAAGGTTGGGTCGAAAGGCCTCGACATGATGTTCCGCACCGCCACGGTGCAGGTGAACCTCGATTTTTCGTCAGAAGCCGATATGGTGAAAAAGCTGCGCGTGAGCCTCGCGCTTCAGCCGCTGGCCAGCGCGCTTTTCGCCAATTCCCCCTTCACGGATGGCAAGCCGAACGGTTTCCTCAGCTACCGGTCTGAGATCTGGCGCGACACCGACAACAACCGGGCGGGCATGATGCCCTTCGCCTTTGAACCGGGCATGGGGTTCGAGCGCTATGTGGATTACGCGCTCGACGTGCCGATGTATTTCATCAAGCGCGGCGACACCTACCACGATGTCACGGGCTCCTCCTTCCGCGATCTGCTGGCCGGGCGCCATCCGGCGCTGCCGGGTGAAAAGGCGATCATTTCCGACTGGGCGAACCACCTCTCCACAATCTTCCCGGAGGTGCGGCTGAAGCGCTATCTGGAGATGCGGGGCGCTGACGCCGGGCCGCTCCCCACTCTGACGGCGCTCTCCGCCTTCTGGGTGGGGCTGCTCTATGACCAGGATGCGCTCGATTCCGCCTATGATCTCATCAAGGACTGGAGCGCCGCCGAGCGCCAGCAAATGCGCGATGATGTGCCGCGTCTCGCATTGAAGGCGAAAATCCGCAGCCGGGCGCTGGCTGGGGTTGCCGGGCAGGTGCTGGCCATTGCGCGGTCGGGCCTCGCGGCCCGCCGCCGCCTCAATGCATCGGGTCAGGACGAGACGCGCTATCTCGATGTGCTCGATGTGATCGCCGCCACCGGGCGGACGCAGGCAGAAAATCTGCTCGACCGCTATCATGGCGCCTGGGCCGGCTCGGTTCTTCCTGCTTTCGAGGAGTGCGTATTCTAGCGGCAGTAATGGGCAAGCCTTGCCCGAAGGCTTTGCGCCATTGCATCGGTTAAGGCCTTCCGCTAGGAGGCAGAACAGAGCAAATTCCGGCAAAGGGCAATACAATGGCGCATGGCCACGGCAGCGAAGGCGGGCATCCGGCGATGGATTACCGCGAGCATGAACGCACTTACGAGGGGTTCGTCCGCTTCTCCATCATCGGGACCTTGTGGTGCCTGACCATCGTCGTCGGCCTCGCCATCGGCGGCCCGGGCCATAGCTGGGGCACGGCCGGCTTCCTGATCTTCCTGGGCACGGTCTTTGGCGCGCTGGGCCTCTTCGTCAAGGCTGTCGATGCCAAGGGCGTCGGCGCCGTGCTGGTGCTTTCCTTGCTGGTTCTGGCGGCCAAAGCCCTGCACTGAACCGGCTGTTTGCCGGACGTTTCATGTGAGAAATCATCTTGGACGCCAGACGGACCGGCGCTCCATCAAAGTGACGAAGGGATGGCGGAACGGCCATGCGCATAGCGGTAGTCGATGAAATCGGACAGGGCGAACCCCGCGTGGCGGCAAGCCCCGAGACGGTGAAGAAATACATCGGCCTGGGCGCCTCGGTCGCCATCCAGAAGGGAGCGGGCCTCGCCGCCGGCGTGACTGATGCCGAATACGAGGCGGCTGGCGCAATCATCGCCAAATCCGCAAAAGAGGCCCTCAAGGATGCTGACATCCTGATCAAGGTGAAGCGGCCCGTGGAGGCCGAGATCAAGGCGCTCAAGAAGGGCGCCCTCGCGATTTCGATCATGGATCCCTATGGCAACGAGGCGGCGCTGGCGCCGTTGGCCGAAGCCGGCATTTCGGCTTTCGCCATGGAATTCATGCCGCGCATCACCCGCGCCCAGGTGATGGATGTTCTCTCCTCGCAGGCGAATCTCGCGGGCTACCGCGCGGTGGTTGACGGCGCGGCGATCTATGGCCGCGCGCTGCCGATGATGATGACCGCCGCCGGCACGGTGCCCGCCGCGAAGATCTTCATCATGGGCGTCGGCGTCGCCGGTTTGCAGGCGATAGCCACCGCGCGCCGCATGGGCGCTGTCGTGACCGCGACGGATGTGCGTCCCGCCACCAAGGAGCAGGTCGAATCGCTGGGCGCCAAGTTCCTTGCCGTCGAGGACGACGAGTTCAGGCAGGCGCAGACCGCAGGCGGCTACGCCAAGGAAATGTCGAAGGAATATCAGGCGAAGCAGGCGGAACTGACCGCCAGCCACATCGCCAAGCAGGATATCGTCATCACCACGGCGCTGATTCCCGGAAGGCCCGCGCCCAAACTGGTCACGAAGGGCATGGTCGCCTCGATGAAACAGGGTTCGGTGCTCGTCGATCTGGCGGTCGAGCGCGGCGGCAATGTCGAGGGCGCGAAGCTCGGCGAAATCGTCGAGACGGCGAATGGCGTCAAGATCGCCGGTTACGCCAACATGCCGGGCCGCATGGCCGCTACTGCCTCCGCCCTCTACGCCAAGAACCTCTTCGCCTTCATCGAGACCCTGATCGACAAGGGCGAGAAGAAGCTCGCCATCAACTGGGACGATGAGCTGGTGAAGGCGACGCTGCTCACCCGCGATGGCGCAGTGGTGCATCCGAATTTTGCGAATAAAGGATGATGCTGATGCGCAGCGTTGCCGCAGCGTCCCTTCTCCCCGCCTGCGGGGAGAAGGTCAGGATGAGGGGCATGGCGGGCTCGCCCGACGCCCCATCTCCCGGCCCCTCACCCCAACCTTCTCCCCGCAGGCGGGGAGAGGGAGCTCTTGCGTCAAACGCGTCAGCCAAGGTTTTGCCCCATGTCCACACCCGCTGAACTCCTGAAACAGGTGGAAGAGGCCCGCGACGCTGCGGCGCTCGCCTTGTCCAAGGCCGATGCCGCCATCGCCGCGCTGAAGACGGGCGCGGCTTCCGCCGGCAGCGCCGCCGCTGCGGCCGCTGGCGTGGACCCGACAATCTTCCAGTTTGCGATCTTCGTCCTGGCGATCTTCGTCGGCTATTACGTCGTCTGGTCGGTGACGCCGGCGCTCCACACGCCGCTGATGTCCGTCACCAACGCGATTTCCTCGGTCATCGTGGTGGGGGCGGTGCTGGCGGTGGGCGTGAACCTCTCCGGCAATCTCGCCAACGAATTCGGCTTCGTGGCGCTGATCCTCGCTTCCGTGAACATCTTCGGCGGCTTCCTCGTCACCCAGCGCATGCTGGCGATGTACAAGAAGAAGGGCTGAGTCCGGGCCATGCAGAACCTCGCCAATCTTCTCTACCTCGTCTCCGGCGTCCTCTTCATTCTGGCGCTGCGCGGCCTTTCGCATCCGACGACCTCGCGGCAGGGCAACCTGTTCGGCATGGTCGGCATGGGCATCGCCATTGTCACCACAATCCTGATCAGCCCGCCGGCGAGCCTCTTCGGCTGGCTGCTGCTGATCGCCGGCCTCGGCATTGGCGGCGGCATCGGCGCCTATATGGCGAACAAGGTGCAGATGACGCAGATGCCCGAACTCGTTGCCTTCTTCCATGCGCTCGTCGGCCTTTCGGCGGTCTTCGTGGCGGCGGCGGCGCTCTATGCGCCCGAGGCCTTCGGCATCGGCGCCATCGGCGCGATCAAGAAGGCGAGCCTTGTCGAGATGGGGCTGGGCGTCGCCATCGGCGCCATCACCTTCTCGGGTTCGGTCATCGCCTTCCTGAAGCTTTCCGGCCGCATGGGCGGCAAGCCGATCCTGCTGCCGCAGCGGCATATGCTCAACATTGCTCTGGGCGCTGCTCTTGTGCTGCTGCTTATCCTCTTCATGCTCACCGAGAGCGTGCTGGTGTTCTGGCTGATCGTACTGATCGCCTTCGTGGTCGGCGTCACGCTCATCATCCCCATCGGCGGGGCGGATATGCCGGTCGTCGTCTCGATGCTGAACAGCTATTCCGGCTGGGCGGCGGCGGGCATCGGCTTCACGCTCGGCAATCTGGCGCTGATCATCACCGGCGCGCTGGTGGGCTCCTCGGGCGCGATCCTCTCCTACATCATGTGCAAGGCCATGAACCGGAGCTTCATCTCCGTCATCCTCGGCGGCTTCGGCGGCGATGATGCGGCGGCGGGCGGCAAGGCGGAGGCCAAGCCCTACAAGGCCGGCTCGGCGGAGGATGCGGCCTATATCATGAAGAACGCCCAGAAGGTGATCATCGTGCCGGGCTACGGCATGGCGGTGGCGCAGGCGCAGCATGCGCTTCGCGAAATGGGCGATCTCCTGAAGAAGGAGGGCGTCGAGGTGAAATACGCGATTCACCCGGTCGCGGGCCGCATGCCCGGCCACATGAACGTGCTGCTCGCGGAGGCGAACGTACCCTACGACGAGGTCTTCGAGCTCGAGGATATCAACAGCGAGTTCGGCCAGGCCGATGTCGCCTTTGTCATCGGCGCCAATGACGTGACCAACCCGGCCGCCAAGACCGACAAGACCTCGCCGATCTACGGCATGCCGGTGCTCGACGTCGAAAAGGCGGGCACCGTGCTCTTCGTCAAGCGCGGCATGGGCGGCGTCGGCTATGCCGGCATCGACAACGAGGTGTTCTATCGGAACAACACGATGATGCTGCTCGCCGACGCGAAGAAGATGGTCGAGAACATCGTCAAGGCCATGGCGCATTGAGGGTGCGATGGATGTTCGAATCCGGCCGATGGCGGAGCAGGATCGCGAAACCGTCGTCGCGCTGCTGGGCGAATTGAACGCCTTCGAGTTCACATTGTCAGACGACAGGACTCTTGATCCGGCCGACTGGCGCGCCTTGCTGCACAAACACGAAGCGGACCTGGCCGCGAACGGCGGCCATCTGCTCGTCGCTGAGGACGCAGGTGCCGTAATCGGGTATTGCGCCCTGATTTTCGAGCATGACGAACCCCTCTATGTGCGGGCAGAACATCGCCCCCATGGTTGCGTGACGGATCTCGTTGTCAGGCAAGCAGCGCGGGGCTCCGGCGTCGGACGCGCTTTGCTGCGCCGGGCCGAACAGCTGTGCCGCGAAGCCGGCCTCGCGGCCATGGCTATCGGCGCCTTGGCGGAAAACCGGACCGCGATAGGTTTGTATCGCAGCGAGGGTTTTCAGGTGCAGGCGATCGAATTGCTGAAGCGCCTGTGACAGCGACGTCATCGTTTATCGGCATTGCTGCAAAAACGTATATACGCTAAGCGCCAACGGTATATACGGAGGCTTCCATGGCGCTCAGCATCAGAAACAAGGAGACGGTCGCTCTGGCGAGAGAGGTCGCGGCGCGCACTGGGCAAAGCGTGACGAAAACCATTCATGATGCTTTGGCGAAGGAGAAGGCGCAGCTTGCGCCGCTACCCGTATTGCGACCCGAGACGGAAGCCTTCCTGAAAGAACTCCATGCGGAGATGCAATCCAAAGGCAGCACCGGCCTCAAGGCCGACAAGGCCTTCTTCGACTCGCTCTATGACGAGTGAAGGATGTTCGTTGATGCGTCGGCGCTTGTCGCCATTCTGCTGGAAGAACCTGACTATCCGCTTTTTGCTGCTGCGCTGGAGAGGTCCAATCGCAGCGTGGTCACACACTTCGTGTTGATAGAGACCGGGCTTGCCGTTTTGCGCGAAAACGCACACGGAGCGGATTTTGTTCATGCGGGCGTCCATGCCTTGCTCCGCCAGTTCGACATTCAAACCGTCGATATGACCTCGCAGATGATCCTCACCGCCCTCCAGGCTTACCAACGCTACGGCAAGGGAAGAGAGCATCCGGCGCGGCTCAACATGGGCGATTGCCTCTCCTATGCCGCGGCGCGGACGCTCAACGTGCCGCTCCTTTACAAGGGCGAGGATTTCGCCCGCACGGACATCGCCTCCGCCCTCCCCCGCTGATCGATCTCGACAGTCCCGCCCCGGCGCATTAAGCGCTCCCCATGGCCGATCTCCTGCTCGAACTCTTTTCGGAAGAAATTCCCGCCCGCATGCAGGCGCGCGCTGCCGCGGATCTGCAGAAGCTCGTCACCGATGCGCTGGTGGCGCAGGGTTTCCTCTATGAGGGCGCGCAGAGCTTCGTCACGCCGCGCCGGCTGACGCTGGCCGTCCATGGCCTGCCCAGGCGCGGGCAGGACGTGCGCGAGGAAAGGAAGGGTCCGCGCGTCGGCGCCCCCGCCGCGGCGATTGAGGGCTTTCTGAAGAGCGCCGGGCTCGCCTCCATCGAGCAGGCGGCGATCCAGAGCGACCCGAAGAAGGGCGACAGCTACATCGCCATCCTCGAAAAGCCGGGCCGCGCCACGGCGGAGGTGCTGGCCGAAATCATCCCCGCCATCCTGAACGCCTTCCCCTGGCCGAAGTCGATGCGTTGGGGCGCTGCCAGCGCCTCGGGGGCGAGCTTCCGCTGGGTGCGCCCTTTGCGGTCCATCCTCTGCACGCTCGCCGAAGAGCATGAGGAGCCGGAGATCGTGCGCTTCGAGGCGGGCGGCATCGCGTCCGGCAACATCACCTACGGCCATCGCTTCATGTCCGATGGTGGGCCGATCATCGTGAAGCGGCTCGGCGATTATCTGGCGAAACTCGAAGCTGCGAAGGTGATCGCCGATCCGCAGCGCCGCAAGGAGGTGATCCTGCACGAGGCCCGCCAGCTCTGCTTCGTGCAGGGGCTGGAGCTGGTGGAGGACGAGGGCCTGGCGGAGGAGGTGGCCGGCCTTGTCGAATGGCCTGTGCCGCTGATGGGGAGCTTCGAGGAGGAGTTCCTCACCGTGCCGCAGGAGGCTGTGCGCCTCACCATCCGCGCCAACCAGAAATGCTTCGT
>VYKS01000542.1_pt1 | contig 11887 bp, 9 predicted proteins | sample 5114511 | NCBI WGS metagenome assembly VYKS01 (sample SAMN12291795, study PRJNA351875) | freshwater metagenome | isolation source: freshwater lake | place: USA: Michigan, Gull Lake | collected 2011-07-05 | reverse complement strand
GGAAGCCGCGTGATGTGAACGTGGCGGGCGGATGGCTCGGGCGACACTTGGCGACCAGCGCGCCGCTGCGCACCGACGCGCCACTGCGGGCGCTTGGCTTCACCGGCGGCTTGCCCAAGACGCTCGAGCTGGGACCCAAGGCGCTCCCCATTCCCAACCCGAACTCGTTCACCATTGGCGGGAACGGCGCCACGGCAAACGCCCGCATGCAGTGGCTGGCGGAGAATTATCGGGGGGCCAGCAATCCGGTTGCCGCAAACGCGCTCGACTCCACCAACACGATCGCGCTGCTGCAGAGCATCAATTTCGCCGGCTATCGTACCGAAAACGGTGCGGTGTATCCCACCTCGGGGTTTGGCAACGTGCTGCGTTCGACGGCGGCGCTCATCAAGGCCAACGTCGGCGTCGAGGCCATTCATACCTTCCGGGGCGGCTGGGACACGCACTCCAATCAGGGCAACGTGCCGGGTATGGACGGACAGGGGATGCACAACAACATGCTCGACCTGGCCAACGCGCTCGCCGCGTTCCATGCCGACGTCATTCAGGGCACGACGGCATATGGTGTAACGGTCGTGGTGATTTCGGAGTTCGGCCGCAATGCACGTGAGAACGGCAACCGTGGCACCGACCATGGCCGCGGCAACGTGGCTTTTGCGATGGGCCGCAAGATCAACGGTGGCCGCGTGCTCACCAACGGCTGGCCCGGCCTCGCGCGCGAAGTGCTCGAGTCTGGCCAAGACCTGCGCGTGACGCTCGATCACCGTGACATTCTGTCGGAGATCGTGCAGAACCGGCTCGGCAATCCGAATCTCGGGGTCATCTTCCCGGATTACACGCCGCGATTCCGCAACGTCACCAAACCGTAGCGGACGAAAAAGACCAACGCGCCGTGCTCTGGGAGCACGGCGCGTTTTTCGTTGGTGGCCGTGCCTGCCGATAAGCGACGAGCGGCGTGAACGTTTTTTTGTGCCCCACCACCTCGGTGCGACCGCGGCCGTTGCAGCCCGTATGCATCGCGACCGGCGTGCCACGGACGACCATGACGCACGTGCTGTCGGTGGGCTGGGCGAACTCGGTCTACGCTTCGGCAGCACTGTTGCGAGGACAGGGCCGATATCGCTAGGCTCCCACATGCCTTCGCGTATGTATCGAGCATCGCTGCTCTGGGTCTCGTTGCTGTTCGCCGGCGGCTGCCGCGAGCGGCCGGTGGAAGTCACGCCGGATGTGCGGTTGACCACACTGACCGTCTCGCCGGCGTCCGTGAACTTGCCCGCCGGCGAACAGACGACCGTGCGCGCCGAGGGGCGTGACGCGACCGGTGCGCTGGTTACCTCGCCGGCGTTGACGTGGCGCAGTGATGCCCCCGCTGTGGCGACGGTGGACGCCAAGGGCGTCGTGCTCGCTGTGGCGCCCGGGGTGGCACGCATTACCGCCAATGCCACGGGCAACGCCGGCCCGCTGTCGGCACTGGTCACCGTCTCGGTGACCGCCACCTCCCCTGGCATTTCGCAGTGGCGCACGGCCCGGCGTGGCGTGTCGGACGTCACGTTCCTCGCGGTGTGGGACGACGGCGCCGGTACCACGTATGCCGGCGGCCAAAACGGGGGGCTGCTCCGTTCGCGCAACGACGGCCCCTGGGAAATCGTGCCGCTCGGCACTCCCGAAACTATCGTGGGCATTTGGGGAAGTTCTCCCGCTGATGTCTGGCTGGTGGGTTCGGGCGGCCTCATTCTCCGCGGCGCGGGCAGCACCTTCACCCGTGTGAACAGCGGCACGACGGCCACGCTGCTCGAAGTGTGGGGGCTGTCGGCCACGGATGTGTTCATCGCGGGTGAGCGCGGTACGATTTTGCGGTGGGACGGCGTCGCGATGCAGACTATGACGAGCGGCGTGACGGATGAACTCTGGGGACTGTGGGGGGCCAACGGTACGACGGTCTTCGCGGCGGGGAACAACGGCACCATCGTGCGCTGGAACGGCAGCACGTGGACTCGGCAAACGGTGCCCGACGGCGTCCCGTTTTTCGATATCTGGGGCACGAGCGCTGGGAACGTCTTCGCCGTCGGGGTGCAGGGGGGAATTTTCCGCTTTGATGGCGTACAATGGCAGCGCATGGAGTCGCCCGGTGCCGCCAACCTGTTCGCCCTCCGCGGTCGTGCGTTCGACGATGTGTATGCGGTAGGGAACAACGGCGCGACGTACCACTTCGACGGCAGCTCGTGGCGTGCCCTCTCCATTGGCATCGGCACGAATCTGCGGGCGATTGCCCAGCGGCAGGACGGCTCGCTCCGCCTGGCTGGTTGGTACGGCACCGTGCTCACGCTTCGCGGCAGTGGCAGCACAGCCCAGGTCACGGTGGAGAACAGCGATCCGCCGCTGTTGTCGGTGTATGGCGCCTCGTCGGGGCCCATGTTCGCTGTGGGTTTTGGTGGAACGGTGTTGCGCCGTACCGGCAGCGGGTGGGTGCCGGAGCGTGTGCCCTCGTCGAACGACCTCTACGGGATCAGTGGCAACGGGGCCACCGACATCGTCGCCGTCGGGGATACGGGGAGTATTCTGCGCTTCAACGGCAGCCAATGGCGGGTGGATGACTCACCGACGCGCGCAATACTCCGGAGCGTGTGGAGCGGCGGCGGGCAGCATGTCATCGTGGGCGAACGTGGCACCGTACTGCGCTCCAACGGTGCAGGCTGGACGCCGCAGCAGAGTGGGACCCAGCGCTTCTTACGTGCCGCATGGGGGACCGATCCGTCCAACCTATTTGTCGTAGGCGACTCGGGGACGGTGCTGCGTTTTGACGGCGGGCGCTGGCAGGCGATGCCGGCGCCGACGCAGAGCCGTCTGCGCGCGATCTGGGGCAGCGCGGGCAACGATGTTTTCGCGGTGGGCGACAGCGGCACGGCGCTGCGCTTTGACGGGGTGTCGTGGCAGGCGCTCCCCAAGCCCACGCCGCGTGATCTGCGGGCGCTCTGGGGGCGCGGGCCGACCGAAGTGTACGCGGTGGGCGACAGCGGCACGGTGGTGCGCTACGACGGCGTGGCGTGGCGGCCGGTGCCGTCGACGTGGCGCAGCATTGTGTATGCGCTGTTTGGGGTGCCGGGGAGCGCCGGTGTGGCGGCGGTTGGCGACGCGGGACGCATTTTCGAATCGGAGCCGGTGGGGCGGTAAACCCTGTGGTCTTGGTCGGGGTGGCGGGTGGGGGTCTGGGTACTGCCACGACAGTCGGGGCACAGCCACCACGGTCGGGGCACTGCCACGACAGTCGGGGTCTACCAACAGTCGGGGTCCAGGCCGGGTCGCGCGCTACGCTTCGCTGGCGCGTCGGGGTCGGGGTCGGGGTCGGGGCAGCCCCGACACATTATCCCCGACCCCAACCCAAACGCGCGAGCGGAGCGTAGCGATCGACCCGGCCAGGACTCCGACCGTTGGTAGACCCCGACTGTCGTGGCAGTACACCGACTGTCGTGGCTGTGCCCCGACTGTCGTGGCTGTACCCAGACTACCACCCGCCACCCCGACCACGACCCAGCACAATGAGCGCTGTGCGCTAGCGATAGTAAGTGAGAAAGCGCTCCAGCTGCGCCAGATGGTGGTCCCCGTGCCACGCGTACATAGCGGTGACCTGGTCGAGCGTCATGGCGCCGTTCTCGGGGTGCATGATGGTCCGCGTGAACTGCTCGGGGGCCATCGACGCCAAAACGCAGTGCAGTCGGATGTGTGTGGCCGCGAAGAGCGCGACCGAGACGTGGGGCGACAGCGCCGTGTCCGCCAGTGTGGCCCACGCGTCCTGATCGTAGGGCTTGATCGTGGGGTGGTCTTCGGTGAGCCCCAGTTTGACGCGGATAAACGCGTTCACGTGGCTGTCGGCCATGTGGTGCACGAGCTGGCGCACGGTCCATCCGCCGGGGCGGTAGGGCGCGTCGAAATCCGGCTCCTCGAGGCCGTCGAGCACGGCGGTGAGGCGCCCGGGCTGGGCGCCGATGCGGTCAATGTGTGCGGCGCGTTCGGCGGCCGTGTACGTGTCACGACGGGCGAAGCGGCCAATGGGGTAACTGGGATCGATCTGGTCCATGGTCATCCCCAACGATATGCCCGGAACACGGCGCCGCGCCATGGGCTGTGCCGCCGGTGGCGCGACCTTCTGCCCAGCGCGGCATACGCGTCAGGCGACCGCGCGACGGCCGCGGACGGCGCGATACAGGAACAGCAACAGGATGGCGCCCACGACAGCCGCAAGGAGCCCCGCCGCTTCGCCCTGGCGATACCAGCCGACTGAACGCCCCAGGAAGGTGCCGAGCATGGCGCCAGCCACGCCCAGAAACATGGTCATAAGGATGCCGCCGGGATCTCGGCCGGGCATGACCGCCTTGGCGATTGCGCCAGCGATGAGTCCGATAAGGGCCGTCCATAGCAGGGACATGGTCACACTCCGTCGAGGGGAACGAGGCGTCCGCCACGTTCGGACGTGCGCCACTCACCCATTGGAGCACGACCGGTGCCACGCGTGTGCCGCGCTGCGGCCATGTTGGTCCCACGTCTTCCGTGCGGCCCGCACCGGGCATAGCATTGCCCTGTCGATCCCGCCCTGTTCACGCCGCTGCCGGAGCTCCGCACCATGCTGTCGCTTTTGCCTGGGCGCCCTGTCCCCCGCGCCAGGTCCCACCGACGTGCCTTGGCCACACGTCTGGCCGCTGCCGTCATGATGAGCATCACGGCCTCCGAGGTCGGCGCTCAGGCCACAGCGGCGGAGTGGATCCCGTTGTTCGACGACAACAACCCGCTCTCGTCGGCGGGTGCCAACGCCGCGCTGCACGCGGCGCCGCGCGGCGTGGTACAGGCTGCCGGCGAGTGGAACAGCGCGCGGCTCGTGGTGAACGGCACGCACGTCGAGCACTGGCTCAACAGCACCAAAATGGCCGAGTACGACCTCGGCGCTGCCGACTCGGAAACGCGGCGCAAGGCCAGCAAGTTCGCCTCGGCCGAGAAGTACGGACGCGCGACGCGTGGGCACATCGCGCTGCAGGATCATGGAGATCGGGTGTATTTCCGCAACGTTCGCATCAGGGAGTTGCCGTAATGAGCACGAAGACCAGACTGTCGATCATGATGTTCCTGCAGTACTTCGTGTGGGGATCGTGGTTCGTGACGATGGGCACGTATCTGGGCGCGACGCGCGGGTTTACGGATACGCAGATCGGCAGCGCGTACGGGGCCACCGCCATTGCCGCCATCGTCTCGCCGTTTTTCACGGGTATCGTGGCCGACCGCTTCTTTGCCTCGGAAAAACTGTTGGCCGTTTTGCACCTGGTTGGTGCCGCGCTCATGTACCTCATGTCGCAGCAGACGGAGTGGAGCGCTTTCTATCCGCTGCTGCTCGCGTACGCGTTCTGCTACATGCCCACGCTGTCGCTCACGAACTCCATTTCGTTGCACAACGTGACCGACTCGACGCGGGATTTTCCGTTCATCCGCGTGTTCGGCACGATCGGATGGATCGTGGCCTCCGGCGTCCTCGTGGGCTTCGTGCTGAAGGCCGACAAGCTCGCCATCCCCATGCAGATCTCGGCGGCGGGCTCGGTGGCGCTCGGCCTCTTTGCGTTGCTGCTGCCGCATACGCCGCCGCGTGCCGCCGGTGCACCGTTCAGCGCCCGTGATGCGTTGGGGCTCGACGCCTTGCAGCTGCTCAAGCGCCCCGACTTCGTGATTTTCGTGCTGGGGTCGTTCCTGCTGTGCATTCCGCTGCAGTTCTACTACGCCTTCGCGAATCCGTTCATGAATGAAATCGGCGTCCCCAACGCCGCTGGCATCATGTCCTTCGGACAAGCGTCGGAAGTGGGCTTCATGCTGCTGCTCCCGTTCGCCCTACGCCGACTCGGGATCAAGTGGATCATGCTGGTGGGGATGCTGGCGTGGGGACTGCGCTACTTCGCGTTCAGCCGTGGTGATGCGGGTGGTGGCATGGTGCTCATTTATGCCGGCATTCTGTTGCACGGCATCTGCTACGATTTCTTCTTCGTCGCTGGCCAGATCTACACCGACGAGGTGGCGGGGCCGAAGATTCGCGCCGCCGCACAGGGCTTCCTCAACCTCGTCACGAACGGCATCGGCTACTTCGTCGGCGCGGCGGTGTCCGGTAGCGTGGTGAACCGCTACGCCACCACCACGGCCACCGGCGCACCGGCGCACGACTGGTTGCAGGTGTGGCAGATGGCCGGCATCGGCGCGCTCGTGGTATTCGCGGTGTTCCTGTTCCTCTTCCGCCCGTCGGCGACGGTCCGTCCCGCCGCCGCGGCGCACTGAGGTGACCCCTTCACGCGCCTTGGAAGCGCCTGTCCCCGTCGCGCCGCTGGCGGGGGGCGTGCTGGTCGAGGCGTGTTGCGATTCGGTGTACACGGCACGCGCCGCGCAGGAAGCGGGTGTTGGCCGGATCGAGTTGTGCGGCCCGGGCGATGGTGGGACCACGCCATCGCTCGGCCTCATTGCGCGATGTCGTGACCTGATCACCATTCCGCTGCACATCATGATCCGCCCCCACACGCGGGACTTCCGCTATGGCGACGACGACCTCGACGTGATGGCCAATGACATCGTGACCGCGCGCACGCTGGGCGTGGACGGCATTGTGCTGGGGCCGCTGCAGCAAGACGACACGGTGCACGAACAGCAGCTCACGCAACTCGCGGCGTTGGCGCGTCCCATGAAAGTGGTGTTTCACCGCGCCTTCGACCGCACGCCCGACCCCTTTGCCTCGCTGCACGTACTCATGCACGCGGGCGTCGACATGATCTTGACCAGCGGGCAGGCGCCCACCGCGCTCGAGGGTGCCGCCACGCTCAACGCCCTGCGTCAGCGCGCCGGTGACCGGCTCACGATTCTGGCGGGCGGCAATGTGCGTGGCGCGACGGTGCGGGAGCTGGTACAACGCACCGAGCTGCGTCAGGTGCACGCACGGGCCACCGATCCGACCATTGTGCGCGATGTGGTCCGCGCGCTGCAACTCACGTAACCGTTCCCATGACGACCGTTGCTGTACGCCTCCTGGCGGCGCTGACGCTCTCTGTCGCAGCCGTTGATCTCTCTGCGCAAGGCGCCCTCGGCGATCGCTACGCCGTCATTCCGCGCCCGGACATACTCACGCCACACACCGGTGCCTTTACCATCACGAGTGCCACAACGGTGGCGGCCAGTCCGGCCTTTGCGTCGGTCGCGCGCCGTTTTGTACGCGACGTGGCCAACCCGACCGGTTTCGATCTGGTGGTGCGCCCCGCCACAGCCGCTGTGCGGGGCATCGTCGTGCGGCAGGTGAAAGGATTGGGCGACGAAGCGTACCGGCTGGACGTGACGACCAGCGGCATCGTGGCCGAAGCCAGCACACCGGCCGGCGCGTTCTACGCGCTCGAAACGGTCAAGCAACTGCTCCCACCCGCCATCTATCGCGACGCGCCCATTCCGGGAACCACGTGGTCCGTTCCCGCGGTGCACATCGAAGACGCACCACGCTTCACCTGGCGCGGCTCGCACCTCGATGTATCACGACACTTCATGCCGAAGGCGTTCGTCAAGAAATACATCGACTTGCTGGCGCGGCACAAACTCAACCGCTTTCACTGGCACCTGACCGAAGACCAGGGGTGGCGCATTGAAATCAAGAAGTACCCGCGCCTCACCGACGTGAGTTCGTGCCGCCCGCAAACGCTCGTGGGCTCGCACACCGACGATCCGGCCAAGCAGGTCTTCGACGGTCGTCCGCATTGCGGGTTTTACACGCAGGACGACGTGCGCGAAGTGGTGGCATACGCGGCGGAGCGCATGATTACGGTCGTGCCGGAAATCGAGATGCCAGGACACGTACAGGCCGCGGTGTACGCGTATCCGTTTCTGGCCAGCACCACCGATTCCATTCCGGGACTGCGCACCATTTGGGGGGTGAGCAAGTACATCCTGAATCCGTCGGACAGCAGCGTCGCGTTCATGCAGGATGTGCTGAGCGAAGTGCTCACGCTGTTTCCGTCGCCGTGGATTCACATTGGTGGCGACGAAGCGGTCAAGGACCAGTGGAAGGCCAGCCCGCAGATTCAGGCGCGCATCAAGGCACTCGGATTGAAAGACGAGCACGAGATGCAGAGCTGGTTCATCCGGCAGATGGACACGTTCCTGACCACGAAGGGACGTCGTCTCATTGGGTGGGATGAGATTCTCGAAGGCGGACTCGCCGAGAATGCGACGGTGATGAGCTGGCGCGGGATGGCCGGTGGCATTGCCGCAGCGAAGGACGGCCACGACGTGGTGATGGCGCCGGGGAGCCACACGTACTTCGATCACTATCAGTCGCGCGACAAGCAGAGCGAGCCGCTGGCGATTGGTGGCTTCACGCCTATCGATGCCGTGTACAGCTTCGAGCCCGTGCCGCCGTCGCTCACGCCGGAAGAAGCGAAGCACATTCTGGGCGCGCAGGCCCAGCTGTGGACGGAGTACATCCCCACGCCGCGTCAGCTCGAGTACATGGCGTACCCGCGCCTGGTGGCGCTGTGCGAAGCATTGTGGAGCCGCAAGGACCGTCGCGACTTCGGCGACTTCATGACCCGCCTGCCAGTGCACCTCAAGCGGTTGGATGCACTGGACGTGAACTACCGGAAGCTCGACCGGGCGACGGTGACGCCGTAATTACGGCTTCCAGGTCCCCTGCCCGACCTGCGGTACGAACTTGTCGACGCCGTTCTCCTTGTAGTCGAGCGTCTTGCCCAACTCGGCGCTCTTGTACGCGTGCATGAGAATGCGCACGACATCGAGACCGTCGTGCCACGTGAGCAGCGGCTTCTCCTTGCCGAGGAAGGCACGCACGAAGTGGTTGTCTTCGGCCTCGTAGCCGTAGGCAATCGCTTCGTTCACCACCACCGGCATCTGCCCCTGCTCGGCCATCTGCTTCTCGACGATATCTTCGCCGGTCTTGCCCTTCACGGCGCGTGAGAAGAAGAGGTCGAGTCCCGACTCGAGCGTGTTCCACTTCATCGAGTATTCGGGGCCGAGCAACTCGGCGCTGAGGCGCAGGCCGGGGCCGACGAAGCTCCACGACGTGGTGGCTTCACCAATGGCCATGCGGCCTTCGGGCGTTTCGAATTCGATGTTCACGCTGGCAAAGTCTTCCGACGGCGCCTTGAGGAAGTCGACCCCCATGTCGCGCTTGAGCTGCGCCGCGTAGTGCTTCTGCGTCCACTTGAGCGACGCGATGTGACCGGTGACGCGCTTGACCTTGAGGTCGGAGAGCGGCTTGCCGGGCTCGGAGAGCAGCTGGCGCACCACGAGCGCCGAGTGGCACATCATGTCGTTGAGCACGCCACCGCCCTGCTGGATGCCGTTCCAGAACCACGGGCCGTGCGGCCCGCTGTGCTCTTCGGCGGCGCGCGCGAGATACGGACGACCAGAGTTGGCGGCGCCGCGCTTCCAGATGAGGTTGTGGCCCACGGCCACCTGTGGCGAGAAGAACTGATTTTCAAGATAGCCGTGCATGATGCCGGCCTTCTCGACGAGCTTGAGAATGTGCTTCGCTTCGGCAACGGTGCGCCCCAGCGGCTTCTCGCACGCGATACCCTTGAGCGTGCCCTTGCCGCTCGTCACCGCGTGAACGATTTCTTCGACGTTTTCGATGCGCGCGTGATTGGGGCCGTTGAGCCAGATGGCGTCGATACGCGGATCGGCGACCATCTCGGTGATGGTCTTGTACGCCTTGGCGTCACCGACATCGAGATCACGCGCGTACTTGGCCGCCGATGCGGCGTTCTTGGCGTTGGGGCTCCACACGCCGAGCACGTCGGCGTCGCGGACGAAGCGGAAGCCCTGCATGTGAAAGCGGGCGTTGAAGCCGGAGCCGATGAAGCCGATACCGAGGCGTTGACCAGACATTCGTCGATGGTGGTTCGGGGGGAGTGCGTTACTGAAAACCGGGGGACCTGCACGAAATTACCACGCGGTATGGAACGGCGGACAGTCTCTCGGGGCTAGTGGGACGGCGACGGCGCGGCGTTGGCCCGCTCCCGTTCAACCAGGAGGCGCCGGAGGATTTTTCCCGAGGGGGATTTGGGGATGCTGTCGACGAACTCCACCAACCGCACCTTCTTGTAGGGCGACACCCGTTCGGCCACGTAGGCCATGACCTGGGCTTCGTCGATGTCACCACGGCGCACGATGAATGCCTTGGGAATCTCGCCGGCGTCGGCATCGGGGACCGGAATGACGGCGGCGTCGGCGATGAGCGGGTTGGCGAGGAGCACGGCTTCGAGCTCGGCGGGGGCCACCTGCAGCCCCTTGTACTTGATGAGCTCCTTCACGCGATCGACGATGTGGTACCACCCGTTCGTTTCGACGGCGACATCGCCGGTCTTGAACCAGCCGTCGGGTGTGAGGCAGGCGGCGGTGGCTTCTGGCTTGTTGAAGTAGCCCTTCATGACCTGCGGCCCGCGAATCCAGAGCTCGCCGCGCTCACCGGACGCGACGTCAGCCCCGGTGTCGGGATCGACGAGACGACATGCGGTTCCCGGGAGACTCGGTCCCACCGAGCCGGCATCGGCCGACGTGGTGGTGAAGGGATGGAAGTGCGTCACGGGGCTGGTTTCGGTGAGCCCGTACCCCTGACGCACCAGGCAGCCGAGTCGCGCGGCACACGCGTCGGCGAGATCGGCACTGAGCGGGGCGGCGCCGCTCATGATGACGCGCACGCTGCTCACGTCAAAATTCGCCACGAGAGGGTGCTTGGCCAGCGCGAGAATGATGGGCGGCACCAGGTTCAGGTAGCTGACGCGATGCTTGGCAATGGTGCCGAGGAACTGTTCGAGATCGAAGCGCGGCATGCTGACGATGGTCGCGCCCTGTGAGAGCGCGCCGCCGAGCACGACGACCATGCCGTAGATGTGGAAGAACGGCAGCACACCGATGAGGGTGTCGTTGGCGGCAATTCCCATCCCGGCCGCGTCGCACTGCTTGAGGTTGGCGACGAGGTTGCGGTGCGTGAGCATGACCCCCTTGGGCACGCCCGACGTGCCGCTGGAGTACGGGAGTGCACACACGTCGGTCGCGGGATCGATGTCGACCTGCGGCGGGGTGTCGCCATGCGCAAAGAGCGCAGCGTACGGCGTGGCGCCGGCGGCTTCCCCGAAGACCACGATGTCGCGCACGGTGCCGGCGATGCGTGCGGCCGTGCTGCACTTCTCGTAGAGATCGGGGATGGTGACGAGCATGACCGCTTTGCTATCGGCGAACTGCGCCCCGATTTCTTCGGCCGTCGCGATGGGATTGACGGTGCTGCAGACGGCACCGATGAGCGTGACGGCGTAGAAGACGACGGCGAAGTCGGGGATGTTGGGGCTCACGAGGCCGACGACATCGCCTTTGCGAATGCCCTTGGCGTACAGTCCGGCCGCGACCGCGCGGACACTGCGTTCGAGCTCACCGTACGTGAGTGAGCGGCCGGAGGCGGCGCAGACGATCGCGGGTTTGTCGGGGTGCTGCGCGACGCGCTGCAGCACGAACGGCACGAGCGTCGTGTCGGGAATGTCGACGTCGGGATACGGGCTCGCGATCACGCGCATGTCGTGGTCTTGGTCGGGGGTCTGGTCGGGGCACAGCCACTACGGTCGGGGCACCGCTACCACAGTCGGGGTACTGCCACGACGGTCGGGGTCTCCCAGCGGTCGGGGTCTCGGCCGGGTCGGGGTCTTACTGCAGTCGGAGGGGCGGTCTTGGGGCCTTGCTTTGCTCGGCGGTCGGGGTCGGGGTCAGGGTCGGGGGCACACTGTCGGGGCATGGGTCGGGGCAGCCCCCGACAGTTTTTCCCCGACCCCGACCCCGACCGCGACAGTGTGCCCCCGACCCCGACCCCGACCCCGACCCC
>VYKS01000723.1_pt1 | contig 11902 bp, 13 predicted proteins | sample 5114511 | NCBI WGS metagenome assembly VYKS01 (sample SAMN12291795, study PRJNA351875) | freshwater metagenome | isolation source: freshwater lake | place: USA: Michigan, Gull Lake | collected 2011-07-05 | reverse complement strand
AAGACCAAATCTCTTCGAGAGTGGAGGCAGTTGCGAAATACCAGTAATGGGAAGAAGCAGAAACCTAAGTTGTGAATCTTAGGAATCCCCCGATTTATCGGGGGAGGATGTCAACAGTAAAACTTAAACTAAAGATTTTAAGATCAAAAATGATTAGCAGTTACTTGGAGAGATTTTGAGAGGCGATCGCCCTTTAATCATCGAATTTATGTCCAAATCCCATGGCAAATACTTGCTGGGGTCTGAGGCGGATTTCAGGAAAAGTTGGAGAAACTATTAAATCAGACCCAAAAAATTCACACACATCAAACCAGGCATCAGAAGCGACTAACACTGATATTTTGCCCTCAGAATAATCCACAATCCAATATTCAGGAATATCACGGGCGGCATATTCTGTTCTCTTTGCTCGATAATCAGTATTTTTTGTGGATGGGCTAACCACTTCAATTACTAACAATGGCGCACTAAGATCAAAATCGATTACAGCTTCCCGATCTTGTAAAGATAGCCAATCTTGCTTCAGCATTACGGTTAGATCGGGAATACGTGCGGTATCTAAGCCAATGCCACGGGGACAACGCACAGCTATTGTTCCTTGCAATGCGATCCAAGGTAAACCTAAACGCTCTATTTCGAGATCAAGAACACGTTCTAGAAACTTCATAATTCCACTGTGCTTACCACTTGCTACTGCCATGGGAATTAATTCTCCATCTACTAATTCATATTTTGTATCTGACTCGTCAAAGTAGCCAAGATAGTCTTTGAAAGTTACTCTGGTTTTAGAAATAGCAATCATGATGGGAATCCCCTCTTTAGGGCTCAGATACCTTATTAATTAATATCAATAATTCTAATAGCTTTGTCTTATAATTTTGGAGGGCGATATCTCCGTAGGATCGACTGGAGAGTAATTAAGCACTGGTCAAAAAGTTCATCACATCACCTTCTTGAACCACATATTCTTTGCCTTCACTCCGCACTAAGCCCTTTTCCTTTGCGGCTTTCATGGAGCCATTTGCTACTAGGTCGGGGAAAGCTACTGTTTCAGCTCGAATAAATGCCTTTTCAAAGTCAGAGTGAATTACCCCTGCGGCTTGGGGAGCAGTCATACCTGCATTAATTGTCCATGCCCTTGCTTCTTTTGGTCCGACGGTAAAATAGGTGCGTAATCCTAACAGGTGGTAGGTAGCTCGAATTAAGCTTTTTAGTCCGCCTTCAGTTACGCCTAGGGATTCTAGGAAATCTTTACGATCGCTTTCAGGTAAATCGACTAATTCCGACTCTACTTGGGCCGAGATAATAATTACTTCCGCATTTTCCGTCTTGGCGATCGCTCTGACCTCATCTACATATTTATTACCATTGGCTAAATCGGTTTCAGAAACATTTGCCGCATAGACAATTGGTTTTAGGGTGAGGAGTTGCAGGACGGAAATTGCTTCTATTTCTTCGGTGGTTAAGTTAGCAACACGGGCTGGTTTCCCATCATTTAATAGTAGGGATACTTTTTCTAGGGTGGCAAGCTCAAACTTAGATTCACTATCTCCACTTCTTGCGCCTTTGCGGGTGCGATCGATGCGGCGATCGATTTGGGCTAGGTCTGATAGGGCTAATTCGAGATTAATAATTTCAATATCACGGGCTGGGTTGGTGGAGCCTTCGACATGGTGAATATCCTCACTGTCAAAACATCTTACTACTTGGGCGATCGCATCGCAGGTGCGAATATTGGCTAAAAACTGATTTCCTAAACCCTCGCCCTTACTTGCGCCTTTAACTAATCCTGCAATATCTACAAATTCGACCCTAGTTGGAATAATCTGAGCCGAGCCACCAATTTTTGCTAAGGTATCTAATCTTTCATCGGGGACTGTGACTGTACCTACGTTTGGTTCAATGGTACAAAACGGAAAATTAGCGGCTTCCGCTTTAGCATTTGCAACTAGGGCATTAAATAGTGTAGATTTGCCCACGTTTGGTAGCCCTACAATTCCAGCTTTTAACATTCGTCAAGATTTATTGTGATTACGGCTTAATTTTACTCTCAAACCTTACATCCTGAAGCAATTTTCTAAACCTCAGAGAATATCTGTCAAGCCAAGCTATCTGCCAATGCCCACATACTTAAAGCCCGCAGCTTCTAAATGACTTCGATCTAGGAAATTTCGAGCATCTATAATTACAGGATTATTCATTAATTTCGACATCTTGGCATAATCTAAATCTTTAAATTGCTTCCAGTCTGTAACTAAAACTAAAGCATCACAACTATCAGCCAAACGTTCAGGATCGGTCTCGACAATCACGTTTGATAATCCATCCCTCATGCCCGACTGGGAAACAATAGGATCGTAGGCTTTAACTCTAGTCCCCAAACGATTAAGTTGATCGATCAAGGTTAGAGAAGGGGCATCCCGCATATCATCGGTGTCTGGCTTAAAAGTTAGCCCCAGAAGTCCAATAGTTTTACCCTTGAGAATTTTGAGAACCTGTTGCAGTTTTTCGAGAATTACCAAACGTTGTTGCTGGTTGACTTTGACCGCAGACTTAAGAATTTCCGTACTATAGCCATAGTCTCCTGCGGTATGAATCAGGGCCGAAACATCCTTGGCAAAGCAGGAGCCGCCCCAGCCAATACCAGCTTGTAAAAACTTCTGCCCAATCCGAGAATCTAAGCCAATGCCCCGACTAATTTCAGTTACATCTGCGCCAACCCGATCGCAAATATTAGCAATTTCATTAATAAAACTAATTTTGACTGCCAAGAACGCATTAGCAGCATATTTAATCATTTCAGCCGAGCTAATATCGGTTTTAACGATAGGAACGGTGGGCAGATTTTGGTTTTCAGGATTAGCAAATTTGCGATTAATAATATCGGTGTAGAGGCTCTCCATCAGTGTAAGGGCGCGATCGCTGGTACTCCCTAACACAATGCGATCGGGATTAAAAGTATCGTAAACTGCTACACCTTCCCGCAAAAATTCAGGATTACTCACAATATCAAATTCAGGTAGGTGAGATTTTACATCGATCGGATTTTCTGTAGCTTGACTTTCCGCCATCCCATCTAGAACAATCATCCTTACCCAATCCCCAGAGCCAATGGGAACCGTTGATTTATTGACAATGACTTTGTATCCGCCATTCAAGTGGGAGCCAATACTTCGTGCTACTGCTTCCACGTACCTCGTATCACTCTGTCCATCGGGGAGGGATGGCGTTCCTACGGCAATAAATAAAATCTCGCCATGTTTAACCCCTGCGGCAATATCTGTGGTAAAACGAATGTGATTTTGGGCGATCGCCGATTGCATAATTTCGGGTAAACCTGGTTCATGGATGGGGGACTGTCCCGATGCCATTAGTTTGACTTTGGCTTCATTATTGTCAACGCAAATCACATCATGTCCAATATGGGCTAGACAAGCACCTGTGACCAATCCTACATATCCCGTACCAATTACACAAACTCGCATAGCTTATCCCTTTTTATTGCTGATTTTAATTACTTTTGATTACTTATTTTGATTATTTAAATAGTCTCTAAAGTAGGCGATCGTCATGGCTAGTCCTTCTTCTAGCTGTACCTGAGGTTCCCAATCTAGCCATTGCTTTGCCTTAGAAATATCAGGCTGCCGACGGCGGGGATCGTCTTGGGGCAGAGGCTTAAACACAATTTCCACATCAGGATTGACCATGCGTTGAATTGTCGAGGCTAGTTGCAAAATTGTATATTCCCCAGGATTACCCAAATTCACAGGGCCAATATATTCCCCATTCATTAAGCGCATTAGTCCTTCCACAAGGTCAGAAACATAACAAAAACTGCGAGTTTGGGAGCCATCACCATAGACAGTTAGCGGAATACCTTTGAGAGCTTGAACCACAAAATTACTAACAACTCGCCCATCATTTTCTAACATTCTGGCTCCGTGGGTATTAAATATTCTGGCAACTCGAATATCCACGGCATTTTGGCGATGATAGTCAAAAGCTAAGGTTTCCGATATGCGCTTGCCTTCGTCATAGCAACTGCGAATCCCAATCGGGTTAACATTGCCCCAGTAGTCTTCTGATTGGGGGTGAATTTCGGGATCGCCATAGACTTCTGAGGTCGATGCTAAGAGAAATCTAGCTTTTATCCTTTTTGCCAGCCCTAACATATTCATACTACCCATCACATTAGTCTTAATGGTTTTAATGGCATTAGATTGATAATGCACAGGAGAAGCAGGACAGGCAAGATGATATATTTGATCGGCTTCTAGCTTAATTGGCTCCGTAATATCATGACGAATCAACTCAAACCGATCATGAGTTAATAGGTGCTGAATATTGCGTTTATGTCCTGTGTAGAAATTATCTAGGCAAATAACTTCATTCCCAGCTTCAATCAGGCGATCGCAAAGATGAGAACCAATAAAACCAGCACCACCTGTAACTAGTATTCTCATAAAATTAATTGTTAAGTAAATTATTAAGGTTAACAAACGGGGCAATGATCCCAGCGGCTCTTTCAGCAGAACGGACTAGCCCTGCCCCAAAGGATTCACGCACCACAATCACATCTCGATCTCTTAGGCTCGGATTAGAAGCTTCGTTGGCAGGTAATGCTAAATCTGCTACTAACCTACGCTGGGTCAAAGAGCCGTCCGGGTTAATTCTATATAGCTCTACATTCCTCCAGTCTCCAGAATTTGTAATTCCGCCCACAGCAGCGATCGCCTCCGTAAAAGGGGCATTGGGGGTAAGGGGAATTGTGCCTCCACGGATTACCTCACCCACCACTCTGACATTAATAACTGCTGGTGAAAATGAAGCCTTAGCAATTTGCCCAAACTCAGCCGTATTCGGAGCAGAAGCAATAGAAACTAGGATGGAATCTCCATCTATCAACCGAATGTCCTGAGATAGATCGCCTTTATCCAGTAGATCCCATAGATTTGCACTTATGGTAATGCGATCGCCACTGATCCCAGTTCTAATAATCTTAATATTACGCACATCCGCCCTTTGGGTAATGCCCCCTGCTTGCTGCAAGGCTCTTGTAACTGTGGGTAGTAGATTGCTAACAGTGGTTTGCCCAACACTAGAGGCAACTTGTCCAGCATTTCGAGCGTAGGTTAGGGTTTGGGGTCCAGTACGATTAACTTCCCCAGATACGGTGATTTGAATTGAGAACGTATCTGGAGCAAAGGATGCGGCTCCCACTTGTCTAGGTTGGGTAGCAGTAGCATCGGCTAGTCCGGGTACAAAGATTGAATCCCCATCCAGAAGTCTGATGTCTTGATTAATATCTCCTTGGCGGAGCAGGTTAAGTAAATCAATTTTGATGATCCGTCTTTGTCCACCTGCTCCCAGTCGAGAAACTTGAATATTGCTAACATCTGCTTGCTGGGTAATACCTCCTGCCAAATTGAGTGCCGATGTGACGGTTGCAGCTTGGGCATCTCTACCAGTTGCGGTATTGCGAGATAAAGATAAAATTCTGGTACCAGGTCTATTTACTTCTCCAACTATGGCAATGCTTAGGGGGCGGGAATCAATTAAGGAGACATTGACAATTTTACGAACTAGAAATGGGGCTAGGCGTTTTTCTAGTAATCTAGCGGTTTCTGCAATAGTTAAGCCTTCTACTTTAATTGCTCCGACTAAGGCGATCGTAATAGTACCGTCTGGGGCAACGGTTTGATTACCACTCAGTTCTGGCACATTAAAGATATCGATTTTGACAATATCCCCTGCGCCCAAGGTATATTTTCCTAGCTCCTCCCTTTGTCCAACATTAATTAGGGGGTTAAAAGTAGAGTTTAAGGCCGCAGGAGTTGTGGGAGATCCTAAGGGTGTAGTGAAATTTTGAGCTAAAGCCGATGACGATAAAGTTGGTATTGTCGCCAGCATTAGACTAGTCAAATATACAGATCTTTTCATAATTTCTCATCACTACTTCAAACAGATTTTGGTTTAACTTTACTGATTTAATTTTGCTGACATCTTAAGCTAGTTTATGATGCAGTATATGGTTAAAGTCAATTTTTTGCGCTATCGCATCTTATCAACTAATGATTTTCCCCGATGTAATTTTTTTTGATGCCGTTGGTACTTTGTTTGGAGTTAAGGGTAGTGTAGGGCAAATCTACGGCACTTTTGCTCGAAAATATCAAGTAGATACTGACTATGCAGCTTTGGATCGGGCATTTTTTCAGAGTTTTAAGACTGCCCCCAAAATGGCATTTTCAGATGTGGAGCGATCGCTAATTTCTAAGTATGAGTATGCATGGTGGCACGATATTGCTAAGTCCACATTTATGCAAGTAGGAGTATTTGCGGAATTCTTAGATTTTGAGAAATTTTTTCAGGATGTCTATGAATTTTTTGCTGAACCTGATGCTTGGTATCTTTACGAGGATGTAATTCCAGTTTTAGAATCTTTGTACAATCGAGGAATAGAGTTAGGGGTGATTTCTAACTTCGATCACCGACTTTACCCTGTTTTAGAAAGCTTAGGACTGAACAAATTTTTTACTTCTATTACAATTTCCACCGAAGTTGGAACCGCCAAACCTGATGCTCAAATCTTTCAAGCAGCGATCGCTAAACATGATCCTGACCAAAATTTTTGGCACATCGGCGACAGCTTTAAGGAAGATTATCAAGGGGCTAAAAATGCAAATATTAGGGGAATTTGGCTTGATCGCTCTGCAAGTTCTCAGGGAAGTTCCCTAGTTACTGATGACACAATTAGTAGCTTTCAGGATTTACTCGTAGAAATTATCTAGAGATATTTTTTTTATCTTAAACTTTTGTCAAAATCCTCAATTTTATCCCCCTAAGCTATATATTTGATAGATACATCTACAACCAAGGATTATGGGCGAGTCTAAACGGCGCAAACAAGAATTAGGTGAAAACTATGGCAAGCCAGAGCCAATCGTATCTTGGTTACCTTTTTTGACCAAACAAAAAGCTAGTCAATTTGTGCAAATTACGACTACTGGGGCTTGGGTTGGAATTGGGGTCATGGTTGCCTATTGGGTAACTATTCGCTTTGTTGGTCCTGCTTTTGGTTGGTGGAAAGTTTATTAATGGTGCTTGTAACTTGTGAACTTTTGGTTCCCGCCGCAGGTACTGGTAAGCGGATGGGGAGCGATCGCAATAAGCTTTTACTCCCAATTTTAGACAAACCGATTTTGCAATGGACGCTAGAGGCAGCGATCGCTAGTTCTGCAATTTCCTGGATTGGATTAATTGGACAGTCCTATGATTTTGAAATTTTTGAGCAAATTCTTACTAAATTAGATTCTCATAAACCAATTACGCTAATTCAAGGTGGAGATACACGCCAAGACTCCGTATTTAATGGGTTGCAAGCATTACCTAATAATTCAAAATCGGTTTTAATCCATGATGGAGCCAGATGTTTAGCAACTCCTGAGCTTTTCGATCAATGTGCCGAAGCCTTAAAGACATACTCAGGCTTAATTGCCGCTGTTCCCGTCAAAGACACCATTAAAATCGTTAACTCGGGGCTAGTAAAGTCAACCCCAGATCGTAATCATCTATGGGCCGCCCAGACTCCCCAAGGATTTTCCGTGCAAGAGTTAAAACAGGCTCATCAAAAAGCTAGGGATCTAAATTGGTCGGTAACTGATGATGCGGCTCTATTTGAAAAAATTGGCTTACCCGTTCAAATTGTCATGGGCGAAGAGACAAATCATAAAATTACGACCCCTCAAGATTTGGCGATCGCTGAATTTATCCTTAAGCAAAGATTTCAGCAATTCTCTAGTTAATTCCAGATTAGATTTCAGATTAGTTAAATGCGAACTGACACCATTTTTTATCAACTATTTCAAACTTTTGATACTTTACTATTTGAACTGATCGGTGAACCTATTGAAAATGCTGTAGGCTATAAATTCGAGTCTGTTGAAGTTAAGGAAAAAGCCTTTCGGTTTGATGGCATTTTTTACCCACCTGATAATACAAAAATAATTTATTTTGTGGAAGTCCAATCTCAAGAAAAGCCAGATTTTTATTGGGACTTGATGGCTGAAATTGGGATATATTTGCGGCAATATAAACCCCAGCAGCAGTGGAAAGCAGTCGCGATTTTTAGTAAACGCATATATGATTCAGGAAAACTAGCCCATTATGAGGAATTTTTTGATAGCGAGCGCATTATCCGAATTTATCTGGATGAACTGACGATATCTGAATCCTTGCCACTAGGTGTAGTTCAACTCGTAGTTACAAAGCCCCAAAATGCTATAGATCTAGCCAAGAAATTGGTAATAAATGCGAAGGAACAATTGACACACTCCCACCGATAAATCGGGGGATTCTAAACCTCACGATTTAGATTTTCTGCTTCTACACCTCTTAATGTACGTTTGAGTCAAGGTATCCGTAAGTTATGCGGTACAGCTATTATACCACGATTGACTGCCATTCACCGCCCGATAAATCGGGTGTCCTCTGGCAGAAGAAAGATAGAAATACTAAAATTAATTGAAACAGTATTAGTTTATAAATTTCCAAAATTAACAAGAGCGGAGATTGAAGCCATGTTTACACTAAATGATCTAAAAGAAACAAGAGTTTATCAAGATGCCCGTCAAGAAGGGCTTCAAGAGGGTCGCCAAGAAGGTGAATTATCCTTAGTTCTCAGACAGCTTAACCGTCGTTTTGGCAAATTAAGCGATCGCCTAACCCTATCGATTCAAACATTAGAAATGCCCCAGATCGAAGAACTTGCCGATCAACTTTTGGATTTCAGATCGATTGATGATTTGGATAATTGGTTCAATAGTCAAACTAATTTAGCCAAAGATTTTCACGAGTAATATATGCCTTCTCCCCAGTTATTCAAACAAGTTAAGGTTATTGATGCCGTTAATCAAACCGAACACATACAGGATATTCTGATCCAAGCCGATGGCATGATCCAAGTTAGAAATGGCGAAGAAGCTCTACCCGAAGATACTCAAGTGAGCGATCGCTCTGGGTTAATTCTAGGAACAGCTTTAGTCGATATGTATAGCCACAGTGGCGAACCAGGCTTTGAGAAACGCGAAACAATTACTTCTTTAACTCAAGCTGCAAAAAATGGCGGATTTACTAAAGTCGGAATTTTACCCAATACTCAACCTGCGATCGATAGTGCTACAGCGACTGAGTTTTGGCGATCGCATTCACTATTTATGCCTTGGGGGGCAATTACTCCCAACTGTGAAGGCAAGGCGATGACGGATTTAGCCGAACTAGCTCCCTACGTTGTGGGTTTTACCGATGGTAAGCTGATCGAAAATCTAGCTTTGGTAAGGCGAGTAATGGAATATGTGCGACCACTGCAAAAGCCTTTAATGTTAAGGGCATGGAATCCTATTCTAGCGGAATCAGGAGTAATGCGTGAGGGTAAATGGTCTTTACAGTTTGGGTTAGCAGGAAGCCCTGTTACGGCTGAAACTTCGGCTTTGGCGGCTTTATTAGAACTGGTGACTTTGACTAAAACTCCAACCCATTTCATGAAAATTTCCACGGCTCGGAGTGTGGAATTAATAGCCCAAGCTAAAAACTCTCATCTCCCCGTAACTGCTAGTGTGAGTTGGATGCATCTATGGCACGAAGATCGAGATTTGCACTCCTACGATCCTAACCTGCGCCTATCTCCGCCCTTAGGCAATAGGGAAGATCGATTAGCCTTAATCAATGGGATTAAAAACGGCACTATTGAGGCGATCGCTGTGGATCATACTCCCTACACCTATGAAGAAAAAACCGTGGATTTTGAATCTGCACCCTCTGGGGTAATTGGGTTAGAGTTTGTCTTAGCTACCCTGTGGCAAGAACTTGTAGTTACTAATCAATTAACGCCCCTAGAGTTGTGGAAAGCCTTGAGTATTAATCCTGCAAAATGTTTAGGTATTAAGGATTTGGGACTTTCGACGCTGTTCGATCCTCATCAGGCTTGGACTGTAAATTCTAGGGCGATCGCTTCTCTCTCTGCTAACACCTCTCTCTATGGCAAAACTATTAAAGGCAAAGTTATCACCTCCTAATTACCTGATCTAATTACTTGATCTCGGCTAATAAACTAGCAATATTTGGATAATTAGATCTCAGCCCAAAGCTTTCAGGATTAACGACGTTATAGGTGAAATGCCTTTGCTGAATACAAAAACGATCCCAATCAGCCACTTGAATCTTAAAAATTTTAATCAAAATATCAATTAACCACGGAGACAGATTCAGTTGAGGTGACCATTTTCCGATCGGGCTTCCAAAAAATTCACAAGCCTCGGCGATCGCCTGATCCACCGTGAGCTTAGGTTCTCCAAGTACCAGTCTGGCGGGGAAATCAAAATTATCTAAATCCCAACTTAAGATCGAATCCTCGGTCGTAATTAATTTGGTAACAATTTGAGCAATATCCCTACCGTGAATAAAATGCAAACTGCCTTCACCCTTAACCCAACGCATTAAATTAATATATCCAGCCACTTCCTTTAAGCCCCCCGAAAGATGAGAATAGGGCTTGTTGCCATCACCACCAAATACTAATGTCGGAAATACAGTAATTAGGCGATCGCTAATACTAGAATTTTCTAACTTCTCCAAACACTCATATTTAGAACGAATATAGTCGGTACCAATTTTTCCTGCCTCTGGCAAAAGCTGATTGTGCTGATCGAGAATGCTTGCCGTAGAAAAGTAAATAGCTCGTTCGCAAACTGCGGGATTCAGAGCTGCAAATAAATCTAGGGTTTTATGTAAATTAGTGTCAAAGGTGACCTCAGTTCCGCCCCAAGCTGCCGCAGTACTCACTACATAATGCATTGTCCCCAGAAGTTCCTGATACTGAGCCAGATCCTGCATGGTGCCTTCGATCACATTGATACCAGTACGGGAATTGATATCTACTTTTAGCTTTTGGCGATCGCGGACTAATAAATAAAGTTCGTAATCCGTTTTCTGAATTAAAGACTCCACCAGATAATGTCCTACACATCCACTCGCACCCGTAATAAAAGCTTTCTTAGTCATGCCGCATCAAACAAAAAATTAAGCATATCCTATAACAAATGCTTTGAATCAATATGTTTAGGACAAATGTGGCTTACGGTAATGGCATAATCTGAATGCTAATTTAGTTAAGTAAAAAAGCAAATAAACCTTCAAGTAATCTCAAAAATATGGAAAGAACTTTTCTAGCAATTAAACCTGACGGCGTGCAACGTGGACTTGTAGGCACCATCATTAGTCGTTTTGAAACCAAAGGATTTAAATTAGTAGCCCTTAAAATGCTGAAAGTCAGCCCAGAGTTAGCAGAAAAACACTACGGCGAACATAAAGAAAGATCCTTTTTTCCTGGTTTAGTCCAGTTCATTACCTCCGATCCAATTGTGGCGATGGTCTGGGAAGGTAAAGATGTAATCACTGCTGCTCGCAAAATTATTGGAGCCACCAATCCTCTAAATGCAGATAATGGCACAATTAGAGGTGAGTTTGGCATTGATGTTGGTCGCAATATTATTCATGGCTCCGATGCTCCTGATACTGCTACAAGAGAAATTGCCTTATGGTTTGCCCCCGAAGAGATTAGTAGTTGGCAACCATCTATTTCGTCTTGGGTGTATGAATAAACTTAATAAGTATTAAAGATAAACTTGACAATTCGTTACAATTGAAATATATTGAGTGAGTTAGGAAAAATAACTTAACACTTAAATCTTAAAACCTAAACTAAGCAAAAATGACAACAACAGTACAAAGACGCGAAAGCGCCAGCGTATGGGAGCAATTCTGCCAGTGGGTAACATCAACCGATAACCGTCTATACGTAGGCTGGTTCGGCGTATTGATGATTCCCTGCCTACTCGCAGCCACCATT
>VYKS01000137.1_pt1 | contig 12030 bp, 7 predicted proteins | sample 5114511 | NCBI WGS metagenome assembly VYKS01 (sample SAMN12291795, study PRJNA351875) | freshwater metagenome | isolation source: freshwater lake | place: USA: Michigan, Gull Lake | collected 2011-07-05 | reverse complement strand
GCAAGCACCGTCTCGACATCCCTAGGACGCGTCTCGCAGTGGCGGGACAAGAGCAGCGCTGCCCATACCGCCACGCCAACCACCGGTGATGTCGGACCCGTTTACCAGGCAAGTGCCAGCCCAGGCATGAACGGTCGGGGCGCAATGGTGTTCAATTCCCCGCTCGGACGCCTTTCACTCCGAGTTACACCACTGTTGGCCCCCGAGCTCACCGTATTCGTCGTCGGCAGATCGAGTGCAAGTGCGTGGAATGCCGCTGGGTGGCTCGTCAATGCACGTGGGCCGAACGGATTCATGGTTAGCCCCGAACTCAACGTGCGACAGGTCACGCCGTCCATCGTCGATGCGGCCGGTTCCATTTCGGCGATGGCAGGGGTTACGCCGCAGGACATCAGGATTCCACACCTGTATGGGCTGTCCTATGCGGCGCCGTCCGCGATCTCACTCCTTGATGGTGCCACCTCGACGAGTACCATCTCGATGTCCCGCGTTGCCGCGGCTGTCGACGTGTTCATCGGTCGCGACATGTGCTGTGGCAGGGCGACCGGGCTCGGTTCCATCGGGGAATTGCTCATCTACAACCGCGCACTCACGACGGCTGAACGGCAGTTGGTTGAGCGCGCCATCATGGCGCGTTGGGGGATCGGGACGCTTGCTGTCTCCTCGGGCAACTTCCAGACGGTCCCCACTGGCACGAGCCCAGGCCTTGCGCCCACCGTGCGCCTCTCCGACGCCACGGGTGCGGGCCTGGCCGGATCTCCCGTCACGTGGCAGATCACCGCCGGCGGGGCGCGTTTCGGCGCAACCACGACCTTCAGTACCACGACCGACGGGGACGGGTTCGCAACCGTTCCGACCAGCGGCGCGCTCGCCCTGACCCTGGGCAGCGGCAGTAACCAGATCACGGCGTGGCTCTCTGCCACCGCAGGCCAAGGCCGTAGTGCGGTGTTTACGCTGACGGGGACTCCGTAGCGTGAAGAACATCGCTTTCGCTGGTATCGCAGGCAGTCTCTCGCCCTCCCCGCTTCCGTTTCTGGCGCGCATGACGAAACTCGTCGGGTCAGTCACTTTGGGACGGTCGTTCCATCTGCCGCTCACGCTACGCCTCTGATGACGCCGACACCTCGCCGACGCTGGCCGCTCCTCCTCGCTTCCCTGCTGGTCTGGGGATGCCGAGGCGAGAGCGTGTCGCCATCGGCCCCGAGTGGGGCTGGCGATGGATTGCGCAACACGGCAGCGAACACGGCGCCGACCGCACTGTTCACAGTTTCGCCGCGGTGGCCTCGGCCGGGAGACACGGTCACGGTCGACGCGTCGTACTCGCTCGATCGCGACGGCAGTGTGGTGGCCTATGAGTGGGATCTTGGGAACGGCACAACGCAGGTCACGAGCGCGCAAGCCAGAGCCGTGTACACCAGCGCCGGGAGCTACCCGGTGAGTGTCACCGTCGTCGATGATAGCGGGAGCCGCAGTACGCAGACACTCTCGCTCGTCGTTTCGGCGACGGGCGCGCCCGCCACGGCCGTTGATAGCGCGCAGTCGCTGGTGGTGGCCGCCAGCACGTCGCTGCTCGCGTCGGCCACCACGGTCGTCACAGTGACAACCCGCAACGCACTCGGCCTCCCTGTGCCGAACGCCCCCGTCTGGCTCAGCGGTCGTGGGCGCGAATGGCGCGTAACCCAACCGAGCGCGGTGACGACGTCGTTGGGTATCGCCAGCGGCACCGTCGGTAGCGCCGTGACGCAAAGTGCGCAGATCGTGGCCATCGCCGACTTTACCCTGCTCCGCCCAGTGAACGTGAGCATCGGCGCGACGAACCTGAGCCTCACGCGGAGTAGCGTGCGCCTCACCGATCCCGTCGTCAGCTTCGCCGGGGATAGCACGCTGTTCGAGGTCACGGCTCGCGACACCGTGGGTAATCCGTTGGTCGGCGCCACCATCACCGTCACGGTCACCGGGGGTACCAGCATCGTGCGCAACGAGGGGCAAACCGATGCGAGCGGTCGCCGCGCGGTCGTCATTGAGCCGACCACCTGTGGCGGGGCCACGCTCAGCGTCACGGCCAGCGTAAATGGCACGCCCCTCCCGATGCCTGCCACGATTACGGCCGCTGCGCCTGGCGTGTATGGCGTTTGCGGCGCCGCCCTCTGGCTCGACGCGGACGATGCCGGGACGCTCACGCAAAGCGGCGGGATTCTGACCGCGTGGCGGGACAAGAGCGGCTCGCAGCGGCACAGCGTGGCAACCGAAGGGCCAACCGTGGTCGCGGGTGGCCTGAATGGCCGCACCGCGCTCCGCTTCAACGGCACGGGCCAGTTCGTGCCAATTGCCGACGTTGTGAGCGGGACGCCGTACACGCTGATAGTCGTCGAACGGCGACGGTCGGGGCGCAGCACCAACTTTGTCATCGGCGGCACTACACCTCTGGTGTCCAACACCCTCCAGCTCGGATACCAGAGCGGGACGTCGCTGCGCTTCGCGACCTTCTCCGACAACCTCGACGCCGCGATGCCGACGTTCACCGGCATCGCCACCGAACCTGGGCGCGTGCACATCGGGCGCTGGACGAGCGGGTCCCGTTCCCTTTTGAGCAACAGCGCGCTCCTCGCGGCCGATCTTTCGCTCCTTGGCGTTACGGCGTGGGCTGGCGCGGCCGTCGGTCGCCACCACACCGGGGGCGCGCTCGCCTACTACGACGGAGACGTCGGGGAGCTCGTTGTCTTCCGTCGCGCCCTCAACCAGGCCGAGTATACGACCATCAGCAATGCCCTGATGCTCAAATGGTCGCTTGGCACGCTGACCGCTACGGCTGGCCAAACGCAAGCAGGTGTTCCGGGGCAGGCCGCCACCACCGCGCCGCGGGTGCGCGTGCGCAATGCGGCGACCGCCCCACTCGCTGGTGCGACGGTCACGTGGCAAGTGATATCGGGTGGCGGCACGATCGGGAGTCAAACGACGATCACCGACAGCAATGGAGACGCGTCGGCGAGTTGGACGCTCGGCAGCGGCGCGACGAACACGCTGCGCGCGACGTACGGCACGCAAACGGCGGACTTCACGGCCACGACCAGCTCCGTCTGCGTCTCGAGTGCAATCTGTGATCCCGCTCTCTGGGTAGATGCGACCGACGGCAGCACGATCACGACGGAGGGCGGGGTCGTGACCGAGTGGCGTGACAAATCGGGGTGGGGTCGGCACTTCACGGCATCGAGCACCTCGGCGCCAAGCGTACAAAGCAACCCGCTGGCCCTCAAGAACATGCTGCGCTTCAGTGGGACCAACGTCATGACGCTCGCAGACCGCCCGTGGACCGGGACGGGCGACTATACCCTTGTGGTCGTCGAACGCCGTCGCGCCACGGGGCCAGCTCCCTTCTTCGGACGCGCCGCCGCGGGCGGCAATGCCGCACCGATCCTCGGTTACAACTCGTCGACCGCAGCCTATGTCACACACGGGACGAGTCCACTCATGGGCACCGTGGCGGCGTTCGTCTCCGCAACCGTGCAGGCCACGCGCGTGTGGTCGGTGCGGTACACCAGCGGGACCCGCACCCTGCGCGTCAATAATGTGCAGATCGGCAGCGACAACACCACGGGCCCTGTCACCACCTTCAGCGGCGCCACGCTGGGCCGACACGACGCACAGTGGTATACCGGCGATATCGGCGAGGTCGTGCTCATTCCGCGTGCGGTGAACAGTGCGGAACTGCAAACGTATACGCTGAGCTTGATGGCGAAATGGGGCGCCGGCGTACTCACCATCGACGCCGGCAACGGTCAGACGGCGAGCGCCGGAACCAGCCCCGCCACCGCGCCCCGTGTCCGCTTGTCCGACGGCAATGGCAACGGCATTCCCGGGGTGAATCTCGTGTGGCAGGTGACTTTCGGCGGTGGACGCCTGTATGACCTCACGTCATTCACGACGCTCACCAACGCCACGGGGCATGCGGATATCCCCAGCGGCAACTGGCGACTGGACAACGGCCTTAACCAGCTCGTGGTTTGGCAATCGGTTTCCGCAGGCCAGGGGCCAAGCGTGGCGATCGCTGCCACTGGCGAACTCCCGCCGTGGCTCGCTGTACATTTCGATGCCCAGGCTGCCTATACATTCACGTTGAATGGGGCAAACGTGGCCCGCTGGAAAGATAACAGCGGGGGTTCCACGCGCAGTGTGGAGCAAACAAGCCCGGCACAGCAGCCGATCCTTTCAACGTCTGCCATCAATGGACGCCCAGCCGTCGTGTTCGACGGCACTGACGATGTGCTGATCGGCAATGCCGTCTCGTACGGCATTACCGGGGCGCGCAGTGTCTTCATGGTGGTCCGCACGACGGGGGCAGTAACCAGTGGCAGCTGCAGTTCAGACGATGGGCAGTATCTTCTTGATCGCAACCCTTCGGCAAACAATCAACCGCGCACGAGTATCAAGGCCGTGAGCGGTCGGTGGGTCGTCCAGACGCGAACCGACGGCGGGAGCGTGACCGGATGCGCGCCTGCGTCGGGCGGCGTATTCATCAACCCGAACAGTACCACGATTCTCGGCGTGATCCAGACCACCAGCAGCATATCGCTATGGTGGAACGGCACCAGTGCTGGCTCGGCATCGTTCAGCGGGATCAATACCATGCAGCCAATCGTGATCGGCCGGAACGGCGCCCAGGCAACGGGACCGTACTTGCCCGGCGCCGTTGGTGAGGTTCTCGTCTTCCCCACCGCCCTGTCTACGGCAGACCGCCAAATCGTGGAGCGCTACCTTGGATGGAAGTGGGGCGTGGCGGTGCTGGTCCCTTAACGGCGCGTGAGCGTTCGACGCGGGTGGCTTCGGTAAACGCCTGTTCCTCGACCCCGGCAAAGAGCCCCACCCGTAGACCCCACCGCGACCGGCAACCGGCGTCCCCAATCTGGGGCGGTTAGGGGTGTTGCGGTGCTCATCGAGGTGATCCGGTCTCCATCGTCTCCGGAACCCTCAGGATGGCATCAACCGCCGCCAGCAAATCGCGCATTCGGTACGGGATCGCTCGGGCAACGCGCAGGCGAGGAGGCCCTCCTTGCGTAGCATCGCCATAGTGCCCTTGGCGGCTTCAGGAACGCACAACGGCCCGTGAAGCGCATTCAGCGCCAGCGGTGCGGTTATCTGCGCCGAAGCCGCAACGGGGCCGGCGGCAAGGTAGGTGTAGCTGGGAGAACACACCGAACTCAGCCGTCACGTGTCGGCACACTGATCGACCGCGCAGGAACATCCCGCAACGGGTTACCAGCAGTGACGCGCGCCGGATCGCGATGACCCGGCGCGTTGGACCGCCAGCATGACGCGACCTACTTCACGAAGCTCGCCGCATCCGTCAATGCCATGCCGAAGGCTTCGGCGACCCCACGGTAGGTCACCTTTCCTGCCGACATGTTCAGCCCCTTCAACAGCGCGCCATTGTCGCTGAGCGCCTGCTTCCATCCCTTGTTGGCCAATTGCAGCGTGTACGGCAGCGTCGCATTCGTCAGCGCCAGCGTCGAGGTGCGCGGTACCGCTCCGGGCATGTTGGCAACGCCGTAGTGAATGATGCCGTCGACCGTGTACGTGGGGTTCTCATGCGTGGTGGGCTTGATCGTTTCCACACACCCGCCCTGATCGACCGCGACGTCCACAATCACCGCGCCCGGACGCATCCTGGCCAGATCGGCACGACGGACGAGCTTGGGGGCCTTGGCGCCGGGAATGAGCACACCGCCAATGACCAAGTCACAGGTGCTGATCTGCTCCAGGATGTTGTGACGGTTGCTGTGAATGAGCTGCACATTGGCCGGCATCACGTCGCTGAGATAGCGCAAGCGCTCAAGCGAGAGATCGAGCACCACCACCTTCGCGCCAAGTCCGGCCGCCATCTTGGCTGCGTTCACACCCACGATACCACCGCCAAGGATCACCACCTTGGCCGGCGCCACCCCGGGGACACCGCCCAGCAACACGCCACGCCCACCGTACAGCTTCTCGAGATACTTGGCCCCTTCCTGCACCGCCATGCGCCCGGCGACCTCCGACATGGGGATCAACAGCGGCAGATCGCGGTTGGGAAGTTCGACCGTCTCGTACGCAATGCACGTCGCGCCACTGGCCAAGTGCGCCTTGGTGAGGGCCTCGTCGGCGGCAAAGTGGAAATAGGTAAACAGCGAGAGATCGGGGCGCAGGAACTGCCACTCCGAAGCAATTGGCTCCTTCACCTTCAGCAGCAACTCCGCCTTGCCCCACGCCGTCGCGGCGTCGGGAACGATCTGCGCGCCAACGGCCACATAGGCTTCATCTTCAAAGCCGCTGCCAATCCCGGCGCCGGTCTCGATGAACACGTCGTGTCCGGTGGCTACCAACGCCTCCGCACCAGCGGGGACGAGGGCCACGCGATTTTCGTTGGTCTTGATCTCTTTCGGTACACCGATTCGCATCGTCGATTCTGGAAAGGGAGTGTACGTCAGCGAACGGCTTTGGGGCCGAGACTGACGAGGATGTGTCGGTCCGGATCGAAATAATCGTGCGCAACATCGCGCACCTGATCTTCGTCGATTGCCTCGACGAGCGCCATCAGTTCATCGATACTGCGATAGGGTTCCCCATACAGCGCTGTGGTCGCCGCCCGATACATGCGCGACGACACGCCCTCCATCGACATCACGAGCTGCCCCCGCAGCTGTCGTTTGCCGGCGGCCAACTCGGCCGAGGACAACCCCTTCGTCGCCACGTCGCGCAATACCTCGCGCACCGCATCGACGGCCTGCTGCGCGCTCTCAGGTGCGCTCGCGACATACACGCCGTGCGAACCGGTGTCGGCGTATGCGCTGCTGAAGCTGTGCACGCTATAGGCGAGCCCGAGCTCTTCGCGCACTTTCTGGAACAGACGTGAACTCATTCCGCCACCAAGCAGCATGTCGATCAGCGCAAACGCGAAACGCCGCGAGTCGCCATGTGCAATTCCCTGCCCGCCCAGCACGACATGCGTCTGTCCGATATCCTTGCGCTTGATGTGCTCGGCGTGCGGCCCCGCCACCTCGACCGGGTCGATGGGGAACGGTGTGCGATCGCCCACGGGCAGATCCGTCCAGCCGGCGCGCTGTAGCGTCTCGAGCAGCTGATCGTGCTCCACACGCCCCGAGGCCGCCACCACGACGCGTCCGGGATGGTACGCACGCGTGTGCAACTCACGAATGTCGGGCACGCCGAGTGCCTTGACAGTCTCGCGCGTGCCAAGAATCGCGTACCCGTGCGGATGATCGCCCCAGAGCGCACGGTTGTGCACGTCGAAGATGATATCATCGGGCGTATCCTCGACCATGCTGATCTCTTCGAGAATCACCTTGCGCTCGAGCGCGAGATCTTCTTCGCGGAGCAGCGGGTGGAAGATCAATTCGCCAATGACATGCGCGGCCTCGTACAGATGTTCGTCGAGCACCCGTGCCTGATACGACGTGTGTTCGCGCTCGGTGTACGCATCGAGCGATCCCCCGAGCGTCTCGAGCGACAAGGCAATTTCCTGGGCCGTGCGGGAGCGTGTGCCCTTGAACACCATGTGTTCGAGCAGGTGGGAAACTCCCATCTGTTCGGGGCGTTCATGCAATGTCGCTGCGCGGATCCAAGCCCCGAAAGCAACCGACCGCGCCCCCGGAACGGCTTCCGAGAGCACGGTCAGTCCATTGGGAAGGTCCGTACGGTGCAGCGTGGGCGCCGCAGCGCCCTGAGGCTCAGCGCCGATCGCGACCACCGCCGTTCCGTCCACCACGTGACCCACCACGATCGCCTCGTTCACCGTCGTCACGACGGGGGCGCTCGCCCTGCGGCTCATCGGACATGCCTTCCGGCTTCGGCAGCAGCGCCTTCATGCTGAGGCGCAGACGGCCGCGCTCATCGCGATCGACGAGCTTGACCGTGACGCGATCACCCTTCTTGCACACATCTTCGGGCTTCTCGACGCGCTCCCACCGCATTTCTGACACGTGCAGTAACGCTTCGGTGCCCGGCATGATCTCGATGAAGGCGCCGAACGCCGTCACCGTCTTCACCGTGCCTTCGTACGTCTCACCAACCACCGCCTCCGCAGTGATGGCCTGCACCATCTGCCTCGCGCGCTCCATGCTCTCACCGCCTACGGCGGCGATCGTCACGGTCCCATCGTCATCAACGGTGAGCTCGGCCCCCGTCTCTTCCTGAATACCGCGGATGTTCTTGCCCTTCGGACCAATGAGTTCGCCGATCTTGTCGACCGGGATCTGCACCGTCACGATGCGCGGCGCGTACTTGGAGAGCTCCGTGCGCGGCGTCGCGAGCGCCTTGTTCATCTCGCCGAGAATGTGGAGCCGGCCTTCCTTCGCCTGCGTGAGGGCCTCTTCCATGATCGTGAGGTCGAGCCCCTCGATCTTGATGTCCATCTGGATGGACGTGATGCCTTCGGTCGTACCCGCGACCTTGAAATCCATGTCGCCGAGATGATCTTCGGTGCCGAGGATGTCGGTAAGGATCGCGTACTTCCGGCCTTCCTTGATCAGCCCCATCGCCACACCGGCGACCGCGGCCTTCATGGGCACGCCAGCATCGAACAGAGCGAGCGAACCGCCGCACACCGACGCCATCGACGACGAACCGTTCGACTCGAGCACGTCGGAGACAATGCGGATGGTGTACGGGAAGTCGGCGAAGTCGGGGAGGACGCCCTGAATGGCCCGCTCGGCGAGGTTGCCGTGACCGATCTCGCGGCGGCTGGTGCCGCGCATTGGGCGCACTTCACCGGTGGAGAACGGCGGAAAGTTGTAATGCAGCATGAACGAGCGCGTGACTTCGCCCGCTTCCTTGATCGAATCGAGACGCTGCGCGTCCTTCGCGGTGCCCAGTGTCGCGGCCACGAGCGCCTGCGTCTGACCACGCGTGAAGAGCGAGGAACCGTGTGCACGCGGCAACACGCCGTTGTCGACGCTGATGGCACGCACTTCGTTCGGTTTGCGGCCGTCGACACGGAGATTCGTGTCGAGCACCTGCGCGCGCAGCTCGTGGTACTCGACGTCGCCGAGCACGCTGTGGATGTCCTTGGCGTGGTCGGGGAACTCCACGATAAGCGCTTCGGCGAGCTCCTTCTTCGCGCGCTCGACCGCCTCGATACGCGTGTGCTTGTCCTTCTGATTGAGCGCTTCGCGAATGCGTCCCGACGCCGCAGCCTTGACACGCGTCGCGACCGCTTCGGGCGTCTCGGTCTTCGTCCACGCCATCTTGGGCTGCCGCACCTTCGCCAGCAGCTCGTCCTGCGCCGCGATGAGCTCCCGGATGCCATCGTGCGAGAGGCGCAGTGATTCGAGCACGTCCGCTTCGGTCACCTCGAGCGCGCCCCCTTCCACCATCACGATCGAATCCTTCGACCCGGCCACCACGAGCTCCATGTCGGAAAACGCGAGCTGCTGGAACGTCGGGTTGAGCACCCAGTGCCCCTGCACGCGACCGACGCGCACGCCGGCGATGGGGCCGAGGAACGGGATCTTGGAGGCGTTGAGCGCAAACGACGCCGCCACGAGCGCGAGCACATCGGCGTCATTCTCCCGATCGGCAGAGATGACGTAAATGAACACCTGCACTTCGTTCTGGAAGCCTTCCGGGAAGAGCGGGCGGATGGAGCGATCGATGATGCGCGCCGCGAGGATCTCATGATCGTGCGGGCGCCCTTCGCGCTTGACGAATCCGCCCGGAATCTTGCCGGCGGCGTAGGTCTTTTCCTTGTACTCGACCGTCAACGGAAAAAACGGGAGCGGGCTCTTGTTCTCGCTCACCGTCACGGCAGCGAGGACCATGGTCTCGCCGAACTGTACCACAGCGGATCCTGCGGCCTGCTTCGCCATCCGACCGGTTTCGATAACCAGGGGGCGACCGGCGAACGTCCGCTCGATTCTATGCATCATCTGCTTTGTAGCCTCATGAGAACGCAAATCGCGCGGGAGGCAGTGGTGCCCCCGCGCGACGACGTGACAGAACGCCGCTTAGTAGCGGAGTCCAAGGTCCTGCACGAGCGTGCGATACTGTTGCACGTCCGTACGCTTCAGATAGTCCAGTAGACGCCGGCGCTTGCCAACCATCTTGAGGAGGCCGCGACGACCATGATGGTCCTTCGCATGCGTACGAAAATGACCCGTCAGGTAATTGATGCGCTCCGTCAGAAGCGCAATCTGTACGCGGGTCGAACCGGTGTCCCCTTCGTGGGCCCGGTACTTGTCGATCGTGGTAGCCTTGTCGAACGCCATCGTCGTTGTATTCTCAGCCGTTATCCGAGCTGTCGTCGCGCGAGTGGTACGCGACATTCACCGCGGGTTTAGAGCGCGCACTTGCAGGAAGCAGGGTAGCTTACTCGACGCAGCCCCCCCTGTAAAGGACCAAGACGTGCCCGACCGCTATCTGGGGCGAACGGCCGGGACGTACCGGGTCATCCGCTACGTGGGAACCGGGGCGTTTTCTTGCGTCTACGAAGCCGTTGACCTCGAGGTGGAAATCGCCCTCGCGCTCAAGATCCTCCGCCCCGAGTATGCCAGACCCGAGCGCGCCGAGACGCGTTGCCGCCGGGAGGCCGCCACGGCGGCCGGTCGGCGGCTTCCCCGTATCGTGCCCGTCCGCGACGTCGTCAGGTCGACGGGGCCGCCTTTGTGGCCCTCGACGGCCACCATGCTCCGCACTTGCGCGAGGTTACGCTTTCCCGCGCCGCCACCGACTCCCTACCCTTCGACGGCGACGACTGGTGCGACGCTTGCTGGCCAAGGTGCCCGCCGAGCGGTTCGCCGGCGCCCAGCAGGTCGTCAATGCGATGGCAGTGCTTCCCTCTGCCCCGAGCGCCGCGCGAGCACCCCTCGCCCTAGCTCGCACCCCGTCCCGCATTCCGCGCCAGAACACCTGCCATCGTCCGCTTTGGCCCGTGCTCGCCGTGTTCGCCGTGCTGGTCGACGAGCTCGTCATTTGGGGGAGGCTGTGGGGCCGACGGCACTTGCCGTCCTCGCCCACCGCTGCCGCCGGTGGGCGTCCTGAACGCGACAGCTCCCGCGGCCCGACCGCCAGCAATTCCTGGGGACAGGCTACTTCTCCGATGGACAGTGCCCTGTCGGCCGTCCACGCAGTGCCAACCTGGGCGCGACGCCCAAAGCCGCGCACCGGGCAAGTGACGCTGCTCACCGACGATTCTGCACAGCGGTATCTCGTCAATCGCCTGGTTGGCATTGGCTCGTGGGGGACATCCCCCTCGCGGCGACGGTCTCGCTGCGCGCGGTGATCCCCGATACGCCGAGCACCTGCCGTACCGCTCCCCATGGCACGGTGCTGACGGCCCCCACAGCGGGCCAGTGCGCGTCGCTGGTGCTTCCGGTTCGCGGCTGTGCCGTCGCGCGCGACCGGGTGGAGCCACGCGAGGCGCGGGTCACGTTGGCGCCGCTGGAGGGCGGGCGGCCATACCAAACGCGTGCCGATAGCCTCGAGTCGTCCTCGCTGCCCACCGGACGATATCTCATGCGCCCCACCGCGCCGTCCTGCCTCATGTTCTCGAACACGATTGCCATGACACGTCGCGGCGCCAACGCGGTCGTGCCGCGCACACTCGTTTGCAGCCGATTGCCGCCGCGTCAGCGAGTGACGGCTACATTTCCTGCGCGAAGTGGTACCCCAAGCGGTACGCCAAGCACCGTGCCCGCCCAAAACGATCGGGGTTGCCACCAGCGTCGCTCAGGGCGTACCACTCGCAGGACGTGATCAGCCTTCACGCGACCCACCTGCCCCGTCACCAGCGCCGTCGCGGATTCGTTGTCGCGCGCACTGATGCGGAGCCGCGCGACCACGCCATCACGGTGCAGCGGATCGGCGACATCACTCGAGCGCCCTGGGCCGGCTCACGACGCCTCGCGCACTCGGCACGTTGCCGTGGAATTGGTCACGCGGTCGAACTCAATGCGTGCCGCGTCTCGCGGATTACACGGCACCACCGAAGTCGGCGAGTTCACCGTGCCCGCGACCGCCGTGCGCGCGGGCGACGCCGGCCAC
>VYKS01000537.1_pt1 | contig 12061 bp, 17 predicted proteins | sample 5114511 | NCBI WGS metagenome assembly VYKS01 (sample SAMN12291795, study PRJNA351875) | freshwater metagenome | isolation source: freshwater lake | place: USA: Michigan, Gull Lake | collected 2011-07-05 | reverse complement strand
GCTACAGCCCCCAATCGCGGGATTGTTTACGGCTGCTCGAACCTTGGTGTCAATCTGCGGCGATGCTGATAGGATTTCGCCAGAGGGCCAAGGGCCCGAATCGAAAAGACTGGAGAGGTTCCAAGGATGCGGTCGCTGTTGTGGTTGTTCGATACGGTCATCACGCTTTATATCTATGTGCTTGTCGCCAATGCTATCTTCAGCTGGCTGGTCGCCTTCAATGTCATCAACACCCGCAACGGCATTGTCGCCACGATCGGCGATTTTCTCTACCGGGTCACGGAGCCGGCTTTGGCCCCCATTCGCCGGCGCATGCCCGATCTGGGCGGCATCGATCTTTCGCCGGTGGTGCTGATCATCGGCCTCGTCTTCTTCCGCATGCTGGTCTTCGAGCTGTTCGGCGCCGTGATGGGGATATTCTAGGCCTCCGATGGGGGGCATAGAGGCTGACAATGCTTTGATTATGTCATGCCTGTGACTTTGCAGCGCGTTGCGGCATGCGCCTTTTTTCGTTAGGTGCAATGCAACGAAGACAGGCGTCCGAAAGTGTCAGGCGGGGAAGCGATGGTTGACGTGACAAAACCGGTGGAACGGCCGCTCTCGCCCCACCTGCAGATTTACAAGCCGATGCTGACGATGGTGATGTCGATCCTGCATCGCATCACCGGGGCGGCGCTGTATGTGGGCACGCTGCTTGTGGCCTCGCTGCTGGTCGCCGCCGCATCCTCGCCCGCCGCCTACGCGACCGCCATGGGCTTTCTCACCTCGTGGTTCGGCAAGCTCGTCCTCTTCGGCTACACTTGGGCGCTGATGCACCATATGCTCGGCGGCATCCGCCATTTCCTCTGGGATACGGGCCGCGGCTTCGGGGTCGAGGAGCGGGAATGGCTGGCCAAGGCCACGATCGCCGGGTCCTGCGCGCTGACATTGCTGATCTGGCTCGTCGGCTGGTCATTTTGAGGAGCGGGTGATGGATAGCAACGCCTCGAACTCCATGCGCACGGCAATCTCGAAGGTACGGGGCCTGGGCTCCGCCAAATCGGGGACCGAGCATTTTTTCCGGCAGCGCGTGACGGCGCTCGCCAATGTCCCGCTCGCCATCGCCTTCGTCATCATCCTGACCATGCTGCTGGGCGCGCCGCATGCCATCTTCGTGGAGACGCTGCGCAACCCGCTGGTTGCGCTGCTGCTGCTGCTCTTTGTTGTTTCCGGCATCGTCCACATGAAGCTCGGCATGCAGGTCATCATCGAGGATTACGTGCATAACGAAGGGCAGAAGATCGCCCTGCTGATCGGCAACACCTTCTTCGCCATCGTGATCGGCGCGGCCTGCAGCTTCGCCATCCTCAAGATCGCCTTTTCAGGCTGATATCGAACCATTCGGGACGTCAGGACAAGACAATGGCCAAGACCACCATAAAGACTTTGGCGACGACGAAAGCGGTCAAGGGCAACGGCAGCTTCACGCCGCCGAAGGGCGCGAAATACGCCGGCCCCGCCTATCCGATCACCGATCATGTCTATGACGTGATCGTGGTGGGGGCTGGCGGCGCGGGCCTGCGCGCCGCGGTGGGCGCCGCCCAGGCCGGCCTGCGCACGGCCTGCATCTCCAAGGTCTTCCCGACGCGCTCGCATACGGTGGCGGCGCAGGGCGGCATTTCCGCTTCGCTCGGCAATATGGGGCCGGATGACTGGCGCTGGCACATGTACGACACCGTCAAGGGCTCGGACTGGCTGGGCGACCAGGACGCCATCGAATACCTCTGCAAGAACGCGCCCGCCGCCGTCTATGAGCTCGAGCATTGGGGCGTGCCCTTCTCGCGCACCGAGGAAGGCAAGATCTACCAGCGCCCCTTCGGCGGCATGACGACCGATTACGGCAAGGGCACTGCCCAGCGCACCTGCGCCGCGGCGGACCGCACCGGCCACGCCATCCTGCACACGCTCTATGGCAATGCGCTGAAGCATCGGACCGAATTCTTCATCGAATTCTTCGCCATCGATCTGATCATGAGCGATGAAGGCCGCTGCCTCGGCGTCATCTGCCTCAAGATGGACGACGGCACGCTGCACCGCTTTCAGGCGCAACAGACGATCCTCGCCACCGGCGGCTATGGCCGCGCCTATTTCTCCGCCACCTCGGCGCACACCTGCACGGGTGACGGCAACGCCATGGTGCTGCGCGCCGGCCTGCCGCTCGAGGATATGGAATTCGTGCAGTTCCATCCCACTGGCATCTATGGCGCCGGCTGCCTGATCACTGAAGGATCACGCGGCGAGGGCGGCTATCTCACCAATTCGGAAGGCGAGCGCTTCATGGAGCGCTATGCCCCCTCCGCCAAGGACCTCGCCTCGCGCGACGTCGTCTCCCGCGCCATGACCATGGAGATCCGCGATGGCCGCGGCGTCGGCAAGAACAAGGACCACATTTACCTGCATCTCGACCATCTCGATCCGAAAATCCTGCACGAGCGCCTGCCGGGCATCTCGGAAAGCGCCCGAATCTTCGCGGGCGTCGATGTGACGCGTGAGCCGATTCCCGTGATCCCGACCGTGCATTACAACATGGGCGGCATCCCCACGAACTACCACGGCGAGGTGCTGACCAAGGTGGGCGGCGATCCAGACCATATCGTGCCCGGCCTGATGGCCATCGGCGAGGCGGCCTGCGTTTCCGTGCATGGCGCCAACCGGCTTGGCTCCAACTCGCTCATTGATCTCGTCGTCTTCGGCCGCGCGGCGGGCCTGCGCTGCGGCGAACTGGTGGAAGCCGGCGCCAAGCAGCAGAAGCTGCCGGAAGGCTCCGCCGATCTGGCGCTGACGCGTCTCGACCGCTTCCGCAACGCCAGGGGCGGCACGCCGACCGCCAAGCTGCGCGCCGATATGCAGGCAATCATGCAGGCCGATTGCGCGGTCTACCGCACGGGCGAGACGCTGATCGAGGGCAAGCAGAAGATCAACCAGGTCTGGCAGGGGGCCGAGGATATCTCGATCAGCGACCGGTCGCTGATCTGGAACTCGGACCTGATCGAGACGCTCGAGTTCGACAATCTGATCGTGCAGGCCGTCGTCACCATGGAAAGCGCCGAGAACCGCAAGGAATCGCGCGGCGCGCATGCCCGCGAGGACTTCAAGGACCGCGACGACAAGATCTGGATGAAGCACACGCTCGCCTTCATCGACGATGCGAAAAAGACAACGAGCATCGATTACCGCCCGGTGCATACCTACACGATGTCCAACGAGATCGAGTATATTGCACCCAAGGCAAGGGTGTATTGAGGGGGATTTGGTGTAGTGTCTGACGATGGCGAACCATCGAAAGGAGCGTGAAATGTCTGTGAAAAAAATCACACTTCCGGCGGATATTGCGCAGGACATCGAAACAATGGCTGAACAAGCTGGCGTGTCTTCTCAGAAGCAGACCGAGACGCTGCTGCGGTTCTCGCTTGGCAACTTCCCACGCCGCGAGTCCTTGCTGGAAGCCGCAAAGCGCATTTCGGCCATGACGCCGAAAGGGGTCAAGCAGACGCCATCGGAAGTGCTGATCCGTGAGGACCGGGATAGGTGAAGCACACGCTCGCCTTCATCGACGATGCGAAAAAGACAACGAGCATCGATTACCGCCCGGTGCATACCTGCACGATGTTCAACGAGATCGAGTATATTGCGCCGAAGGCAAGGGTGTATTGAGGGGGAGATGCCGCAGATTCGGCTAGGAATGGCTGTCGCAACTATCTTTGCTTCCGCCGTCGCCGGATGCGCGACGCCGCCGAGATGGATACACGCTAGGTCAGGCGTCGCTCCTTCGACTGCGCTAGCCGATTATCGGCAGTGCAGAGATTTGAGAGAGCAAGTCGGACGGCATGTTGAAGTGACTACGAGGTCTCAGCTTTCGGCCGGCGATGCCGTGCAGCCTAATGCCGAGTCTATCGCACGCATGGCTGCGCGTGATGCGGAGGATCACGCATTTGATGTTTGCCTGAGGTCGCGAGGTTATGCGCCGCGGGATTTAACGCAAGAAGAGTATGTTCGGCTCTATGTTGGTGTTGAACACGATCTGGAGACTCTCGCTTACATCATGGCAGGAGCTTCCGCAGAAGAGTATAAACGGAATCGTTCGCGACAGAAGGTGTATCGGTAAGGAGCGTAGGGTTCAGCAATGACCACCACCCCCGTCCCCGGCTTCCTCCGCATCACCCATAACTCCATGGTCATGGGCGACACGGCCTGCATCCGCAGCATGCGCGTGATGGTGGCCATGATCCTCGGCAAACTCGGCGCAGGGGTGACGATCAACAAATTGCTTGCGTCCTGCCCCTGTATCAAGCGTCAGGACGTGATTGGGGCGCTGCGATTTGGAGCATCACACAAGGCCAAGGAGCATTGATGTGGCGGAGTTTGGCGAAAGACAGCAGTCACGTTATGCTCCGCCTCAGCGTTTGCTGGGCCACAACAGCGGGCGGGTAGGACGCATGTACGCGATCGTTTTCGATTTCGACACGGGAATGTTGGAGCAGCTTTACCCGAACCAGCATTGGCGTAACGCCTACACGGACGTTCGAACCTATCTGACGGAGCGCGGCTTCGAGTGGAAGCAAGGCAGCACCTATTTCGGTGACCCCAACATGATTGATGCCGTTCGCTGCGTAACAACCGTCCAGAAGCTCGCCGCTAAATATCCATGGTTCACGCCTTCGGTGCGCGATATCCGGATGCTGCGAATCGAAGAGAACAATGATCTGATGGCCGCTTTGAATCTTCAGGACAATGAGTAATGGCTGAATTCACTCTCCCCAGGGACTCCCGCAACACCTTAAAGGTAACCATGATGACGACCCCCGTACCCGGCTTCCCTCGCATCACCCATAATCCTCAGGTCATGGGCGGTAAGGCTTGCATCCGCGGCATGCGCGTCACGGTGAGCATGGTGCTGCGCGAACTCGCTGCTGGCACCAAGCAGGAGGAATTGCTGGCGAATTTTCCCTACATCGAAGCTGCGGACATCGCCGAATGCCTCCGGTATGCCGCCTGGCTGGCGAGCGACCAAGTATTCAACTTCAACGATGCCGCATGAAGGTTGTGATTGACATGAACCTTTCTCCCATTTGGGCAAAAGCGTTGCAGGACCAAGGATTTGATGCACTGCATTGGTCGTTGATAGGCAACGAGTCTGCGACCGATTCAATGATTGCAGCTTGGGCGCGGGATCACGATGCCATCGTGCTGACGCGCGACCTCGACTTCAGCAAGATGCTGGCGATCGGAGGATATCCGCGGCCGAGCGTTGTCCAGCTAAGGTTCGACCAGGCCCCGCCGGAACGGTGGGCCGGCATGGTCGCCAAGTTGGTTTCGGATCATCAGCAGACATTGATGGCGGGTGCAGTGATTGCTGTTGACGAATCCAATGCGCGTGTACGCGCTCTTCCGTTCTAGCGACAACGAGCTAACCCATGGCTGAATTCACGCTCCCCAAGAACTCCCGCGTCACCGAAGGCAAGGTCTGGCCGAAACCGGCGGGCGCGACCAACCTCAAGGAATACCGCATCTACCGCTGGAACCCGGAGGACGGGCAGAACCCGCGCATCGACACATACTTTGTCGACCGCGATGATTGCGGGCCGATGATCCTTGATGGCATCATCTGGATCAAGAACCGGATCGATCCCGGCCTCACCTTCCGCCGCTCCTGCCGCGAGGGCATCTGCGGCTCCTGCGCCATGAACATCGACGGCGCCAACACGCTGGCCTGCACCAAGGGCATGGACGAGGTGGCGGGCGCGGTGAAGATCTACCCGCTGCCGCATATGCCCGTGATCAAGGATCTCGTGCCGGATCTGACGCGCTTCTACGCGCAGCATGCCTCCATCGAACCCTGGCTGAAGACCGATACGGCGCAGCCGGAGAAGGAATGGCGGCAATCGAAGGAGGACCGCGAGAAGCTCGACGGGCTCTACGAATGCATCCTCTGCGCCTGCTGCTCCACCTCCTGCCCCAGCTACTGGTGGAACGGCGACCGCTACCTTGGCCCCGCCGTACTGCTGCAGGCCTACCGCTGGCTGATCGACAGCCGCGACGAGGCGACCGGCGACCGGCTCGACAACCTCGAAGACCCGTTCCGGCTCTACCGCTGCCACACCATCATGAATTGCTCGAAGGCCTGCCCCAAGGGCCTCAACCCCGCCAAGGCCATCGCCGAGATCAAGAAGATGATGGTGGCGCGGCAATATTGAGCCGGCGTGCTTTTCCTCTCGCTTGCGAGAGGATACCCGCCGGATGGCGGTCAGGCGGGAAGGCGGCTCACCCCACCCTTGCATAGGCGCTGGAGCCGCGGCGGTTCTCGTCCAGCTCCAGCCGCTGGTGCAGTGATGGCACGGCGCGGTCGGCGCAGTCATTGCGCGGACAGGTGCGGCAGGAAACGCCGATCTTGGTGATGATCTGCGGATCGTCGAGCGCCAGGCCATCGGCATAGGCGATGTCCCTGGCGTTCTGGATATTGGTGCCAAGCCCGATCGAGAGCTGCCCGCCCGTCTGCAGGATGCCGGTGCGGCCGCTGCGCCGTCCGGCCGGGCGGATGGTGCGCGCCACGCAGAAGAAGCGCTGGCCGTCGGGCATTTCGGAGACCTGCACGCGCAAGGTGCCGGGCGTGGCGAAGGCGTCATAGACGTTCCAGCGCGGGCAGGCCGAGCCGAAACGCGCCATCTGGATGCCGGAAGCCGAAAACCGCTTCGAGATATTGCCGGCGACATCCACCCGGATCAGGTGGAAGGGCAGGCCTTCCTGGCCCTTGCGCCGCAAAGTGGTGAGCCTGTGACAGACCTGCTCGAAGGACATCGCGAAGCGGTGCTGCAGCACCATGATATCGTAGCGCGTGGCGCGCGCGGCTTCCAGAAACCGCTGGTAGGGTGACATCACAGCGGACGCGAGATAGCTGGCCAGCGCTGCGCGGGCCAGCGAATCCGCCTCCGGCGTCGAGAATTTGCCGCCGCCGATTAGGGCATCGATCTCCTTGCGGTAGCCGAGATAGGCGATCTGCACGCCAAGCTGGAAGGTGCGCGAGGCGAGCGGCAGCATCTCGGAGAGTTCGAGCCGGCGCGTCAGCGGGTTGTAGCGCCGCATCGCGCCCTCCATCGCATCGACAGGCGCGATATCGACATCCACCGCATAGCGCGTTGCGAGCAGTTGGATCAGATCGCGCGGCAGGGTGTGGATGGCGAGGCCGTTCTCGACCCAGAGCTGCTCCGCGGCTTCCTCCAGATCCGGGAAATGGTTCATCCGTTTCTGGAGGAACTCGGTGACTTCCTCGGAGGGAATGGCGATGGAGCCTCCATCGGCGCCGTCCTCGCCAACTGTCAGCGAACCTGCGGATGATCCGCCCCGCTTGTAGGCGTTGTAGAGATCGAGCACCGCCCGGCCGAAGGCGGGAATCGTGGCCGCCACATCCTTGATGTCGGAGGCTTTCACCTCCGCCGCATCGAAGATCGGGTCGGAGAAAGCCTCCATCAGGGCCGCGCTCAGCCGCTCGTCATCGTCGCCGGCGAGCGTGTTGAGATCGACCTGGAACTTCTCGGCGAGCTTCAGCAGCACGCGCACGGTCACCGGGCGCTGGTTGTTCTCGAGCAGGTTGAGATAGCTGGGCGAGATTTCGAGCGCCTCGGCCATCTGGATCTGCGTAAGGCGCCGATCTTGCCGAAGGCGCCGCAATTTGCCGCCGATGCGAACGGATTTCATGTCCAAACTAAATCTGACACGAAAAATTTTGTCAATTGTAAATTATATTACATATTACAACGCATATTCATTGGCGGAATTTGCAGATTGCCGGGGAGGAAGCCGCCCTTTATGTTCCAGCCATTGTCAATTTCTGTCAAAAAGGGACTTGGGTTATGACACTGACGACGGCCGCCGATCGCTTCAAGGGCATCCGCCGCGATTACACCCCCGCCGATGTGGAAAAGCTGCGCGGTTCGGTGAAGATCGAATACACGCTGGCCCGCCTGGGCGCCAACCGCCTCTGGCAGCTCCTGCACGAGCGGCCGTTCGTGCGCACGCTCGGCGCCCTCACCGGCAATCAGGCGATGCAGCAGGTGAAGGCTGGTCTCGAGGCCATCTACCTCTCCGGCTGGCAGGTCGCCGCCGATGCCAACAACGCCGGCCAGATGTATCCGGACCAGTCGCTCTATCCGGCCTCGTCCGTTCCTGAAGTCGTCAAAAAGATCAACAACACGCTGCGCCGCGCCGACCAGATCGCGAAGATGGAGGGCGACAGCTCGACCTACTGGTTCGCGCCGATCGTGGCCGACGCGGAAGCCGGCTTCGGCGGCCCGCTCAATGCCTTCGAGCTGATGAAGGCGATGATCGAGGCAGGCGCCGCCGGCGTCCATTTCGAGGATCAGCTGGCTTCCGAGAAGAAGTGCGGGCATCTCGGCGGCAAGGTTCTCGTGCCGACCAAGACCTTCCAGCGCACGCTGAATGCCGCGCGCCTCGCCGCCGATGTCATGGACGTGCCGACGCTGGTTCTGGCCCGCACCGACGCCCATGCGGCGAACCTCATCACCTCCGATGTCGATGATTATGATCACCCCTGGATCGACCGCGACAGCCGGACGGATGAAGGCTTCTTCCGTCTCAAGCAGGGCAAGACCCACTCGGTCGGCCATGCCATCAGCCGCGGCCTCGCCTACGCCCCCTACGCCGATCTGATCTGGTGGGAGACCTCCGAGCCGGATCTGGGCGAAGCGCGCGAATTCGCCGAGGAGATGCACCGCCATTTCCCTGGCAAGATGCTCGCATACAATTGCTCGCCGTCCTTCAACTGGCTGAAGAAGATGTCGATCGAGGAGGCGACCCGCTATCAGGAGAAGATCGGCGAGATGGGCTACAAGTTCCAGTTCGTCACGCTGGCCGGCTTCCACTCGCTCAACCTCTCGATGTTCGAACTGGCGAAGGGCTATTCCACCCGCGGCATGGGGGCCTATTCCGAGCTGCAGCAGCGCGAATTCGCAGCCCAGGACAACGGCTTCACCGCCGTGCGCCACCAGCGCGAGGTCGGCACCAGCTACTTCGATGCCGTGTCGGTGGCGATTTCAGCCGGCAAATCCTCGACGACCGCCATGGCGGGCTCGACTGAGACCGAGCAGTTTCACGGCAACACCAACACGCCGGCCTCGAAGGGCATCGCGGCCGAGTGATAAGCCCATTCCCCGCCCGCTGCCGCCAGGCTTCGGGTGGGATTCCAAATCCTCTGCCGCAGGCGCTTCTGCGGCAGCCCATAACGGACTGAGCAAACGGAGAAATGACCATGACCAAGCAATTCTGGGTGATCGGCGGCGAGTACAAGGATCCCGACTTCAACGAGATCGAGGAAGGCTCGCATCGCGTGTTCGGCCCCTACTTCAGCTATGAAGAAGCGAACACTGTCTGGAAGCAGCGGTCGGAGCGCACCCGCAGCCAAGCCTATACCCGCTATCAGATCGTGGCTTCGGCCCATAATCCGCAGCGGCCGTCGGCGCGCCAGAAGGCCGCGCTGGCCGCGATCGGCATGGCCTCCGCGCATTAGAGCATGACGCCATTAGACGGAACCACAGGTTTGTCTGCCCGGCTGAACGGCCCCATTTCTCCAGCCGGGAGGAGACGACTGACCGTGGTGAGCTCCGCTCCCACGGTCCTTTTTTATGGACTGCCCCGAACCATCCGCGAAAGCACCCCGTCCCCATCGATGAATTGGTGTTTGAGCGCCGCCAGCACGTGGAGCGCGATTAACGCCATCAGCGCCTTGGTCAGCCAGCCATGCACGGCCAGGGCAAGCTTGTAGGTGGCGAGGTCGCGGCCAACGATAGCGGGCAGATCAAAGAGGCCGAAAACCGAGGTGGGGATGGGCAAAGGCGTCGCCGAAGCCATCACCCAGCCGCTGAGCGCCACGGCGAAGATGAGTCCGTAGAGCAGGAGATGCGCCATCGATGCGGCCCTCGCCTGCCAGCGCGGACCGGGCACCTCCGGACCATGGCGGGCCACAGCCAGCCGGACCATCGCGCGCAGCAGCGTCACGCAGAGCACAACGAAGCCCAGCGCCTTGTGCGACTGATAGAGATCGAAGCGCACGCCGGTATCGTCGATCCGGACCATGATGGCGCCAACCGCCAGCATCGTGAGGATGAGGATGGCTGACACCCAGTGCAGCAGGCGGACGCTGCCAGGCCAGCCCTGATCAAGCCGATCCGGTCCGCTCATTCCACCCCTGCTTCCGTGGTGACGATAATGCGCACGTCATCCGCGATGAGCGGCTGGCCCGAGATGAAGCCGAATTCCGACCGCTTGATCGTTCCTTGGGCCGTGAACCGCAATTGCTTTCGCACCGATTGCCGCTGGTCGACATCCACCTGGAAGCTGACCGGCCGTGTCTGGCCCATGAAGGTGAGCGGCCCCGTGACGCGGACGGCGCTTTCGCTCAGCTTTTCGACGCTGCGGGAGCGGAAGCGCATCTCCGGAAAGGCCGCAGTGTTGAGCATGGTCGCGCCCTTGATGAAGCTGGTCACGGCGGTTGAACCCGCATCCAGGGAATCAGCCTGAACGACGAAGGAGACCGCGCTTCTTGCCGGCTCAGCGAAATCAACCCTGATATTGCCTTGAAAATCCCTGAACGCGCCTTTTGTTGTCGGCCAGCCGAAGGCATCCACTTCAAAGCCGATCCTTGTCTTCTGCGGGTTGATGCGCAGGCTTTCTGCCGCAACACCGAGAGAGGGAGGGATCACCAGGAGGAGCGCCATGGTCAGGGCGGCCCGGATCGGCTTGTGATGGAAGAGCAAAGATCAACTCCTGTTCAATGCCGTTTACGAACAGCACAGGACTTTGGCCGCATCATGCCGCATCATCGTCAGATCGCCAGTTTCAGCGCGCCCGCGACGACGAGATAGCGCGCCAGTTTTCCCGCTCCCGTGACGAGGAGAAAAAGCCACAGCGGCGTGCGCATGACGCCCGCCATCACGGTGAGCGGATCGCCGATCACCGGCACCCATGCGGCCAGAAGGGACCAGACGCCCCAGCGGTGATACCAGCCGCGATACTTTTCGAATTCCGCCGGTTTGATGGGGAAGCGCGGATGATCGCGCCAGCGCTCCACGAACAGGCCAAGCCACCAGTTGACGACGGAACCCAGCGTGTTGCCGATCGTCGCGACGGCGACGAGCGTGGCGGTGTCCCAGGAGCCGAGCGCCATCAGGGCCAGAAGTGCGGCTTCCGATGACCCCGGCAGGATCGTGGCCGACAGGAAGGCCGCCCAGAAAAGACCGATCAATTCCCACATAGGCTGTTCCCACTCATGGCGGAGCGTTTGCCTGAGACGGCGAAGCACGGCAATGTGGGCGCAAAACCAAAAGAGGGAGAAATGGAATGCGGGGGAAGGCCGGGCAGGGCGCGAAGCGCCATATCATGGCGATCGATCAGGGAACGACATCGACGCGCACCATGATCTTCGGGCCGGACATGCAGGTGGTCGCCTCGGCGCAGCGGGAGTTTCCCCAGCATTTCCCGGCGTCGGGCTGGGTCGAGCATGATCCGGAAGATATCTGGCAGAGCGTGCTGGCGACAGCCCGTGCGGCGCTCAGGAAAGCGAAGCTGAAAGCCCATGATATCGCGGGCATCGGCATCACCAACCAACGCGAGACGACATTGGTCTGGGACCGCGCGACGGGCCTGCCGATCCACAACGCTATCGTCTGGCAGGACCGCCGGACCGCCGGCATCTGTCAGGCCCTGAAGGAAGCGGGCCATGAAAAGCTCATCTCTCGGAAGACGGGGCTGCTGCTGGATCCCTATTTCTCCGGCACGAAGGTCCGCTGGATCCTCGACCATGTGAAAGGCGCGCGCGGCAAAGCCGAGAGGGGCGAGCTCGCCTTCGGCACGATCGACAGTTTCCTCATCAGCCGGCTGACGAAAGGCCGCGTGCATGCAACGGATGCCACGAATGCGTCGCGCACGCTGCTGCTCGATATCCACAGCGGCCATTGGGATGACGAGCTGCTCGCCATTCTCGGCGTACCTGCGCTCATGCTGCCCGAGGTCC
>VYKS01000568.1_pt1 | contig 12148 bp, 10 predicted proteins | sample 5114511 | NCBI WGS metagenome assembly VYKS01 (sample SAMN12291795, study PRJNA351875) | freshwater metagenome | isolation source: freshwater lake | place: USA: Michigan, Gull Lake | collected 2011-07-05 | reverse complement strand
AATGCGCTTGGGCAAAGCGTGTCTGAAAACGTCTGTGGAGAGGTTCTGACGGGGACTGGCAACTGTCTAGTTAAGACTCAAAGAAGCAGAAAACCTAAGTCGTGAGTCTTAGGACTCCCCCGATAAATCGGGGGAGGATGTCAAAAACTTCATGCCAAGCTTGACAAAATGGTAATACAAATCTACGGGTTGAGCGATACTGATGACTTATTAGAAAGACTTTTAACGCTAAATTTAGAACTAGAAGAAAAGGAGAAAAGAAAAGAAATGAAAGAATTGCACCAGTGTAGAATCTGTCAATTTTATGCCCATAGTGAATATCTCATTTGTGCCATCCATCCAGAAGGAATTAGTGGCGATACCTGTCCAGATTTCCTATTCGATCCAAAGGTAAAGGAATTCTGGACTCCAATCGGTTTTACCTTAATTGACGTGCAGTTATACAGAAAGCTAATTGTCTACGACCGAGATCAAGATGGCTCAATATAAAATTATTTACAGAGAAATTTTAATTTAGAGAAAAATGAAAACTGAAGCTAACATTCCCGCCCGATGGGGTAGTTGGACTCTAATGGTCAAGCTATAACTAGTATTAGGCGTAAGTTGCTGCATTGATATTGGTTCGTAATTTATTAGGTGTACTTTACCATAATCAAAAACTAGGTCAAAACTTAACTAAAACCCCACTTAATCATTAATTGCACTGAGTAATACTTCTGCCAGTGTTAGATCTTCCATATCGCTCAGGGTAATGGTATCCACAATATAAGAAATAGCTAGCTCGGCATCAGACTGCATCCGACTTGTGGCTTCAATAATCACTTCATATACGGCGCGTCGATCGTCAGGTTCTCCATCCGTAATTACGAGAATCGTTTCCCCAACCTTGGCTTTTCCTGACCGTTTGCGCTGAAAATATTGATTAATCGCATCTTGCAAAACTGCGGTCAAATTAGTGCTACCCATCGGCTCGTTTTCTTGGAAGATTTGCTCAACCTTTACGGCAGAGACTTGATCGTACCGCTTAAACTTTCCTGAGAACAAATACACCGTGATTCCATCGTCATCTAACTGATCGCATTTACGGGCAAGGGCAAGGGTAGATTCTTTAATGATTTCCCATCGACTTTTGGTAGTGCCTGTGTCCACATTTGACATACTGCCGCTTTTATCGATGATCAAGGTATAGTCACGTTTGTCTAGCATAGTCAATTGTTAGGAAGATTTTAAACTACCATAAATTATAAAGTAAGAAAGTTCGGCTGCTCAGATTTAATTTTATTGGAACTTTAGATTATGCAGACAAGTATTACTAGCTTACGGGACTATCTTCGTCCCGATCAAAGAAAAATGTCCTACTGGAAATCTGGGGAGATGGCAGTAGCAGCCGTTCCAGGTGCAGGTAAATCTACAGGTATGGCAACTTTAGCAGCGATCGCCATCGTCGAAAATAACCTAAATCGTCGTCATCAATTAATTATCGTTACCTTTACCCGTGCGGCTGCTACTAATATTCGCAATAAGGTAATCCAAAAGTTAGAGGAGCTTATAGTCGGAACCTCGGTACGGGGATTTAAAAATGCTTTTATTGCCAATACATTACACGGCTTGGCTTTTACCATTGCCAGTTCCCACCGAGAGTTGGCAGGATTTAGCGAAACCGAAACCAAGATTATCTCTGAAGCCCAAAAACTGCGGCTCATGCGTTTAGCTGTGGGGGAATGGATGAGAAATTATCCCAAACAATACGGTCAGTTGATTGCTGGACGCAGCTTTGATGGCGAAGATGCCGAACGCCTGCGCCGCCAAACCACCCTTCGCACGGATATTTTACCGAGCCTTGCTAGTGAGATGATTTCCACAGCTAAGAGTTCACAGCTATTACCTGAAAATCTCAAAAATCAAGGAGAAATTTTAGAGGTTGGGGCGGGTTTATACGAAACCTATAATAGATTACTCAAAAATGAGCAAGCGATCGATTATGACGACATGATTATTGGTGCCTTGCGAGTTTTGGAGAACCCCACAGCCCAACAGTTTTGGCAAGATCGGATATTTGCTGTATTTGAAGATGAAGCCCAAGATTCTTCCCCGCTGCAAACTAAGCTGTTAAGGCAATTGGCAACCAAGTCTGATAAATTAGTTAACCTAGTTCGGGTAGGCGATCCGAATCAGGCAATTAGTTCAACTTTCACTAATTCTGAGCCGAGATTTTTTAATGAATTTTGCCAAACTGCCAGTCAAAAAGTCAACATTGCCGAAGCAGGAAGAAGCTGCCTTGAGATTATTAATGCCGCCAATTTTGTGATGACATGGGTGAATAATTCTAGCTATGCCCATGGATCTAATCAGAGATCTGATCAGAGTTCGGAAAGACCATTTATATTCCAGAAAATTATGCCTGTGGGTGATGCGAATCCTACGGCTTTGGGTCAAGGTTTGGAAATTCAGTTCCCAGAGGATATTGCCCAGACCATGTCTTTAATTAAAAAGCGAATCATTGATTTGTTGGCAGAAGATCCGAATTTAGCGATCGCCATCCTTGTCCGTAATCATAACCAAGGGAAATATATCTATCAGCAGTTAAGCAAACTTAAGGATACTGAACTGAAAGATATTAGGGTCTATGATGTCGAAGATCGCGATCGCAGTCTCAAAATTCCGAGGGAAATGCTAGGGATTTTACAATTTATCGAACGCCCCCATTCCCCTGATAACCTCAAGGCTTGTTTAAAAATCCTTTTGGATCGGCAGTTAATTAAGCCCCAAGATTTTAATGCCCTATCCAGTATCCCTGAACAATTTCTCTATCCCACGCCCCTAGAGCCATCTTTAAATGCCCAAGCTCTAATCGCTCAAAGTATCTGCACCAGTTTGTTGCGATCGCGGATGGAACTTCCTCTCTATAACCTCATTGCCTTTATCGCCCTAACCCTAAAGTATGATCAAGCTGAACTAGCCACTGCCGACAAACTAAGCGATCGCCTGCGTCAAGAACTAATTGGCAACTACAGTATTTCTAACCTCCTTTCAACTCTGCAAGAAATTGTGTTATCAGAAAAGTTTGAAATAATCGAAATTGAGAACCCTGAAAATCAATATACCCAAGCTGGACAAGTCACAATTATCAGTTTGCATAAATCCAAGGGCTTAGATTGGGATGTGGTATTTATGCCCTTTGTCGATGAGCGAATTTGCCCTGGGAAATCCTATATACCTGAACCTGTAAAGTTTTTAGGGGATTTTAATTTGCCAGAGGTAGCTCGGATTCAACTGCGGGCTCTAATTAATGAACAAGAGATTCCCAATCCTGCTGAAGCATGGCTTAATGCCCAAACCCTGAAGCAACATGAAGAATTTCGGCTTCTCTATATGGGTATGACCCGCCCTAAACGCTTGTTGCATATTTCTGCGAGTATTACTGCTCCTTTTACTTGGAATAACCTTGATAGTAAAAATAAGTTTGCCCCCTGCCCTGCGATCGCCGCCCTCGCCCTGCAATTTCCCCAGTCCATAATTCCCTGCTAAATTAACCCTAATTAATGAGGTTATTCTAGCTTTAGTTTTTATAGTAAAAGCTATGATCGAAACTACTACCTTACCCTCTTCCTTAAGTGTGGCAATGCCGCCCTCCCAGAAAGATTTACCCTCAGATGATGGGAATAATATGGAAACCCAAAGGCACAAAATGCAGATGGATATTTTGATTGCGACTCTATACCCTTGGCTTGAAGAACGCTCGGATGGGTATGTGGGCGGAAATATGTTTTTGTACTTTAGTATGGCTCAAGTTCGCAATCAAGCCATTAGTGAAAATAGTCAAGGGCCAGATTTCTTTGCGGTTTTGGATGTCCCCAAGGGTGAAAGACTAAGTTGGGTAGTCTGGGAAGAAGGAAAGGCCCCAAATGTTGTGACTTACTTTGTGGGCGGAAGTGTTTGCCTATACTTCACCAATTCAAATCTGAAGTGCAACTGCTTCTGATCGACTTTAGAGTAACTTATATAACCTTAGCCATTGATGTTCAGAGATTTAACCTGCAGTCTTTGACCTTATACCTTTACTATACGCACAATAAATTATTAAAAATACATATTTATTAAATTAAATACATTAAATTTTGTTAATAAAACTCAACAAATTGATTGCAAATTATTGCAAATCGACATAAACACGCCTAGTTACAAAGTTTCTTTGCTAAAACTGAGTTTATATATAGAGATTTAATGCTTGAGGAGACTTCATGTTCACTACTGTGAAAACTACGACCAGACGCATTGCCCCCAACCTAGAAAACGATCAACGGGCATTAATGAAAGTCGTCTATGTAGTATTAGAACCCCAATATCAAAGTGCTTTAAGTGGAGCGATCGCCTCAATTAATAAAAATAATCCGAACCTAGCGATCGAAGTGAATGGCTATTTAATCGAGGAACTCCGCCAGCCCGAAACCTATCAGGCATTTAAGGATGATGTCGCTAATGCCAACATATTCATCGCTTCTTTAATATTTATTGAAGATTTAGCCAATAAAGTTGTCGAGGCTGTTGCTCCTCACCGCGATCGCCTTGATGTATGTATAGTCTTCCCTTCCATGCCTCAAGTGATGCGCCTCAACAAAATGGGTAGCTTTAGTATGGAGAATCTCGGGCAGTCCAAAAGTGCGATCGCTCAATTCATGCGGAAGCGCAAGGAGAAGTCGGGCAGCTCGTTCCAAGACAGTATGCTCAAAGTCGTCCAGACTCTTCCCAAGATTCTCAAGTATATGCCGATGGATAAGGCTCAGGATGCTCGTAACTTTATGTTGAGTTTCCAATACTGGTTGGGTGGATCGGAAGAGAATATTAAAAACTTTTTGATCATGTTGGCAAAGAGCTATTTGCCCGCTGCCTCTAAAAGTCTGGTAGTTGCCGATCCGATCACCTATTTGGATATGGGAATCTGGCATCCTATGGCTCCGAAGATGTTTGATGATATTAATGAATATCTCAACTGGTTTAATGCTCGCCGTGATATTTCTGATGACATTAAAGATCCCCTTGCCCCCTGTGTGGGATTAGTTTGCGCCCGAAGTCATATTGTTACAGGTGATGATGCCCACTATGAGGCGATCGTGCAGGAGTTTGAATCCAAAGGCGCGAGGGTAATTCCCGTATTTGCAGGAGGATTAGACTTCTCTAAACCAGTGGATGCCTATTTCTATGGGAAAGATGGCAAGTGTTTAGTAGATAGCGTAGTCTCACTGACTGGATTCGCTTTAGTCGGGGGACCCGCCCGTCAAGACCATCCCAAGGCGATCGTTGCCCTCGAAAAACTGAATCGTCCCTATATGGTGGCTTTACCCCTAGTATTCCAAACCACTGAAGAATGGCAAGATAGCGATTTGGGTTTACATCCTGTACAAGTCGCTTTGCAGGTGGCTTTACCTGAACTAGATGGAGCCATGGATCCCATTGTGATGTCAGGTCGAGATGAGATGACAGGCAGAGCGATCGCCCTCAGTGATCGAGTGGAGATGATTGCCAATCGGGCCATTAAGTGGGGAACCCTACGCCGCAAACCGAAACTAGATAAGAAGATTGCGATTACAATTTTTAGCTTTCCTCCCGATAAAGGTAATATTGGTACGGCTGCCTATTTAGATGTATTTGCTTCAATTCACAAAGTCATCCAAGCTTTAGCAAGTAATGGTTATGATGTCCAAGATATTCCCGCCGATGCCAATGCTCTAATGCAGGATATTCTCCTTAACCCGAATGCGATCGCTGGTAGCCCTGAGTTAAATATTGCTGCCAAATTATCCGTGAGAGACTATGAAGAGAATACTCCCTATAGCGATCGCATTACTGAACAATGGGGCGCACCTCCTGGGAACTTAAACTCAGATGGGCAGAGCCTTTTAGTCTATGGCAAACATTACGGCAATGTCTTTGTTGGTGTCCAACCTACTTTTGGTTATGAAGGCGATCCCATGCGGTTACTATTTAGTAAGTCGGCCTCTCCTCATCACGGTTTTGCCGCTTACTATACCTATCTCAATCAAATTTGGAAGGCTGATGCCGTCCTCCACTTTGGTACCCACGGATCGTTAGAATTCATGCCAGGCAAGCAAATTGGGCTATCAGGTGAATGTTATCCTGATAATTTAATTGGGGCTTTACCAAATATCTATTACTACGCTGTAAATAATCCCTCGGAAGCCACGATCGCCAAACGCAGAGGTTATGCAACTACTATCAGCTATCTCACTCCTGCCCCCGAAAATGCGGGACTGCATCGAGGATTAAAGGAACTAAGCGAACTAATTGGTTCCTATAAAGAACTGCGTCAAGGCAATCGGGGCGTATCTATTGTCAATACAATTATGGATAAGGTGCGCTTAGTAAATTTGGATCAGGATGTAGAATTAGGAAGTCTTGATGCCAAGGACATGAGCCTAGAGGAACGGGATAACATCGTTGGACAAGTTTATAACAAGCTGATGGAAGTAGAGTCCCGTGTTCTGCCCTGCGGTTTACACGTTGTGGGTGAAGCTCCTAAACTTGAAGATATTACTGATGTGCTTTCGAGTATCGCCAGTTTCGATCGTCCTGAAGAAAATGTAAAATCCCTACTTCGTATTATCTGTGAAAGCATTGGTCGAGATTTAGAACAAATCTATAAATCCAGCGATAAAGGTAATTATGCCGATGTCGAACTCCTAGCGACGATGAAATCTGCTACCAACAGAGCCGTAGGAGCATTGGTCAAAGCCAAATCCGATGTCGATGGCAGAATTTCCAAGTTATCAGTTCTCAACTTCCTCAATATGGGTAAAGTCGAACCTTGGATCGAATCCCTGAGAGCTTCAGGGTACGAAAAGGTAAATACACAGGAAATCAAGCCTCTATTTGAGTTTTTGGAATTTTGCCTCAAACAAATCATTGCGGACAACGAACTAGGAGGATTGATTAAAGCCCTAGAAGGAGAATATATCCAGCCTAGTCCTGGTGGCGATCCAATTCGCAATCCTAACGTTCTGCCTACGGGCAAAAATATGCATGCCCTCGATCCCCAATCAATCCCTACTAGTGCGGCGGTACAAGCAGCTCAGGTAGTAGTTGAGAGATTATTAGAACGCCAGAAAGCTGATAATAATGGTAACTATCCTGAAACGATCGCCCTAGTATTATGGGGAACTGATAACATCAAAACCTATGGTGAGTCCTTAGCTCAAGTTTTGTGGATGGTAGGAGTCAAACCCTTGCCCGATGCTCTGGGTCGAGTGAACAGATTGGAATTAGTATCTCTAGAAGAACTCGGTCGCCCTCGGATTGATGTGGTGGTAAATTGCTCAGGTGTATTCCGTGACTTATTTATCAATCAAATGGATTTACTCGATCGCGCCGTGAGAATGGCAGCCGAAGCCGATGAACCATTGGAAATGAACTTTGTCCGTAAACATGCGATCGCCCAAGCAGAGGAGTTAGGAATTAGCACTCGTCAGGCTGCTACAAGAGTATTTAGTAATGCTTCTGGCTCCTATTCTTCCAATGTTAACCTTGCCGTAGAAAATAGTACTTGGGAAAGCGAAGATGAGCTTCAACAGATGTACCTGTCCCGTAAATCCTTTGCCTTTGGTTCCGAAGTCAATAATACCCAACAACGGCAAATCTATGAATCTGCTCTCAAGTCTGTAGATGTCACCTTCCAAAACCTAGATTCTTCAGAAATCAGTCTTACCGATGTTTCCCATTACTTCGATTCCGACCCCACTAAGCTCGTGGCAAGTCTCCGTAAGGATGGCAAAAAACCCAGTGCTTACATGGCAGATACCACAACGGCTAATGCTCAAGTTCGGACTCTCTCGGAAACTGTCCGCCTAGATTCTCGAACTAAACTACTCAATCCCAAATGGTATGAAGGGATGCTCAATCATGGCTATGAAGGCGTAAGGGAAATCTCCAAACGCTTAGTCAATACCATGGGTTGGTCAGCAACGGCGGGGGCTGTAGATAACTGGGTTTACGAAGATGTCAATGATGTCTATGTTAAAGATGCGGAAATGCGCGATCGCCTTAAAAATATGAATCCTCACTCTTTCCGTAAGATTGTGGGAACACTTTTAGAGGTGAACGGTAGAGGTTACTGGGAAACCACCGATCGGAACCTAGAGATGCTGCGTGACTTATATCAAGAACTCGAAGATCGTATTGAAGGTGTGGAGTAATTCAGTGAGAGCGGCGAAACTCTAGGCATAGGAATCGCCGCAAAATACAAACTAAGTTGAAGTTCGGTAGTGCGTCAGAAATGTGGGGTATGTCGATTTACCTAGGCTTTTGGGCATTTATTTGTATCTCCTAAAAATGACAATCTGTAAAGGTTTTGGCAAATATTACGGATTTCCCCACACTTTTTCATAGCATTACTCTTTCCTTCCAGTTCTCCAATTTCGGGGGAATAGGCTGAAAGTTTCTGTATAATCTCCCCCATTAGGTCTCGCTCTTCAACACCTGAAACTCTAAAACTTTGGCGTATAAAGTTGCTACTGATTCTTTCTCGAAAAGCTCTTCCTAAAGTTTTTGGTAGTCTCGACTTAAATTGTTCTATCTTAAAAGGATAACTAATGGATTTCGATAGACTTAAGCGCATTGATGAGCAAATTCGCATGGAATATGATCTGATGGGACAGAGAATGTCTTGGATGGTAATTTCTCAATCATTTCTGTTTTCAGCGATCGCTTTGACTGCCAATAGTTCTGTTGATCCTTCCATGCGGAAAGTTATAGAGCTTCTGAGATTATTGATTCCTTTTGTGGGAATTTTAACTTGTTTGTTTGCGATCGCTTCTATTTTTGCGGCTCGTTCCGTAATCAATCGGTTAAAAAATCTCCGAGATTCCTTAGAAGATGCGTTATATCTCCAAAATAATCAAGACAAGTTTTACAAATTAGGAGTAAGACAAAATGAGTGGCAGCATTCCTTTGGCAACTTCCCCACTTCCTTTTTGCCTTTCACATTAGTTTCTATTTGGTTAATGATCTTGGCTGCGGTAATTTGGAGCTAGATTCTTAAATGACAAATTTCTTAAATACCAAACTCACGTTATGTCCACCAAACCCAAAGGAGTTAGAAAGTACGACATCTATGGGCATCGGTCTAGCTACATTAGGAATATAGTCAAGATCGCAGGCAGGATCGGGATTTTCTAAATTAATAGTGGGTGGAGCGCAATCACGGTTAACTGCTAAAACCGAGGCAACTGCCTCAATTCCTCCTGAGCCTCCAAGCAAATGCCCAGTCATAGATTTAGTAGAACTAATTGCTACTTTATTGGCATAATCGCCAAAGGTAGTTTTAATGGCTGCGGTTTCACTAGGGTCATTAACGGGAGTACTAGTTCCGTGAGCATTGATGTAGTCAACCGCATTTGGAGTTACTCCTGCATCCTTAAGGGCTAAGGACATCGCTCTAGCTGCACCTTCCCCCCCTGGGGCGATACTTGTCATATGGTAGGCATCACAGGTAGCTCCATAGCCAATGATTTCTGCATAGATTTTAGCTCCACGGGCGATCGCTTGATCCAGATTTTCTAAGATCAAGATCCCCGAACCTTCACCCATCACAAATCCATCCCGATCGCGATCAAAGGGACGAGAGGCATGGGCTGGATCATCATTGCGTAAAGATAAAGCCCGTGCCGAGGCAAATCCTGCAAAGCTTAAGGGAGTAATCGCCGCTTCGGTACCACCGCAGATCATGGCTTTAATATAACCACGCTGAATTAAGCGAAAAGCATCACCAATGGCATTAGAGCCAGCCGCACAGGCCGTGACAGTACAACAGTTAAAGCCTTTTGCTCCCGTATGAATTGCTGCTAAACCTGCCGCCATATTCCCAATCATCATGGGGATCATGAATGGACTGCAGCGATCGGGTCCTTTGGTCATTAAAATTTCGGCTTGATCCTCAAGTACCTGCAAGCCACCAATGCCACTACCAATGATTACCCCAACTTGAGTATCATTGAGGGGTGTAATTTCTAAACCAGAGTCAGCGACCGCCTGTAAACTCCCAGCCACTCCAAACTGGGCAAATCGATCCATGCGTTTGGCTTCCTTACGCTCAAAGTAGTCATGGGGGTCAAACCCCTTCACCTCTCCCCCAATCTGGCAAGCGTGTTTAGAAGTATCAAAGCGAGTAACATGACCAATGCCATTTTTACCGGTAATGAGTCCTTGCCAATAATCTTCAAGGTTATTGCCAATAGGCGTAATTGCACCCATGCCAGTTACAACTACACGAGAAAGGGACTGAGAGTTTTCCATAATCTTTAGGTTAGGCGGCAGCTTTTTTCTGATCTATATAGTCAACGGCTTCTTGCACGGTGCGAATGCTGTCAGCATCTTCATCGGGGATTTCTACTTCAAATGCTTCTTCTAGTGCCATAACTACTTCTACTAAATCTAAGGAGTCAGCTCCTAGATCATTTTGGAAGCTGGCTTCAGCTTTAACTTCGGCGACTTCCACGCCCAACTGTTCTGCAACTATAGATTGAACTTTTGCTAGAGTGTCACTCATTTAATTATCTCTACTTACTATAAAAAACATTGAAAATTTTAGCGTTACTCATTGTAGCTAATAAGGTGTATCGTAGTTTGCTAAATCCCAAACAGGTAAATTAAATGTGCCACTTTTTAATCTGGATTAATCTGGACTAGCTAAAGGCTTGGTGTTATATCCAAATAATATGCAGAAAATTATTTTTGAACTTGAGGAATTTGTAAAGCTAATAAAGCGATCGCCTGAAGATTGGCGACCTCTGGTATTTACGAATGGTTGTTTTGACTTAATTCATGTGGGTCATGTCCGCTACTTAGAGAGTGCCAAGGCATTGGGGAAAACTCTGGTAGTAGGCTTAAATAGCGATCGCTCAGTTCAAGCCCTTAAAGGTTCAAGCCGTCCCATCGTAACTGAAGACCAGCGTGCCGAAGTAATGGCAGCCCTCAAGCCGGTGAATGCCGTGATTATTTTTTCTGAGATTACCGCCATAGAAACTATTAAGGCGATCGCCCCTGATATTTACGCCAAAGGTGGTGACTATAAAATTGAAACCTTACCTGAAGCTTCAGCAGTGCATGAATATGGAGGCGTAATTAAATTAATTGAAATTGAGGTGCCAAGCTCTACCAGTAAAATCGTACAACGCATTAAATCTATGTAAAGGCTTGAATGCTTCTATGGCTGTAACTTCATATTATTTAACATTTATCAAATAAGTAGGCTATTATACGAAAGGCGGCTAGGCACTAAACTTTCTAAGGCAATGATTAAGCCTACATGACGCTGCACAAATGTATTCAGCCATGACAAAGCTAATTGATTTCCGAAGGAACTGATTGTCAGCCTAGCTAGTCATAATAAACTGACGAACATTGAGGAATGAATATAAATGTCTAATTCTATTGCTAAAAATCTAATTATTGCCGTGACCATTACCTTAGGTTGCGTCAATACATTTGCGGCTCTTCCTAGTTTTGCTGAGAAGAAAGATCCACAAGCTACTCCTATGACTGCCAAAAGTTCAAGCACAATTGTGGATGTTGCAAGTGGGAATAAGTCTTTTACAACTCTTGTAACCGCCATTAAAGCGGCTGGACTTGTGGAAACTCTCTCTGGCAAGGGTCCATTCACTGTATTTGCTCCAACTGATGCAGCTTTCAAAACTCTGCCTGTGGGAACTTTGGAAATGCTCCTCAAGCCCGAGAATAAAGCTAAATTAGTAAAAGTTCTGACCTACCATGTGGTTCCAGGTATGATTATGGCTAAGGATGTTAAGCCAGGTACTGTTAAAACCGTTGAAGGTGCAACCTTTGCTGTAAAAGTCGCTGGAGGCAAGGTTTTGGTTAATGGTGCCAAAGTAACTAAAACTGATATTCCTGCCAGCAACGGAGTGATCCACGTCATTGATCAAGTGCTGCTTCCTCCTAACCTCTAGAGAGCGATAGGAAGAAATTTAATTAAGTTTATAGGAGGTAGTAATGCCTCCTGTTATGTTTTATCTTTCCTCTGCAAGAAGACCCTTGCTTTAGCGATGGGATAAATTGCAGCAACTATTCAACTGATTCAGGGCTATCTTGATCCTGAATGTACTTTTTAAGTATATCAACA
>VYKS01000534.1_pt1 | contig 12165 bp, 9 predicted proteins | sample 5114511 | NCBI WGS metagenome assembly VYKS01 (sample SAMN12291795, study PRJNA351875) | freshwater metagenome | isolation source: freshwater lake | place: USA: Michigan, Gull Lake | collected 2011-07-05 | reverse complement strand
GGCGCAGGATCGCCCGGCGGCGCCGCCCGCCGTGGCGCGCCCGGCCGTGCCGGCACCGCTGCGGGTCGAGGTCTTTGCAGAGCTGCCACAGATCGAGGATCCCGCGCTTTCGCCCGACGGAACGCGCCTGCTCGCGCGGCTGGCGCGGAACGGTCAAATGTTGCTCGCGCTGATCCCGCTCGATGGGAAGAGCGCGCCGACCTATTTCAATCCGGGCAAGTCCGACCTGAACTGGTGGCAATGGGTCAATGACGAATGGGCCGTGGTCGGGATTGGTAGCGAATATCCGGTGGAGGGCGAGGAGTTCTATTTCCGCCGCGCGATCAGTCTGAACGTCAAGACCGGCGCGATGGCAGTGCTGGCGGCGAAGGAAGCCGCACAGGGCGGTGATGACGTGATCTGGATCGCCCGCGACGGTACGCCGCGGCTGATGCTCGCCTATCAACGTTCGATCTATGCGAACACGATCGATTTCTGGGCACGCGTCGAGGAGTTCGACCTGTCCACCGGCAAGAGCAAGCTGGTGCAGGGGCCGCGCGAGGGGGTACTCAACTGGTATGCCGATCGCGACGGCGTGGTGCGGATGGGACTGGGATACTCGCTTGACGGTCGCTCGAGGCGGTTGCTCTATCGCGAGACGGCAGAAACCCCGGTCCGCACGATCGACCGGGCGCGCGGTCCCGATGATCGCATGACCGTCCCCACACTGTTCCTGCGCGACAAGACCAAGGCGCTGATCATCGAGGATGACGCCGACGGCTTCTCCGCGCTCTACGAACTCAATCTCACCAATTTCGAGCGTGGCAAGCAGCTGTTCGCCACGCCCGGCTATGACATTGGCGGGGTGATACCCGATCCGGCGGGAGACGGGTTCCTGGGGGTCGCCGTCGAAGAGAACCGGCCGACGACGAAATGGGTCGACCCCACGATGGCCGCGTTACAGTCCCTGTTGGCGACGCGGGTGAAGGGGGCGAACGTCGACATCGGATCGATGAGTCGCGACCAGAGCGCCGCGGTCGTCCGGGTCAGCGGTCCCGATTCCCCGGGCGCATGGCTGCTCTACCGCCGCGCGGGCGAGGAGCTCATGCCCATCTCCAACGACAATAGCGCGATCGGGCTGAAGCGACTGCACCCGGTGCGCACGATCCGGTACAAGGCGCGCGACGGGGTCGAGATTGCGGCGGTGCTGACCACGCCCAAGGGGCGTTCGGGCGCGCTGCCGCTGATCGTCATGCCGCATGGCGGGCCGCGCGCCCGCGACAGCGAAGTTTGGGACTGGTGGCCCCAGTTCCTGGCCGATCGCGGTTATGTCGTGATCCAGCCCAACTATCGCGGCTCGACCGGCTATGGCACCAAGTTCATGGAGCTGGGCGAAGGCCAATGGGGTCGGGCGATGCAGGACGACCTCGACGATTCGGTGAAGGCGCTCGCCGAACTTGGGCTGGCCGATCCGAAACGCGTCTGCATGGTCGGCGCATCCTATGGCGGCTATGCGGCGCTGCGGGCAGCACAGCGCGACAGCGACAAATATCGTTGCGCCATTTCCTATGCCGGCGTGTCCGACCTCAACCGCATGATCCGGTATCAGAGCAACTTTCTCTATTCGAAGTCGCGCGGAGACTGGTTGCGGCGTCAGGCGAGCGATCTCAAAGACGTGTCGCCGGTCAACTTCCCGGGGGCGTTCAACATTCCCGTGTTGATGGTCCACGGTCAGGAGGATCGCGTCGTGCCGATCATCCAGTCGCGCGTCATGGCGCAGAAGCTGAAGAGCGCGGGCAAGGACGTGACCTATATCGTCCAGCCGCTGGGCGACCATCACTTCTCACGCCAGCAGGATCGGCTGGAGTTTCTGAAGGCGATGGAAGCGTTCCTGGCCAAGCATAACCCGGCCTGAGCAAACAAAAACGGCGCCCGGGGTCTCCGGGCGCCGTTCGATTAGGTAACGCAGCGCCGTCAGTTGCTGGCGGTGGCGCCGGGCAGCGTGACGGGGATCGCGGTCGTCGTATGGACGCGCAGATCGCGATCGGTGCCGACCACGGCGCTCTTGCCGGTCACGAACAAGCCGCCGACCAGGCCTGCTGCGGCGACGGCGCCGACAGTCGCGCCGGTGTTGCCGCTGCCTTCCTGGCGAAACTGACCGGATACCGGCAGGCGCTGGCCGTTCAGTTCGATGCTGCGGAATTCATAGTTCATCTTGGCGCTCTTGCCGAACGAACCCTTGCCGGTGCGATAGGTCACCATGCCATGCGCGGGGGTCCCGCGCGGGATGACGACCATGTTGCCCAGCATCACGTCCTGCGCGACCGATCCGACGAAGGTGTCGCCGGCACGGGCCTTTTTCGACGTCAGTTCGCTGTTCAGGCGCAGCACGATTTCGGTGTTGCTGGGCAGCGTCGCGCCCGCGGCAACCGTCGGCGTGCCGCTGGTAACGCCAACCGGCCAGGTCAGCGCGACCGGGCTGACCGGGCCTTCGGCACTGATCTTGGCAATCGACGCGGCGACCTTTGCCTGATCCTTGTCGACCTTTTCCTTGGCCAGCGCCGGGCCGGACGCGAGCAAAAGTGCTGCCGCCGACGCGGCAGTCGTCATCGTCTTGAACATGAAACCCCCAGTTCGAATCGCCTCCCCTGAGACGAAGGCGGCAACTATTGTCGCCAAAGTACTGGGCCGCAAGCGACTTTTTCGGGACAGTTGTTAGACGCTGACCGCTTCGATCACCGCTGCCCGCAACTCGGCAATGCCGTCGTTCTTCTCGCTCGAGGTGGCAAGGATGTCGGGATGGGCCGCCGGGCGCTTGCGCGCTTCGGCAATGGTGCGTTCGGTTACTTCGGCAAGCTCGGCCGGCTTGATCTTGTCGCCCTTGGTCAGGACGATGCGATAGCTGACCGCCGCGGCGTCGAGCATGTCGAGAATCTCGCGGTCGACATCCTTGATGCCGTGGCGGCTGTCGATCAGCACCAGTACGCGCTTCAGCACGTCGCGCCCGCGCAGATAGTCGTTCACGAGGAAGCGCCATTTCTTGACGACATCCTTGGGCGCCTTGGCAAAGCCATAGCCGGGCATGTCGACCAGCCGGAACTTCACCGGATCGCCGACGTCGAAGAAGTTCAGCTCCTGCGTTCGCCCCGGCGTGTTCGAGGTGCGCGCCAGCGCATTGCGCCCGGTCAGCGCGTTGAGCAGTGAGGATTTGCCGACATTCGACCGTCCCGCAAACGCCACTTCCGGCACGATCGCATCGGGCAGGAAGTTGAGCGCAGGCGCGGATTTGAGGAACGCGACCGGACCCGCAAAGGTCTTGCGCGCGCCCTCGATCAGCTCGGGGTCGAATTCGGTCACTTCTTCCCCTTGCCCGGCTTCGGAGCGGGCTTTGCGTCGATCACGGTTCCCGATGCCGGTACCGGCTCCTTGAGCGCCGGGTGGCGCATGTACAGGAACTTCTGCTGCGCGATGGTGAGCAGGTTCGAGGTGATCCAGTAAAGCTGGAGACCCGCCGCGAACGGCGCCATCACGAACATCAGGATCCATGGCATGATCGCGAACATCTGCTTCTGGATCTCGTCGGTCGGCGCGGGGTTCAGCTTGAACTGTGCCCACATCGACAGGCCGAGCAGGATCGGGAACACGCCCAGCGCCAGGAACATCGGCAGCTGGATGCCGGTCAGGTAATGGACCAGATTGACCAGGTTCGCCGGGTCGGGCGCGGACAGATCCTTGACCCACAGCACCAGCGGCTGGTGGCGCATTTCGATCGACAGCATCAGCACCTTGTACAGCGCGTAGAGGATCGGAATCTGCAGCAGGGTCGGGAGGCAGCCCGCGAGCGGGTTCACCTTCTCATCCTTGTACAGCTTCATGATCTCCTGCTGCTGGCGCGGCTTGTCGTCCTTGTAGCGTTCCTGCAGCGCCTTCATCTTGGGCTGGAGCGCGCGCATCGCGGCCATCGACGCGAACTGCTTCTGCGCGATCGGGAACAGCAGCAGGCGGACGGTGACGGTCAGCAGGATGATCGCCAGACCGAAATTGCCGACCATGCGGAACAGCCAGTGGAGGTAATGGAAGATCGGCTTTTCGAAGACTTCGAACCAGCCCCAGTCGATCGCCTTGCCGAAGTGGTGGATGCCGCCTTCCTCTTCGTAGCTGTCGAGCAGGTTGATGTCCTTCGCGCCTGCAAAGAAGCGCGTCGTCTGGGTCATCACCTGGCCCGGCGCGATCTGGCGCGCCGCGGTCGGTTCGAACTGCGCCTGGGTGGCGGTGCCGGCACCGGGACGGAAGCTGAGGTTCACTGGCATGCCCTGATCGGGCACCAAAGCGGTCAGCCAGTAAATGTCGGTGTAGCCGATCCAGCCGCCCTTGGCGTCGAAGCGCTGCGGACCTTCGTCCTTCACGGTGTCGTAATTGACGCCATAATCGACCGCGCCGCCATAGGACGCAACCGGACCGGCGTGGATCGTCCAGGTGTCGTGATCCTTGCCGGGGCCATAGCGGTAGAGATAGCCATAGCCAGCCGCTGCCACCGCCTTTTGCCCTAGGTTCGCGACCTTTTGGCGGACGGTGAACATGTATCCGTTATCGACCGACAGCTCGATCGCGAAACGCTGGGTGCCGCTGGTCGCGGTGAGCGTGACTGGCGTCGTCGGGGTCAGCTTCGACCCGCTGGCCTTCCACACCGTGTCGGGGCCGGGGGCGGTGAGGCCCTGACCGGACCAGCCAAAGCCGGCGAAATAGGCGTCGCGCGTGCCACTGGGCGACAGCAGGCGGATCGGCGCGCTGTCCTTGGCGATCGTTTCCTTGTGCTTGACCAGCACCAGATCGTCGATGCGCGCGCCCTTGAGGTTGAGCGAGCCGCGCACCGTCGGGGTTTCGATCGCGATACGCGGGGTTTCGCGCAGCACGCTGTCGCGGTCGCGGATCGCCTGGGGCGTGTCGGCGGTGGGGTCGGCGCCGGGGTTCGGCACAACCTTGGGCGTGCCGTCTGCAGCCTTGGTCACCGTGGGAGCCGGCGGGGTCGGGAACAGCCAGTTGGTGATCGCCGGCCACGCGAACAGCAGCAGCCCCGCGATCACCGCGAACAGCAGAAAATTCTTCTGGTCTTCTTTCACGTCATTCCCCGGTCAGGACATCAGGGCACGGGATCATAGCCGTGCCCACCCCATGGATGGCAGCGAAGGATGCGCCGCAGCGCGAGCCATCCGCCCTTGAGCGCCCCATAGCGGGAGAGCGCCTGTATTGCATAGGCCGAACAGCTTGGCGCGAAACGACAGCTGGGCGGCAGGATGCGCGACGGTCCGATCTGCCACCCGCGCGCGATCAGGATCAGGATGCGGGCGATCACCGCTTCACCTTTGCCAGCGCCTTGGCCAGTTCGGCCTTGAGCGCTCCATAGTCCCGCTCGATCCCGCTGGCGCGGCCGATCAGCACATGATCGGCGCCCGCGACGCCATCGACCGGCAGCACCTCACGCACCAGCGCGCGAAAGCGGCGCTTCATGCGGTTGCGGGTGACGGCGTTGCCGACCTTCTTCGACACGGTGATGCCGATTCGCATCGTTGCATCATCATCGCCGCGCGGGCGGACGATCAGGACGAAGCCAGGCATCGGCGCGCGCTTGCCGGCATTGGCGGCGAGATAGTCGCGGCGCTGGGTCATGCGCGCCAACGGCGGGGCCGAACGCAAACAGCCCGCTTCCTCGCCTGAGGAAACGGGCTGGTTCGACACCAGCGATGCTGGCGTCAGGCTTACGCGCTCAGCTTGTTGCGGCCGCGGGCGCGGCGGGCGCGAATCACATTGCGACCGCCGGGGGTCGCCATGCGCGCGCGGAAGCCGTGCCGGCGCGCTCGCACCAGGTTGCTCGGCTGAAAGGTCCGCTTCATCGCTCATTCCCTGAATTCTAGAAACTGAAAAGGCCGCCGCGGGGGCGACCGTGTGAACGGGGCCGTTAGCCAAAGCGGACGCCCAAGTCAATTCGCGGCGAGCCTTTTTGCCATTTCGCGACGGCGTTTGGCGCTTCCACGCACCAGAATCCGGTCGATGAACGCGCCGACTCGCGGCCAGCGCGCCTTCAAGCGCACGAATCGGTGCCGCGCCCAGCGCGAATTGCGCAGAATCAGGATCAGGCCGAATGCCGCAATGACCGTGCCCGCCGGCCCTGGGAAGGGTGAGGACAGCGGCGCGACGACCAGAAACAGCAGCCAGCCGGTCACCAGCAGAGCGGTTCGCACAAAGGGATGCGGATTGCGGCGCATCGCTCCCAAGTGGGGGCGTGTGTTGCAGATGCAAGACGCGGGGAAGATGAACCGTTTCCCTGCCGCGAAAAGCGGTTAAGAGTGTGCGAACAAAAGGGGGGCGTTGATGGTCGCGAGTGTCTCGACGGTCGCATATCTCGGGCTGGAGGCGCGCAGCGTCGAGGTGCAGTGCAACCTCGTTCCCGGCCTGCCCAAGTTCATGATCGTCGGCCTGCCCGACAAGGCAGTGGCGGAAAGCCGCGAGCGCGTGCGCGCGGCGATGGCGGCGATCGGCCTCGCCATGCCGCCCAAGCATATCGTGCTCAACCTGTCGCCCGCCGACCTGCCCAAGGAAGGGTCGCATTTCGACCTGCCGATCGCACTCGCCTTGCTCGCGGCGATGGGCGTGACCGATGCCGAGGCGCTCAGCGATTATGTCGTGGTCGGCGAACTCGCGCTCGACGGGCGGATCGCGCCGTCGCCCGGCGTGCTGCTCGCGGCGCTTCACGCGGCGGGGGAGGGGAAGGGGCTGATCTGCCCTGCGGCGCAGGGGGCTGAGGCGGCCTGGGCCGGGACCGGCGCGGTGCTGGCCGCGCCCGACCTGATCGGCCTGCTCAACCATCTGAAGGGCCAGCAGCTGCTCGGCGCGCCGGAGCCGGGCGAGGCCGATCCGCCGGGGTTCGGTCCCGATTTGCGGCAGGTGAAGGGCCAAGAAACCGCCAAGCGCGCGCTGGAGATCGCGGCGGCGGGTGGACATAATCTGTTGATGGTCGGGCCGCCGGGCGCGGGCAAGTCGCTGATGGCAAGCTGCCTGCCCGGCATCCTCCCGCCGCTTGACGCTGCTGAGGCGCTGGAAGTGTCGATGGTTGCCAGCGTCGCGGGGACGCTCGAGGGCGGGCGGCTGACGCGCACGCGCCCGTTCCGCAGCCCGCATCACAGCGCATCGATGGCGGCGCTCACAGGGGGCGGGCTCAAGGTCAAGCCGGGTGAGGTCAGCCTCGCGCATCTTGGCGTGCTGTTCCTCGACGAGCTGCCCGAGTTTCAGCGCGCGGTGCTCGATTCGCTGCGCCAGCCGCTGGAGGCGGGGACGGTCAGCGTCGCGCGCGCCAATGCGCATGTGACCTTCCCCGCGCGCGTTCAGCTGGTCGCGGCGATGAATCCGTGCCGCTGCGGACATCTCGGCGATCCCGCGCTCGCCTGCGCCCGCGCGCCGCGCTGTGCGGCGGATTATCAGGCGAAGGTATCGGGGCCTTTGCTCGACCGTATCGACCTGCATGTCGAGGTGCAGCCGGTGACCGCCGCCGATCTTGTCCTGCCGCCGCCGAGTGAAGGTTCTGCCGAAGTTGCCGCCCGCGTCGCCACGGCGCGGACGGTGCAGCGTGCTCGCTATGGCAGCGACGGTCCGCGCACCAATGCCGAGGCGGATGGCCCGGTACTCGACAGCGCCGCTACGCCCGACGAGCCGGGTCGCAAGCTGCTGGCGCAGGCGGCGGAGGCGATGCGGATGAGTGCGCGCGGCTATACCCGCGTGCTGCGCGTCGCGCGCACCATCGCCGATCTGGCCGGCGCGGACACTGTCGGCCGCATCCATGTCGCCGAAGCGCTGAGCTACCGGCGCCAGGCGCCGCGCGCCTAAAAGCTGTCCCAGTCGTCGGCGCCGCGTGCGACCGCGACCGCAGCTCCGGACGCTGCCGGCAGTGCCTTGACCGGCGAGCGATAAGCCTTGGCGGGAGCGGCGGGCTGTTTCGAGGCTGGTTTCGCTCTGGCGGGTGATTTCGTGACGGTCTTCGGCTTCGTCTCGACAGGCGCGGCAACCGGGGGTGCAGGCTGTGGTGCTGGCGCTTCTGCCACCGGCTTCGCAGCCGCGCGGGGCGGGGGAGCGTTGCCAATGGCAAACCGCGCCGACTGTTCCGCCAGGATCGCCACCTCGCTCGACAGGCTGCGCGCGGCGGCCGAGGTCTGTTCGACCATCGCCGCATTCTGCTGGGTCGAATGGTCCATCGCCTGGATCGCGCTCGCAATCTGCGTGATCGCCGCGGATTGTGCCTGATTGTCCGTCGCCATTTGCCCCAGCAGGGCATGAACCTCACCAACGTTGCCCGAGATATCGACCAGCGCGCCGTCCACCTTGCGGACGGCATCCACGGCCGAGCCGATATCGGTGCGGGTCAAACTCAACTGCTCGCGAGCGCGGCCAGCCTCTTCCTCGGCACGCATCGCCAGCGCTGAGACGAGATCGGCGACGACCGCGAAGCCGCGCCCCGCTTCGCCGGCGCGACCCGCTTCGACGGCCGCGTTCATCGCCAGCACGCGGGTCTGGAACGCGATCTTGTCGAGTCCTTCGATCACGTCGTCGATGCCCTTGGCGCTGTCCGCGACGCGGGTCATCGCTTCGGTCGCTTCTTCGGCGACCGCGCGGCCCGATGCGACCACAGCCATCGCGCCATCGGCGCGCTCGACCGTGCGGGTTGCCGCATCGGCACTCTGGCGCAGGCGATCATTGACTTGGGTCACTGCAGCGGAAGTCTGTTCGATGCTCGCGGCGCTGCTTTCGGTGCGGCGCGCCAGATCGTCGGAGGCGTGCGCGATTTCACTCGCGCCGCTGTTGATCGCACGGGTGCCGGCGATAACCGATCCGATCAGGCCGCGCAGATTGGCGAGTGCGCTGTTGAAATCCGCCTTGAGCGTGGCGAACGGTCCATCGAGGTCCGCCGTCACCTCAGCGGTCAGATCGCCGCGTGACAACGCATCGAGGCCGGTCCCGATGCTGTTGACGATCAGGTCGGTCTGTACCGCGCGGGCCGCTGCGGCCGCTGCGAGCTGCTGCTGAAAGCGGGCCGTCGCGGCAGTCAGGTCGCCAAGTTCGCTCACCTGGCTCGACGTCGCGATGCTCACATTGGTGTCGCCCTCGCCCAGGCGCTGGAGCGTTTCGGTCATGGATGCCAGCGGCTCGACCAGATGCCGCCGCGCGAGCCGGGAAAGCTGGACTGCGACACCGACGCCAAGCGCCAGCGCGATGCCGATCAGGACCATTGCAAAAATGCCAGCCTGCCGACTGCGATCGCCGACTTCGGCGACATGGGTCTCGATGGTGCCCGAGGCAGCTTCCATCGCGGTTTCGAGCGTCCCGAACTGCTTGAAGAAGTCGGGCAGCGCGGCGAGGGCGCGGGCCTGATCCTGCGCGGACAGTTGCACGATGTTGCGGGCGGCGGCGCCATAGGCGGTCAGCGGCGGGACCAGTGTCTCGGTCATTTTCGAGATTTCAGTCGATCCGCGATAGGCGCGCTCCTCCGCAATCGATTCGGCGAAGGTCTTGAGGTGGTCGTCGAGATCGGCGACCGCGTCGGCGCGCTTGATGCCGGTGGCAGGGTCGGCCGACGCGAGTACCGCGAGCACGTCGCTGCGCACCGCGTCGTGCATCATGTCCGCCTCGAGGTGCGAGCGGAGCAGGGACGCGGCCTGTTGCTGTCGCTCCAGCGCATCGCTCAATATCCAGGTCGCGCCGAGACCCGCACCGCCGCATAATAGCAACAGACCCAATACTGCGGCAGAAGCACGTCGGGCCGCATGATCCAAAGATACCATCTCACCCTCACCGTCGGATATTCGTGAACATTATAGTTAAGCGCCGAACGTTTCGGGTGCGTGTCGTCTAAAATATGCGTGAGGCGGGTTGGAGAGTCCGATCATGCAAGCAATCACTACTGTAATTTCCGCAATGTCGATTGCCACCCAAGCAGTTGCGGTGGACGATGTGCAACCAGTACAGCTTTCGGTGACTGAGGCGATCGATGTCGTATCGGTCAGTTCTGCTGAAGCATCCGATACATTTGTGCTGGATAATCTGGATGTTATCGCCGAACTCGATTTGGATGCACTGATCGGTTGGCGCGGCGGGCAGGCGCATGTGCATCTGCTCAACAATCTCGGCGGCATGCCCAATGACCGCGCGGCAACGCTGCAGGGGGTCAACAATATCGAAGTGGCGAGCCAGCGGCTGCGCCTGTTCGAAGCATGGGTGGAGCAGAAGCTGGGCGAGCGCAGCAGCGTTCGCATCGGCCTGTATGATCTCAACAGCGAATTCTATGCCAACGACGCGGCCGGATTGCTGATCGCGCCGGCTTTTGGGGTCGGGTCCGAAATCGCCGCGACCGGCGTCAACGGACCGTCGATCTTCCCCTCCACCGCGCTGGCGGTGCGGGTCGATCGTCAACTCGACGCGAAGGGGAGTTATGCCCGCCTTGCGGTGCTGAACGCAGCGGCCGGCACGCTGGGTGACCCGCAGGGGGTCAATCTCGACTTTGACTCCGGGATTCTGGCGATCGGTGAAGTGGGCTTCGCCAACGATCGGACCAAGTTGGGGATCGGCGGCTGGGGCTATTCCAAGCGGCACGATGATATCGACGCCACCGATCCTGCGGGTGATCCGCTCCGGCGCACGGCGTGGGGCATCTATGCCATCGGTGAGGTGCAGTTGCAGACGCGTGAGGGCGTCCCGGGCATTGCCGCCTTTGCGCGCGCTGGGATATCCGATGGCCGGACGACGCCGTTCCGGGGTGGCTGGCAGGCGGGAGTGCTGGTGACCCGTCCGATCGCCGGGCGTGAGGACTCGCAACTCTCCGTCGGCGTCAATCAAGCCTATCTCTCGCATGGCTATCGTCGACAGCTTGCGGCCGCAGGCACCGACAGCGTGGCAGCGGAGACGGCGTTCGAACTGACCTATTCGGACAGCGTGACGCCGTGGCTGACTGTGCAGCCGGACCTTCAGGTCGTCATCAACCCGGCCGGTGAACGCGGCCGCGGGGCTGTATTCGTGGCCGGGCTGCGCACGACCTTCTCATTTTGAAGCAGGTCAAGCTCATGCACCAGCGCTACTGTAATAATACCGGGTCTTTCCGTGTGAAGCCGAAGTAGTAGGCTTCAAACTGTCGCAGATGCGAGAGCAAAACCAGGGGGAGGCCGGAAAATCTGGCTCTGATCTTTTCTTCGATGGCGTACGACCCCTGCGATATCCCGGACATAGAGGCCGGGCGGGCGTTGCGGCGTCTATAAAGAACGACGGATTTCAGGTTGAGGACATCACGCATGAGAACTGGGTTTGCCGCCATGTTGAGCGGAGCTGCCGTCGCGCTGCTAATTGGTGGCACGGATGCTGCCTATGCCGCGTCCGGCAAGGACGGTGACGACGCTGGCTTCAGCATCGAAGGCAGTGTGCGCGCGCGCGTCGAGGCCGTGGACGGGCAGGTAAAGCCGGGTGCTCCGGAAAGCGACGCGATGCTGTCCTTCCGCACGCTGATCACGGCCAGCTACAATTTCGGCGGCGTGCACCTCACGGCCGAACTCGACGATGCGCGCAGCTATTTCCAGCATGGCCAATCGACCGCCGGGACGAGCGAGAGCAACGCGCTCGAGCCGCTTCAGGCCTATCTCGGCATCGATCTCGGCGGTGTTGCCGGACAGGCGGGGAAGGGCGTCGTCCGCCTGGGTCGCGTGACGCTCAATTCGGGCTCGGGCCGCGTGCTCGACCGGCCAGACTGGTCGAACTCGCCCAACAGCTTCCTGGGCGTCGATATCGACTGGACCAGCAAGCGCGGCGATCGACTGCACCTTGTCGCGGTGCGCCCGTTCGACAAGCTGCCATCGGATCGCGCCGGGATGCACGACAACAAGGTCGAGCTGGATCGCGCCAATCCGGGTCTGCACTTCTGGGGGGGATCGTTCACCCGCGCGAAGGCGGTGGCCGGGGCCAATGCCGAAGTATATGGCTTCTGGCTCGGCGAGCGTGACCGCACCGGGCGTCCGACGCGCGACCGCGAACTGTTCACCAGCGGCCTGCGGATCAACCGCGCCGCCGCCAAGGGCAAGTTCGATTTCGATGTCGAGGGGATCCTGCAGCGCGGGACGATGCGCGCGACCACGTCCGCGGCCGACGTGACCGATCGCA
>VYKS01000532.1_pt1 | contig 12235 bp, 11 predicted proteins | sample 5114511 | NCBI WGS metagenome assembly VYKS01 (sample SAMN12291795, study PRJNA351875) | freshwater metagenome | isolation source: freshwater lake | place: USA: Michigan, Gull Lake | collected 2011-07-05 | reverse complement strand
CCCGGCGGTCTGAGCCATCGCCTGGCGGAACAGATCCGGATCCATGAAGACATTGGTGCGCAAGCCCAGCGCGCCCGCCGCCGCCGAAAACCCGACATAGAGCAGCGCGCCCACGACCGGCCCGACGAAGGCATAGATCAGGATCAGCCGCGCGCGGGATGTCACAAGACGATCCGCAAGCCGTCATGCGCCACATCGAGCCGCCCGGCATAGGAGCGGCAGACCTCCGCCACCCAATGCGCGGGGAGCGTCTCGGGATCGTCGGCGGGCACGAGATGGTTGAGCACGAGACGTTTCACGCCGGCCTCCTCAGCGATGCGGCCGACATCCGCCGCCAGCGTGTGGCTCGCCATCAGATGTTCGCGCAGCCTTTTCGCATGCGGCGTTTTGGCGACGAGGCGATCAACGCCCGGCAGATACATCGCTTCGTGCACGAGGATATCGGCCCCTTGCGCGAAGGGGATCATCGCCGGCAGAAAGGCCGTATCGCCGGAGAAGACGATCACCTTCCCGCCGCCCGGCTGACGGATGGCGAAACGCAGGGCGAAGCTGTCGATGATCGGCGGGTGATGGTTGCGGAGCGCCGTCACGCTGACGGTCCCGTCATCGAAGACCGCGCCTTCGGCGTACTCGCTCACCGTCACCATCGGCTCCAGCTCCGGCCGGCCCTCGTCCGCGATCCGCGTCGCGATATCGAAGGCGTTGAGGCGGCAGAAGGCTGGCCACATCGCCGCCAGCCCTGCCGGGCCATAGGCCTGCACTGGCGTGCCGAGGCCCGCGCACCAGGCGGTGTGGATCAGATTGCCGAATTCGAGATTGTGATCGGAATGGTGATGCGTGATCAGGATCGTCGCAAGCTCCCGGAGCGAGTGACCGGACTCGACGAAGCCGCGCGTCACGCCCAAACCGCAATCGACGACATAGAGCCTGCCATCGACGTCGAGCAGCATGGAAGTGGGCGACGGGCCGCCGGGGCGGATCGCCGGGCCGCCTTTCGAGCCGAGGATGGTGAGCGTGATGGACATGGCGGGACGATAGACGCCCGACAGGCCCGCCGCCATCCCCGCGTGATGGCTCCGCTTTGTTTGCGATCCTGATTGCCGACGGGCCAAAAGCTCCCTACGCTTTGCAAAAAACCGGAGGAAACCATGGCGAAAATCACCCGCATCGAAGCCTGGATGATCGATCTCAAGCCGAAGGTGAAGCGAACCGACGCGATCCAGTCCTTCGTCAGCCAGGAAACGCCGATGGTCCGCATCACCGATTCGGACGGCGCTTCGGGCATCGGCTACACCTATACGATCGGGACCGGCGGGCCATCGATCATGAAGCTCCTCGAGCACACGCTCCTGCCCGCCCTGATCGGACGCGATGCCGGCGAGGTGGAGCGGATCTGGCGCGATCTTCTCTTCCTCACCCATGCGACGACGGTGGGGGCCATCACCTCGCTGGCGCTCGCCGCCATCGATACGGCCTTGTGGGATCTGCGCTGCCGCAAGGCCGGCCTGCCGCTCCATGTGATGGCCGGAGGCGCGCAGGAGAGCGTGCCGCTCTACACGACGGAAGGCGGCTGGCTGCATCTTTCACCGGAAGAGCTGGTCGATGATGCACTGAAGGCCAGGGCTGACGGTTTCCGGGGCGCCAAGATCAAGATCGGCCGGCCGCATGTCCGCGAAGATGTGGCGCGGCTCGCCGCCGTGCGCTCGGCGCTCGGCGACAGCTTCGAGATCATGACCGACGCGAATCAGGCCTTCCAGGTGGATGAGGCCATCCGCCGCGCGCGCCATTACGAGCCCCTCGATATCGCCTGGTTCGAGGAGCCGCTGACGGCGGACGATCTTTCCGGCCACCAGCGGCTTTGCGCCTCCACCTCGATCCCGATCGCCGTGGGCGAGAGCCTCTATTCGCCGCTGCATTTCCGCGAATATCTGCAGCGCAACGCCTGCTCGGTCGTGCAGGTGGATGTCGCGCGCATCGGCGGCATCACGCCATGGCTGAAGGTGGCGCATCTCGCCGAGACCTTCAACATGCCCGTCTGTCCGCATTTCCTCATGGAGCTGCATGTGGCGCTCTGCTGCGCCGTGCCCAATGCGCGCTGGGTCGAGTATATTCCGCAACTCGATACGCTCACCACCGCGCCCATGGCGCGCCGCGACGGACGGGCGTTTCCTTCGCCCGAACCGGGAATCGGGATCGCCTGGGACGCAGAAATGCTCAAAAAGCAGACAGTTCCAGGCTCAAGCCTCGCTTTCGGTTAGGCAAACGCCCTGTTTCGGGCGGATCGCCTTGACACCGCAATCTTGCAGCCGATAGCTTTCGCTGACGCGGTCTGACGATACTGAATACCATCCGCTCGCGATGCCCGGCACAGAACCGGTCACGCAAGGCGGATGATCGGGACAGGCCGGCAAACGGGAGGAATTCATGTTCAATCGACGCAGATTCGCGGCGCTCGCCGCTCTTGCAGGCCTGTCCCTGCTCACCGCGCCGGCGATGGCGCAAACCAAGCTCAAATGGGCCCATGTCTACGAGACATCCGAGGCGTTCCATACCGAGGCTCTCTGGGCGGCCGGCGAGATCGCCAGGCGCACCAACGGCAAGTTCACCGTCGATGTGTTTCCCGCCTCGCAGCTTGGCAAGGAGACCGATATCAACCAGGGCCTGTCGCTCGGCTCGGTGGATATCATCTACACCGGCTCCAGCTTCGGCGCGCGGTCGTACCCGCCGATGGGCGTGATCTACTATCCTTTCACCTTCCGCGATTCGGATCACCTGCTGGCTTTCGCCAAGAGCGACATCTTCAAGGAATTCGCCCAGGGCTATAAGGAGAAGACCGGCCACCAGATCACGGCGACGACCTATTACGGCGTGCGCCACACCTCGACGAACCGGCCGTTCAAGACCTGCGCCGAGATGAAGGGCCTGAAGATCCGCGTGCCGGACGTTCCAGCCTATCTCGCTATGCCGCGCTCCTGCGGCGCCAACACCACGCCGATCGCCTTCGCCGAGGTCTACCTCGCGCTGCAGAACGGCACGGTGGAAGCACAGGAGAATCCGCTCACCACCATTGAAGCCAAGAAGTTCTACGAGGTGCAGAAGCATATCGTGCTGACCGGCCATATCGTGGATCAGCTGAACACCATTATCGCCAAGGGCGTCTGGGAGAAGCTGTCGGATGCCGAAAAGCAGATCTTCACCGAGGTCACGCAGGAAGCAGCCGCGCGCGCCACAGCCAGAGTCAAAAATGACGAAAGCAAGCTCGTCCAGTTCTTCAAGGACAAAGGCCTGACCGTCACGGAGATCAATCGGGCCGAGTTCCTCGAGGCCGTCAACAAGGCTGTGACCTTCGAGCAGTTCGGCTACCGCAAGGCTGACTGGGAGCGCATCCAGGCCATCAAGTCCGGACAGGGTTCCTGAGGCGGCGGGGCGGCCCCGGCGGCCGCCCTCCTTTCCTGATCCCCGATCTTCCCGCATTGTTATGCCGCCCGTTCGAACGGGCGGCGCCTTCCCCCCTTTCGATCCCTTCTTGCGCCTGAGCACGCCCAGGTCGGCCGCCGGGACCTTCGGAGCATAAGCCTTGGCCGACAAGCCCACAGCCGAAATCCATACGCCGATCAACGCCGAGGAGATCGCCCGGACCTTCGATGAGGTCGAGGCGCCGATCGACCTTTCGCATCACACCATCGACGACTGGGTAACGCTTGCGATCTTCTGGGCGATGTGCGGCTGCGTGTTCCTGCAGTTCTTCACGCGCTATGTGCTGAACAACAGCTTCGCCTGGACCGAGGAAGTCGCTGTTTTCTGCCTCGTCGCTGTGGTCTTCCTGGGATCCGTGATGTGCGTGCGCCTCTCCAAGCACATCCACGTTGATTTCCTCTACCGCTATCTCAGGGGGCCCGCGGGCCGCGCCGCTTCCACCTTCGTGGATATCCTGCGCACCTTCGTATTCGGCTACGTGGGCTGGCTGGTCTGGCGCTACAAGACGATCATCCCCAACGAGCAGATGACAACGGTCGATTTTCCCAAGTGGCCCTTCTTCATGCTGGTGCTGATCGCCTTCGCGCTGATGACATTCTGGAGCGCGAAGGTCGCTTATGACAACTGGAAGCGCGGCTATTCGATCCTTGAGCGGCCCGGCGCCTTCGATGGTTCGGAAGAGGAGTTGCGCTGATGCTGGTCCTGCTTGGCGGATTTCTTCTGTTGATGGTTATGGGCGTGCCGGTGGCCGTCTCGATGGTTGCGGCCTCGCTCGCCTATCTTGCGGTGCATGGCGGCGCGCCGGATGTGATCGTCGCGCAGCGCATGATCGCCGGCGTGGAAAGCTTTCCGCTGCTCGCGGTGCCCTTCTTCATCCTCGCCGGAAACCTGATGAACATCGCCGGCGTCACCGGCCGCATCTATGCCTTCGCGGTCGATCTGGTCGGCTGGATGCGCGGCGGTCTGGCGCAGGTGAACATCATCGGTTCGGTGATCTTCTCCGGCATGTCGGGGACGGCGATCGCCGATGCGGCCGGCATCGGCACCATCGAGATCAAGGCCATGAAGGAGCACGGCTACCCGATCGAGGTTGCCGTCGGCGTCACGGCCGCCTCGGCGACATTGGGGCCGATCATCCCGCCTTCGCTTCCCTTCGTGATCTACGGCATGATGGCCAATGTCTCGATCGGTTCGCTCTTCCTTGGCGGCGTCATCCCCGGCGTGGTCATGACCATCTTCATGATGATCACCGTGATGATCTTCGCCCGCCTCAGGGGTTGGGGTTCCGACGCGCCGTTCAACCTTAAGCGCATCGGCTCCGCCATGCTCGAAGTCGGCGTCGTCTTCGCTTTTCCGGTCGCGGTCTATCTGATGGAGCAAGCCGGAATCGCCCAGAATGCGGCGATCTTCATCTCGCTCGGCGTCGTGCTCCTCTGTGACTATCTTTTTAAATTCTCCGCCGTGATGGCGCTGATGACGCCGGTGATCCTCATCGGCGGCATGACGCTTGGCTGGTTCACGCCCACCGAGGCCGCGGTTGCCGCGGTGATGTGGTCGCTCTTCCTCGGCCTCGTGCGCTATCGCTCGATGACGATGAAATCGCTGTCGAAGGCCACATTCGACACGATCGAAACGACCGCCTCGGTCCTGTTCATCGTGACGGCGGCGTCGATCTTCGCCTGGCTGCTGACGGTCAGTCAGGCGGCCGCGCTGTTCTCGAACTTCATCTTCTCGATCACCGACAACAAATGGGTGTTCCTGATCCTCGTGAACATCCTGATGCTTTTCGTCGGCTGTTTTCTGGACACGATCGCGGCGATCACGATCCTTGTGCCGATCCTGCTGCCGATCGTGCTGAAGCTCGGGATCGACCCGATCCATTTCGGCCTGATCATGACGCTCAACCTGATGATCGGGCTGCTGCATCCGCCGCTCGGCATGGTGTTGTTCGTACTCTCGCGCGTGGCGAAGCTTTCGGTGGAGCGGACGACCATGGCCATTCTGCCCTGGCTGGCGCCGCTCTTCGCCGCGCTGATCGCCATCACCTTCATCCCCGAGATCACGCTCTGGCTGCCCCGCACCATCGGCATGATACGCTAAGCCTTACTCCCGCTTGAGGGACGGCGGCGCCGTCGGACGCTCCGTCCGGTATTCGCCATGGGCCACGGCCACGAAGGCGATCACCGTCACGACCAGGGCGGTGATCCACCATGTCTGGGAGGTGCCAAGACCGGTGATGGCCAGCGTGAAGGCGAAGCCCATGCAGCCGAGCGAGAAGGAGCCGAGCGTGCGGCCAAGGCTGGAAATGCCCAAGACCGACGCCGCTACGACCACGGTCATGGCCAGAGCGCCGAGAACGCCCAGCTCGTACCAGACCTCGAAGAGGAGGCTCGTGGGTGCGCCGCTGTCGAGCGATTGCGTGAGGCGGTTGCGCAGCGCCGTCTCGAGCCCATGGCCAGTAACGAGCCGGAGCGGATCGGCGAGGATGATGTCGGCCCAGACCTGCATGGTGCGGCCGAAGGCGCTGGCCTGCGTCGAGAGCAGGGAAAGCACCAGCGCGATCAGCGGCGCGCCGAGAATCAGGATGGCCGCTGCCACGGCGAAGGCCATGGCCGAGCCGCGCAGGTTGTTGAGCGCACCGCCAAGCAGCACGCCCCCCGCCAGCAGGGCGGGAAGAACCGTCGCGCCCTGCAGGACGAGCGCCAGCGCGCCGACGGCGCCCGCGATCGCCATGGCCGGCACCGTGCGGCGCTTCATTGAAAGCCAGGTGACGGCGGGCCAGGCCATCAGCGAGATCAGTACCGCTGCGCGGTCGAGCACGGTGGGCTCCGTGAGATCCGGCTGCAGCGTAGCCACAACGAGCGCCACCGGGGCCGCAAGCCCGATGCCGACGGAGGGCAGGTAAAGGTTCGAGGCCCGCATGCGCTCGGGCAGGGCCACGATCGCGGCGAGCGCGATGCCCATCGACGCCGCGACACGCAGCAACCGCTCCGCACCAGCACTGGGGAAGGGTGTCCAGGCCAGCGACATCGCCGACCAGCCGATGAGGAACAGCGCGGCGAGACCAGCCGGACTCGTGATCGTGCGCCGCAGGCTGGCGCCGGGCTGCGATGAATCCTTCATCATCAGCGCGGCGGATATCAGGATCAGGATGCCGATTGGCGCGATCACGACGATGCCCCGGCGCGAGAAGACGGCGGCCAGAGGCAGAACGACGCACAGAATGCCGAACCCTATCCGGAACAGCAATTGCGCCGCCTGTTCCGCAGGATCGAGCGTGCGATTTCCCGAAACCATTGCCATTGACCCAACCCCGATGCCCGGAACCGGCATCATCGCAGCGCAGTCTATACCGCATCATCCGGGGAAACTGTTGAAGCCGTGCAACAGCCGTGATCGATTCGTCACGATCTTCGGGAGCATTTCCGTTCGGCTGGCGCATCGTCAATTGCTTCGCTTCGCTCGCAATAACGATCCGGGAAGAGCTTCTTCAGCCAGCGGCTAGAGCATTTTCCGAAGAAGTGGATACCGGTTCTTCGAAAGAAAATGCGGTAAATCAAGAGCTTAGAGCGGCCGATCTGATTCAGTCAGATCGGCAACCGCTCTAATAGAAGCTGACGGGAAAATACTTCAGCATGAGGTTCTGGTAGACACCCTCTTCCGCCAACCGGAACAGCGCGAAATCGATCGCCCGGCGCAGTTGGCTGTTGTCTTTGCGGATGGCGATCGCCGCGCCCGTGCCGAAATAGGAGCTTTCGAAAAAGGGGCCGCCCAGAAAACGGCAGCATGTCCTGCCGGCGTCTCCGTTCAGCCAGAGCGCAAGCCCGACACCGTCGCCGAAGACGGCTTCCGCCGCGCCCGTCGTCATCAGCCGCAGGGCTTCGCTCAGATCCGCTGCGGGGGCCTGCCGCAGCTTTGGAAAGAAGGCAGTCAGGAAGGCGGCATGCGCGCTGTTGCGCACCACGGCCACCGCCCTGCCGGCCAGCTCCGGCGCGCCCGCTCCGGCTAGAGGCGTGTTCTTGAGGGTCACGAAGCGCCCGGGCGAGCGATAATAGGGAATGCTGAAATCGACCCTTGCGCGCAGGGCCTGCCGGTCGGTGAGGGAGGCGATTACCGCATCGCCCCGCCCCTCCTCGAGCGAGGGGATCAGCGTCTCCCACCGGCGGGCCTGGATGGTGCAGGCGATCTTCAACTCGGTGCAGATGGCGCGGGCCAGATCGACATTGAATCCCGTCAGCTGACCGTCGGGACCGGGAAAGTGAAACGGCGGGTAATCATCGTCGGTCAGGAATCGGATGGCGCGGATGCCCGTCAGGTCCGGCCGTTCCGGTTTCCGTGAAGGATCGAAGAACGGGACATTCTCGGCCCCGGGCCGCTGCTGCGGGGCGTTTGCCTGCGTCAGCGCATGGTTGGCCGAGAGCAGCAGGACGGTTGCGGCCAGGATGGCGCTTGCGATCCGGAAATGACGCAACGCGGCCGCCATGCGTCACCCCTTGGCGTCGGCATTGACGAAGGCGATGCGGATCATGTTCGTCGCGCCCGGCGTGCCGAAAGGCACGCCTGCGACAAGGATGACCCGTTGGCCGGGAATGGCGAAACCTTCGCGGAGCGCGGCTTCCGCGCCGCGCTCGGCCATTTCGGTCACATCGCGGATGTCTTCGCCGATGACGGGATGAACGCCCCAGACGAGCGTGAGCCGCCTGGCGGTCTGGGCTTTGGCCGTCAGCACCAGGATCGGCGTCAGCGGGCGTTCACGCGCGATCCTGAGCGCCGTCGAGCCGGAGAGCGTCCAGGCGACGATGGCCTTGAGATCGATCGTTTCGGCGATCTGCCGGGCGGCCGCAGCGATCGCATCCGCGCCGGTATGCTCGGGTTCTCCCCGCTGTCCGGCGATGATGACGGCGTAGTTCTGGTCGGCCTCGATCTCTTCGGCGATCCGGTTCATCGTCGCGACGGCCTGGACGGGAAACTGCCCGGCTGCGCTTTCGGCGGACAGCATGACCGCATCCGCTCCCTCGAAGACGGCGGTGCCCACATCCGAGACTTCGGCGCGGGTCGGCACAGGGCTGACGATCATGCTTTCAAGCATCTGAGTTGCAACGACCACCGGCTTGCCGAGCCGCCGGCCGAGCCGGGTGATGCGCTTCTGGATGCCGGGCACCTTCTCCAGCGGCATCTCGACCCCGAGGTCGCCGCGCGCCACCATCACCGCATCGGAGATTTCCATGATCTCCTCGAGCCGGGCGACGGCCTGCGGCTTTTCGATCTTCGCCATGACGAGGGCGCGGCCGCGCGCCATCTTCCTGACCTCGGCCACGTCCTCGGGACGCTGCACGAAGGAGAGCGCGATCCAGTCGACGCCGATTTCGAGGGCGGCGTCGAGGTCCGCCCTGTCCTTCGCCGTCATGGCGGAGACGGGGATCATCGTGTCGGGCAGGCTGACGCCCTTCTTGTTGGAGATCTTGCCGCCGACCTCGACGATGGTGACCGCATGGGTGCGCGTTTCCTCGACCACCCGCAGCTTGAGCTTGCCATCGTCGATGATGATCGTATGGCCAACTTCCAGCGGTTCGAGAATCTCCGGATGCGGCAGCTGGACCCGGCTCTCGTCGCCGGGTTCGGGGTTGCTGTCGAGGATGAAACGCTGCCCGTTCGCCAGCGTCACCGCCCCATCCTTAAAGATGCCGACCCTGAGCTTTGGCCCCTGCAGGTCGGCGAGGATGCCGATCGGGCGGCCGAATTTCGCCTCCATGGCACGCAACTGACTGACGCGCGTCCGCAGGACGTCATGCGAGGAATGGCTCATGTTGATGCGGAAGATGTCGGCGCCCGCCTCGAACAGGCGCTCCACCACCTCGTCCTGCTCGGAGGCCGGCCCCAAGGTCGCCAGAATTTTTGTCCTGCGCATGCGTTTCATGGCCGCGGCCCTCCCATCAGCGGCTGACCACCCTGCCGGTTCGCTTCGGTCAATTGCACGGTCCAGTTCTTTTGCTCGCCAGTGTCGATCTCGAAGAACCCGGTTCTGTCGAAACCGCGCGCCAGGCAATTGTCGAAGCCCCGGACGGAGAATTCGCGTTCGCGCGTGCACATGAAGCTGCGCCCGCCCCATTCGCCGCCGCGATCATAGTCGATAGCGTGAATGTAGTAATATTTGAAGGTGAGATCGCCTTTCAAAACCGCCTCGCAGCTGTTCGCCTTGAGGTTGAACCAGCCCTCGGTGATCCAGCCCTGCGGGTCGCGATAGCCGACCGCTACGCCGACGCGGCTCGCCGTCATATTGCAGACGCGCAGGTCCGCGCGGGCCTCGCCGCTCAGCAGGCCGCCCGCCAGCAGCGCCAGGGGAAGCGCGGCCAGCGCTCTCATGGCTGCACCACGATGGCGCGCAGATCGTTGGCGTTGGTCAGCGTCGGCCCCGTTTCCAGCAAGTCGCCGAGGCTGCGGAAAAATGGTGTCGAATTGTTGTCGGCGAGCGCTGCGGCCGCATCGAGCCCCAGGCGCATCGCCCGCGCCAGCGTGCTTTCATCGACAAAGGCGCCGGCTGGATCGGAGGGTTCGCCGCGTCCGCCATCGGTGCCGTCGGTGTCGCCGGCGAGCGCGCTGATGCCGGCCGCGCCAGCAAGCGCCACGGCCAGCGCCAGCGCGAATTCCTGGTTGGGGCCGCCGGTCCCTTCGCCCCGGATCGTGACGGTCAGCTCCCCGCCCGACAGAATGACGGCCCGGCGTCCCTGCGCTTTCAGCTCCAGCGCCAGCCGCGCCTGCGCCCCGGCGACAGCGCTGGCCTCCCCCTCGACGTCGGCGCCCAGCGATATCACCTCCCAACCCGCAGCCGCAGCAGCCTTGCAGGCCGCGTCCAGCCCATCGCGGGGCCGCGTGATGATGGCGAAGGAGGTGCGGCCGAAGACGGGATCGCCCGGTTTCGGCGTTTCCATTGCGGGGTCCGTCAAGACAGCAAGGGCCGCAGGAGGCAGTTCGACGGCATACTTACGGATGATGGCCAACGCATCGGCCTGGGTGGTCGGATCGGCGACCGTTGGCCCGGATGCGATGGTCGAAGGGTCGTCGCCGGGCACATCCGAGATCGCCAGGGTGTGGATTCGCCCGGCCGCGATCCGGGACGCCAGCCGGCCGCCCTTGATGCGGGAGAGGTGTTTGCGGACGCAGTTGATCTCGCCGATATGCGCGCCGGAGCGCAGCAAGGCCCGGTTCAGGGCCTGTTTCTCGGCGAGCGTCATTGTTCCCGCCGGCGCTACCCAGTTCGCCGAGCCTCCACCCGACATCAGCACGACTGCGATATCATCCGATGCGCATTGCGCCGCCGCCTGAAGCGTCTTCTCCGCCGCAAGGACGCTGCCCGCATCCGGCACGGGATGGCCGGCGCTGATCATGGTGATCAGGGGATTGCCGCCTTCGTAGCCGTGGCGGGCGGTGCCGATTCCGAAAAGCCTGTCCCTGCCGAGGCCGAATGCGGTCTGATAGTGCCGCACGGCCGCGCTCATCATGCTGCCGCCGGCCTTTCCGGTGGAAAGGAGCAGGATTCTGCCCGATGGCGGCGGGGGCGGCAGGGCGGCCGGCAAGGCCTGATCGGGGTGCACGGCCGCGACCGCAGCATCGAAAAGGCTGCGGAGCAGCGCGCGCCGCTGCTCCAGCGACCGACGTTCAACCGGGTCAGTCATGTTCCACTTGCGACGAAAAACGAGATTTCTGTTTAGGCCAGGCCCTCCAGCTTCCACAAGCCCTCCGGACCAGTTAATCGGGAGGGAGAAACGGGCAGGTCATGCAGTCCCAAACTTCCACAGATGCGCCGGGTTCCTCAATGATTGCGGCCGCCGATGGCGGCGAGGCCTACGAGATCGTCGCCGGTGCGATCGCCAGCGGCGCCATCGTCCTGGCCGATCATGCCTCGAACGCGATGCCGCCCGAGTTCGGCGGCCTTGGTCTGCCGCCGGCCGAGCTCGAACGCCATATCGGTTATGACATCGGCGTGGCAACGCTCACCCGCGCCATGGCGGCGCGCCTGAACGCGCCGGCCGTGCTGTCCCGTTTTTCGCGGCTGCTGATCGATCCGAACCGGGGCGACGACGATCCCACCCTGGTGATGCGCCTGTCGGACGGCGCCGTCGTTCCGGGCAATGCCGATCTCGACGAGGCGGGCGTGCGCCAGCGCATGCAGCGCTTCTCGCTGCCCTATCATGCGGCGATCGCCTCGGTGATCGACCGGATGCTGGCGGAGGGCGCTGTCCCGGCCGTCATCTCCATTCACAGTTTCACGCCCCGGATGAAGGGCGTGGCGCGGCCCTGGCATGTCGGCATCCTCTGGGACCGCGATCCGCGCCTGCCGCTGCCTTTGCTGGAGGCACTGCAGGCGGATGCGTCGATCATGACAGGCGACAACGAGCCCTATGACGGCGCGCTCGAAGGCGATACGATGAGCCGCCATTGCATCGGGCGCGGGCTTCCCCATGTACTGATCGAGGTGCGGCAGGATCTGATCGCGACGGAGGCGGATGCCATTCGCTGGGGCGAACGTCTCGTCGGCGATCTGCGGCCCTTGCTGGCGCGGCCGGAAATGCACGAGATCCGCCATTTCGGCAGCCGCGCGACACGCTAAGGAGGTGCGACGATGAGCAAGTTCGACAAGGCGACCACGACGGAACTCGAAGCCGCGGCCTTCCGCCGCCTGATGGCGCATCTCGCGGAACGCGGCGATCTCCAGAACATCGATCTCATGAACCTTGCGGGCTTCTGCCGGAACTGCCTC